>CDZG01057363.1_pt1 | contig 44145 bp, 40 predicted proteins | sample 557741 | NCBI WGS metagenome assembly CDZG01 (sample SAMEA3182086, study PRJEB8094) | gut metagenome | biome: human; feature: gut; material: Stool; isolation source: human stools | place: Canada | collected 2013-01-21
TCCCCAGCAGCACCAGCGCCAGCCGCCCGATCGCGGCCCGCGCGTGCAGCGCAAATACCGAAAGCTGCTTTTTCATGTCTCTTCCTCCTCCCACGCCTGCGCGAGCAGGCGCAGCGCGTCTTCCTTCGTGATGCCCATCTGCCGCAGCGTCCGCGCCGCGTTGCGCAGCTCCTCGGACAAAAGCTCCTGCCGCAGCGCCGCGAGCGTTTTTTCCGGCAGCGTCATGCAGCTTTTCGCGCCCGTGCGCGATTCGATCAGCTGTTCTTCCTCCAGCAGATGGAAGGCCTTCTGTACCGTATTCGGGTTGATCCCCAGCAGCGCCGAGAGCACGCGCCGCGACGGCAGCTCATCGCCATCCCGGATCGTCCCGGCGACCGCGCCGCGCTTGATATACCGGATGATCTGCAGATACACCGGCGTTCCATCCACGGCCCGGAACGCGTCAAATGAAACCATATCCTCACCACCGTATTACTTGACTCATACACTTGACAACTGTATTATACAGATAACACACTTCTCTGTCAACCTCACCCTTGACATTTCCCCCGAAACCGGATACTCTGAAAAAGAAAAGGCTCCCCTTTCAGGGGAGCTGGCAGCCGCAGGCTGACTGAGAGGTCGTCTCCTGCCTCTGAATTTAAGCAAGCGCCAATGTTTCAGGCGTCGTTCCACACGATAGTCACCTTACGGGCGTCATACTACGCGCCGCCTGATATGTAGGAAGCAAATTTGCAACTGATTGCCTTTGAATGTCTGCCGTCAATAGAAGGTGCAGAAGAGATCCGGATAGCCTGTTCCTTTATGCGGGCGTCCCTCAACGATCATCCCACCCACAGGAGGTCCCCATGTCTGAACTCACCAAGCGCGCTTTGGAGCAGTCGCTCAAGAATCTGCTGCTGCAGAAGCCGCTCAACAAGATCACCATCAGCGACATCGCCGACGACTGCGGCATCAACCGCATGACGTTCTACTACCACTTCAAGGACATCTATGACCTTGTCGAGTGGTCCTGCCAGGAGGACGCGGCCAAGGCCCTGGCTGGGAAGAAGACCTACGAGACCTGGCAGCAGGGCTTTGAGCAGATCTTTGAGGCCGTGCTGGCCAACAAGCCCTTCATCATGAACGTCTACCACTCCGTCAGCCGCGAGCAGGTGGAAAATTACCTCTACCAGCTCACCTATGACCTGCTCGAGGGCGTGGTGGAGGAGCAGGCGGCCGGCATGTCCGTCCGCCCGGAGGACAAGGCGTTCATCGCCAACGTCTATAAATACGCCTTCGTCGGCCTCATGCTCGACTGGATCAAGCACGACATGAAGGGCGAGCCGAAGCAGATCATCGACCGGCTCGACCGTGTCATCCACGGCAGCGTTACCGCCGCGCTGGAGCGCTTCCGCCTCGACGCCCCATCAGATCCACCCGTTTGATAAAAAACTATACAATTTCCCGCCCGGTGATAAGAACTTTATCACCGGGCATTTTCTGCTTATGGCGCTTTTTCGGGACCTGTAGTATGCTCATACCATCGAAAGGGAAACATAAAACATCGTTTCCAGACTTTTTATGGAGGTATTGATCATGTATTATTCGAGCGGCAACTATGAAGCATTTGCAAGACCCAAAAAGCCCGAGGGCGTGGACAACAAATCGGCCTATATCGTCGGCAGCGGCCTGGCCGCGCTGACCGCAGCCTGCTATCTCGTCCGCGACGGCCAGATGAAGGGCGACCGGGTGCACATTCTCGAGAAGGATTCCATCCCCGGCGGCGCCTGCGACGGCTACAAATTCGAAAACGTCGGCTACGTCATGCGCGGCGGCCGCGAGATGGACAACCATTTCGAGGTCATGTGGGACCTGTTCCACTCCATCCCCTCCATCGAGACCGAGGGCGTGAGCGTCCTCGACGAGTATTACTGGCTCAACAAGGAGGACCCGAACTACTCCCTCTGCCGCGCCACCGAAAACCGCGGCCAGGATGCCCATACCGACGGCAAGTTCGACATCTCCGACAAGGGCGCGATGGAGATCATGAAGCTCTTCTTCACCCCGAACGAGGACCTGCAGGACAAGCGCATCACCGACTTCTTCGACGATGAAGTCTTCAACTCCAACTTCTGGCTCTACTGGCGCACGATGTTCGCCTTTGAAAACTGGCACAGCGCGCTCGAGATGAAGCTCTACATCCAGCGCTATATCCACCACATCGGCGGTCTGCCCGACTTCAAGGCTCTGCGCTTCACGAAGTACAACCAGTATGAGTCCATGATCCTCCCGATGATCAAGTATCTCGAGAGCTTCGGTGTCCAGTTCCACTACGGCGTGCAGGTCGTGAACGTGGAGTTTGACTGCTCCGACCCGGCCCACAAGCTCGCCAAGCGCATCGACATCCTCCGCGACGGCAAGGAAGACGCCATCGACCTCACCGAGAACGACCTCGTCTTCATCACCAACGGCGGCTGCGTCGAAAATTCCTCCCGCGGCAGCCAGAACGAGCCCGCCCCCTACAACACCGAGATCAAACCCGGCGGCGGCTGGGACATGTGGCGCAAGATCGCCGCGCAGGATCCGTCCTTCGGCCATCCCGACAAGTTCTGCTATGACCCCGAGCAGACCAACTGGATGAGCGCCACCGTCGAGACCCTCGACCAGAAGATCATCCCCTATATCAAGAACATCTGCAAGCGCGATCCGTTCACCGGCCATGTCGTCACCGGCGGCATCGTCACTGTCAAGGATTCGAGCTGGCTCATGAGCTGGACCATCAACCGTCAGCCGCAGTTCCGCGCGCAGCCCAAGGACCACTGCCTCGTCTGGGTCTACTCGCTCTTTACCGACAAGCCCGGCGATTATATCAAGAAGCCCATGCGCGAATGCACCGGCAAGGAGATCTGCATGGAGTGGCTCTACCACATCGGCGTGCCCGAGGACCAGATCGAGGAACTGGCGACCAACAGTGCCAATACCGTCCCCGTCATGATGCCGTATATCGACGCGTTCTTTATGCCCCGCGCCTACGGCGACCGCCCGAAGGTCGTGCCCGACGGCTCCGTGAACTTCGCCTTCCTCGGCCAGTTCGCCGAGACCCCGCGCGACACCATCTTCACCACCGAGTATTCCATGCGCACCGGCATGGAGGCCGTCTATACCCTCCTGAACGTCGACCGCGGCGTGCCGGAGGTCTGGGGCAGCGTCTATGACGTCCGCGACCTGCTCGACGCCACCGTCAAGCTCCGCGACGGCAAAAAGCCCACCGACATGAAGCTCTCCCTCGTCCAGAAGGTCGCCCTCGATAAGGCCCTCGGCAAGATCAAGGGCACCGACATCGAAAAGCTCCTGAAGGAATACAACATCATCTGATCCCAATTCCATTTGGTTCTCCTGACCCGCCCGGCCGCAGCCCACACCGCTGCGGCCGGGCCGCTGTCCGCAGAAAAAACGAAACCAGCCTGCCGCATCGCGGCAGGCTGGTTTCGTTGGTGTAGAAAAGAAAGAAGAAAGAGAAGAGAGGAAAGAAAAGATTGGCTTGCTTACGAGTATGAGTATATCGGCCAATCATGTCGGAACTATGAACGAATCCCAAAGGATTTGTGAACATTTGCATTCCCCGGCTCCCCTTGCCAAGGGGAGCCGGTGTGTGCCGAAGCGGAAACCCCGGGCGCACCGAAGGTTCTCGGTGCGCCCGGGGTGTTGGGGGAAGAAAGAGAAGGAGGTTATTGGACGTTTTTGGTCGCGATGATGTCGACGCCGGTCCCGGCGACGTCGGCCAGCAGCACGTCGCCGATATGGACGGGCGCCGTGGCTGTCACGCCCTTGAGCGCCGCGACGATCTCGAAGATCTTGCCCTTCGGGATATCCTGCGCCGTCTTGCAGCTGACGACGCACGCGCCGGTGCGGCTGCCGGTCAGCCGTACCGTGCTCGTGACGATGCGCGTCGGGTTCGTGACTTCCTTCCTTGCATAGTCATGCCCGCGCTTGCAGGTGTAGCCGGTGACGTCGCGGATCTCGCCGTTTTCCAGCGTCACGGTGATCGAACAGCCGAGAGGGCAGCCGATGCAGGTCAGTTCTCGTTTTTCCATCGTTATGCCTCCTCCACGGTGATATGGATCCGGCTGAGGCCGGGATGCGCGGCGAGCATATCCTTCGTGAGCTTCAGCTCCTCCATCTCGCCCGGGGCCATGACCGGCCGCTTGCGCGAGACCACAGCCTCATCGCCCAGATACAGCTTCACCACACGCTTTTTCATCACGCCGCCCACGCGGAACCGCAGCACCAGATCGTCCTGCACCAGCTTCGGGTCGATGCTGGCCGGGACGGTATAGCGGATGCCGCCCTCGAACGTGACGGGGATCTCATTCCGTTCACCGGTCTCGCCCTGCGCAAGATAGCGCACGGCGGCGCGGCCCGCGGCGGCCGCCTCCTCCGAGACGTAGTCGACCAGATCGTGCACATGCAGCACGTTGCCCGCGGCGAAGACGCCCGGGATGCTCGTCTGCAGGCTCTCGTCGACCACGGGGCCGTTCGTGACCGGAGAGATCTCCACGCCCATGCCGCGCGAGAGCTCGTTCTCCGGGATCAGGCCGCAGGAGAGCAGCAGCGTGTCGCAGTCATAGTGGATCTCCGTGCCCGGGATGGGCTTGCGGTCCGGACCGACCTCGGCGATCGTCACGCCGGAGACGCGCTCCTTGCCCTCGATGTTCACGACGGTGTGGCTGAGCTTCAGCGGAATGTCAAAGTCGTTGAGGCACTGCACGATGTTGCGCTTCAGACCGCCGGAATAGGGCAGCAGCTCCGCCACGACCAGCACCTTCGCGCCCTCGAGCGTCATGCGGCGGGCCATGATGAGGCCGATATCGCCGCTGCCGAGGATCACGACCCGGCGGCCGGGCATATAGCCCTCCATATTGACCAGCCGCTGCGCCGTACCGGCCGAGTAGATGCCCGCCGGGCGGTAGCCGGGGATATTCAGCGCGCCGCGGCTGCGCTCACGGCAGCCCATGGTGAGGAGGATGGCCTTCGCGTCGATCTCGATGAGGCCCTCCTCGCGGTTGACGGCCGTGATGTGCTTGTCCTCGCTGATGGAGAGGACCATGGTGTTGAGCTTGTATTCGATCTTCCGCTCAAGCGCCTGCGTGATGTACCGCGCGGCGTATTCCGGCCCGGTCAGCTCCTCGCCGAAGGTGTGCAGGCCGAAGCCGTTGTGGATGCACTGGTTCAGAATGCCGCCCAGCTGCACGTCGCGCTCCAGAATCAGAATGCTGCGGCACCCGGCGTCATACGCCGCGATCGCGGCCGACAGACCGGCAGGGCCGCCGCCGATGACGACAATGTCATATTTCATTTTGCCTGCACCTCCCCGATGGAATCCTTGTTCGTGCCGGTAATGAGCCGGGACTGCCCGCCGCACTTGGTGATCTCACTCTGCTCCACGTGCAGCTCCCGCGCCAGGATCTCCATCACACGCGGGCTGCAGAAGCCCGCCTGGCAGCGGCCCATGCCCGCGCGGGTGCGGCGCTTGACACCGTCCAGGCTCTTTGCGCCGAGCGGACGGTGGATGGCGTCGAGGATCTCGCCCTCCGTGACCTGCTCGCAGCGGCAGATGATCTGGCCGTAGGCGGGCTTTTCGCGGATGAGCTGCTGATAGTCTTCCTTGGAGAGCGTCTTCGGGTCGAGCACGCCCCTGCGCGTGGCGATGAAGTGCGCCTTTTCTCTGAGACCCATCAGATCTCGCATCAGCTCCGACACATGCAGGCCGATGGCAGGGGAGGAGGTCAGGCCCGGCGATTCGATGCCCGCGCAGTCGATGAACTGCTGCGCGCCCTCGGCCTCGCCGATGACGAATTCGTGGTGATCCTCATGCGCGCGCAGACCGGCGAAGCTCGTGATGGTCTGGCGGATGGGCAGATGCTCGACGGTCGCGCCCGCCTTCTCGATCAGGTCGTTCAGACCCTCGGCGGTGGTGTTCGTACCCTCACGGTCGTCGATGTCGATGGCTGTCGGGCCGACAATGGTGTTGCCGTGGACCGTCGGGCTGACCAGCACGCCCTTGCCGAGCTTGCCGGGCAGCTGGAAGATGGTATGCGAGACGAAATCGCCGGTATTCTTGTCCAGCAGGCAGTAATCGCCGCGCCGCGGCGTGATATGCAGCTTGCGCGTCGAGACCATGTTGTGCAGCACGTCCGCGTAGACGCCCGCCGCGTTGATCACGTACCGCGATTCAAAATCGCCGTGGTTCGTGTGGATGGTCCAGAAGCCGTCCTCCCAGGTAAAGCCGGTGACTTCGGTGTTGAACTGGAATTCCACGCCGTTGTCGAACGCATTCTCTGCCAGCGCGATCGTCAGATTGAACGGGCAGACGATGCCGCCGGTCGGGGCCCAGAGCGCGGCGACCGCGTGCTTCGACACGTTCGGCTCCAGCTCGTGCAGGCGCTTCGCGTCCACGATCTCCAGCTCCTTGACGCCGTTTTTCACGCCGTTTTCATACAGCGCCCGCAGCTTCGGCAGATCCTCCTCGGACATGCAGACGACGAGCGAGCCGTTCATTTTGAACGCAAAATCCAGATCCTTCGCCAGCTGCGGCATCATAAGATTGCCCTCGAGGTTCATTTTCGCCATCAGACTGCCGTGCGCGGCGTCGAAGCCCGCGTGGACGATGGCGCTGTTGGCCTTGGAGGTGCCGCAGCACACGTCCTCCGCCTTTTCCAGCACCAGCATCCGGCCCTCGTAGCGCGACAGATACCGCGCGACTGCGCAGCCGGTCACACCGGCGCCGATGATGATAATGTCGTACAAAAAGATTCCTCCTTTTCTGCCAAAGAATGTCGGGCAGCCCAAGAAAGCCTTCCGGTGGGAGGATTGGACTGCCCGACACGTTCACTTAGAGCAGAGAATATTCAAATATGCTTACCAGGGAATGACGTTGTAGAGCAGGACAGCGACGATACCGCCGATGATCGGCCCAAAGATCGGCACGATCAGGCCGTATTTGAAGTTGCTCGAGCCCTTGCCCTTGATGGGGAGAATGGCGTGCGCGATACGCGGGCCAAGGTCACGCGCCGGGTTCAGCGCATAGCCGGTCAGACCGCCGAGGGACATGCCGATGGCCACGATGATGCCGAAGACCAGCAGCTTGCCGACACCGGCAGCCAGCTCCGGGACCTGATTCAGACCGCAGATGGCGAAGACCAGCACGAAGGTCGCGATGGCTTCCTGCACGATGTTGCGGCCGGTATTGGGAATGGAAGGACCAGTGGAGAAGACGCCGAGCTTCGTGCCCGGATCTTCCGTTGCATCGAAATGATCTTTGAAGAGGATGTAGACGAGAATGCCGCCGACGATACCGCCGAGGATCTGCGCGATGATGTAGCCGGGGACCAGCGCCCAGTCAAACATGCCGCCGACCGCCAGTGCGATGGTCAGCGCCGGGTTGAAGCTTGCGCCGGAGGCTTCGCCGAAGATAAACGCGGGGATCATGACCGCAAGGCCCCAGGCAATGGTGATCTGGATGGAGCCTGCGCCCTTCATGCCGGACTTGTTGAGGGTCACGTTTGCAACGACGCCGTCGCCGAGAAGGATCAGCATCATTGTGCCAAGGAACTCACATAAGTACTTTAAGAACATGAATTTTCCTCCCTGTCATACATCAATATTCGATTTTGCTGCCTTTATACTTCCTTTTCTGCGTGGATTCTCCTTTTGTGTTATGAAAACGTGTCTTATTCGTCCTTTGCCCAGCCGTAGGCGCACTTGACGGCCTTGCTCCAGCCCTTGACCTTGGCTGCGCGCTCCTCGGCGGTGATCTCCGGATGGAAGACCCGGTCGATCGCGCGGTTGTGGACGACGTCCTCCTTGCTTGCCCAGTAGCCGACGGCAAGACCGGCCAGATACGCCGCGCCCATGGCGGTCGTCTCTACGCAGGTCGGCCGCTGGACCGGCGCGCCGGAGATATCGGACTGCATCTGCATCAGCAGGTTGTTGGCCGAAGCGCCGCCGTCGACGTTCAGCGCGGCCAGCTTGATGCCGGAGTCCGCCTGCATGGCGACGAGGATGTCGTTGACCTGATAGGCCAGGGATTCCATCGTCGCGCGGATGATGTGGTTCTTGTTGACACCGCGGGTGATGCCCACGATGGTGCCGCGCGCGTACTGATCCCAGTGCGGCGCGCCGAGGCCCGTGAACGCCGGGACGACATAGCAGCCGTTGGTATCCTTGACCTTGCCGGCATAGTATTCCGAATCCGGCGCGGACTCGATGATCTTCAGCTCGTCGCGCAGCCACTGGATGGCGGCGCCGGCAACGAAGACGGAGCCTTCGAGCGCGTATTCGACCTTGCCGTTCAGGCCCCAGGCGATCGTGGTGACCAGACCATTCTTGGAGAACACGGGCTTCTCACCGGTGTTCATCAGCAGGAACGCGCCGGTGCCGTAGGTGTTCTTGGCCTCGCCGGGATGGTAGCAGGCCTGGCCGAAGAGGGCGGACTGCTGGTCGCCGGCTGCGCCCGCGATCTTGATCGGGCCGCCGAGCAGCGACGGATCGGTCTCGCCGTAGATGCAGCTCGAGGGCATCGGAGTCGGGAGCATGCAGCGGGGGATATCGAGCTCCTTGAGGATGTCGTCGTCCCACTGCAGGGTGTTGATGTTGAAGAGCATGGTACGCGAGGCGTTGGAGTAGTCGGTCACGTGGACCTTGCCGCCCGTCAGCTTCCAGATGAGCCACGTCTCGACCGTGCCGAACAGCAGCTCGCCGCGCTCCGCACGCTCACGCGCGCCGGGGACGTTTTCGAGCAGCCAGTGGACCTTCGTGCCGGAGAAATAGGCGTCGATGACGAGGCCGGTCTTGGCGCGGAAGGAATCGGTCAGGCCCTTGGCCTTGAGCGAGTCGCAGTATTCGCTCGTCCGGCGGCACTGCCAGACGATGGCGTGGTGGATGGGCTCACCGGTGACCTTATCCCAGACGATCGCGGTCTCGCGCTGGTTGGTGATGCCGATGGCGGCGATGTCGGCGGCAGTCGCACCGATCTTCTGCATGGCCTCGACAGCGACACCTAGCTGCGTGGCCCAGATCTCATTTGCGTCGTGCTCGACCCAGCCGGGTTTCGGAAAGTATTGGGGGAATTCGCGCTGCGAGACGCTGCACATTTCGCCGCTCTCATTGAAGAGAATGCAGCGGTTGGAAGTCGTGCCGGCGTCCAGGGCCATGATGTATTTTGCCATGAATACGTCCTCCTTATCTTTCTTGAAAATTTTTATGATCACTCCATGGTGGTATCTTCAAAAAACAGTATAGCGGAAAATCCGCCCGGTGTCTTTAGACAAGCTTGGGGAAATGTCAAAATCACCAAAAAATAAAATTCTATCGATTGATTTATAGCTGATATGCACATAACATCGTATGCGCAAAACCGGAAAATAGAAGCGCTTCCGTAAAATTCATGACGCCTGCCGCATCGTCACGAACAGCGCGCGCATGTTCCGCGCGAACGTCTCGACGTTGAGCGGCGTCCGGCTGACGACAAGACTGTCGAGCGTGCAGAACGCGGCGTAGCAGAGCATATCCAGCGCGAGCCGGTACGTCCCGGCGTCCTGCGTGTCGGCGGGAGGAAGAAAGCGCGCCAGCTGCGGCCGGAGGATCCCGGCGGTGAGCTGATAGAGCGTTTCGCGGCCGAGGGCAGGGGAGATCCTGCGCAGCAGCGGCTGTCTGGCCCGCAGCAGTGTCAGCGCCTGCATGCACCAGTCCTCCGCGCTGACGCTCTCGTCATACCGCAGCGGCGTGCAGATCTCGCGCACCACGATCCATTCCAGTACGCTGTAAATGTCCTGATAGTGATAGTAAAAGGTCTGGCGCTTCATCTGCGCCTGTTCCATGACGCTCTGGACGGTGATCTTGCTGACCGGCTTCGTCAGCATCATCTGTTCGACGGCTTCTGCGATCTTTTCCTTGGTATCGCTGCACATCGCGCTTCCTCCTTACATCTGCCAGACGTCCGGCGCAGTGCTGGAAATGGCGAGCGCACCGGCCTCGAGCGCCTGCATGACCTCCCGTTTTTCCGTAATGAGCCCGCCCGTCAATACCGGGATGCCCGTCATCTGCCGGACCTTCCGGATCATCGACGGCATCAGCCCGGGCAGGATATCGATGGCGTCCGGCTTGAGATTCCGCGCGCCCAGCGCCGCGTCGAACGCCATGGAGTCGATCAGAAACACCCGCAGGATGGCAATCATCTGCAGCTCCTTCGCCCGCTGGATCATGTTGGTGCGGGTCGAGATGATCCCGTCGGCCAGCGTGGTGCTGTGCAGAAAATCGACGGAGATCTCCTTCGCGGCAAGGCCCGTGATCAGATCCGCGTGGACGATGGCGATCTTTCCCGCGTCCTTGATCCGCCGGACGATCCCGGCGATGCCGCAGATATCGCCGTAGAGCACGAAGACGGTCTGCACGTCTGCCTGCAGACAGGCCTCCAGCCCCTCGTCGTCGCGGACCGCGGCAATGATGGGGTTCGACTGCAGGGCTTCATAGAGTCGTTGTTCCAATCTGATCCGCCTTTCTCCATGATCTGGATCCCGAAAAAATGAAAAAAAGCATGCAAAACAGACGGCACGATTAGTCCGCTTGTCCCCATGCTCAACACTCCGGGCAGGTATCCTCTTGTGATTTTCTGATGTTAGCATAGCATAATCATCAAAAGAATGCAAGAAAAAATGCACTCGTTTGTTAAAATTGTAAGTTTTCACAAAAATTACGCGGTCTGCCTATTCAATCTGCAAATGGAAAGAAGAATTTATCCACACCGTATAATTTTTTATAAATCCCTCTTGACAAACGAAAAACCTGTGCATATAATTTTTTATACAAGAAGAAAAAATTACAGATCAAACTGGAAACAGTCGCAGAGAGGAGAACAATTATGGAGATCAGACCGGCGCTTGCGCCCTATGTCCCGCTGGCGCGGATGCTGGCGCAGACCTTCGGGCAGGACTGCGAGGTCGTGCTGCACGATCTGGACTGCCCGGAGCATTCCGTCGTCCATGTGGAAAACCCGTATGTCACCGGCCGGAAAGTCGGCCAGAGCTTCGACCAGCTCGTCCGTCAGGTCATCCTCTCGAATGAGCTGAAAGAGGATTTCGTCGCCAATTACTATTTTACTGCCCCAAACGGCAAGCGCATCCGCTCCTCGACCCTCCTGATCCGCGACGGTGATGGACGCCTGACCGGCGCGCTCTGCCTCAATCTTGATACTACCCGCCTCACGCAGCAGATCGCCTACCTGCAGTCGCTGCTCCCGCAGCCGCGCGAGCCGGAACCGGAGCCGCCCGAGCCGCAGACCGGCGCGGAGCATGTCGCGGTGATGATCGAAAACCTCATGGACCGCATCATCGGCGACGAGCCGCCGCTCACGCGTGAGGCCCGGCTTGAGAAGATCCGCTTCATGGACAGCAAGGGCATTTTCCTCATGAAGGGCAGCATCGAAAAGGCGGCGGAAAAGCTCGGCGTCAATAAAGTCACCATCTACAGCTATCTTGACGAAGTCAGGGGGAAACGCGGATGAAAGCCATCACATTAGAATCGAAGCTGCCCAACGCCGGGCATTACGTCCCTGGCATGATCTCGGGCCAAACGCTCTATATCTCCGGCCAGCTCCCGGTCCACCATGAGACCGGCGCACCCATGGCCCCGGATCTTGCGCAGCAGACGCAGGACGCCCTGCACAACGTCGAGCGTGTCCTGCTTGCCGCCGGCTGCGGCAGGGAAGACGTGGTCCTCTGCCGCGTGTACATTTCCGATATCGCCCTCTGGGACGAGGTCAATGCGGTCTACGCTGCCTTCTTCGGCAGCCATAAGCCCGCCCGCGTCGTCGTCCCCACCCGGGCGCTGCACCACGGCGCACTGGTCGAGATCGAAGCCGTCGCAGAACTGAAAAACTGAAAGGGAGGAACCGATATGAACTTTGTCTGCACCAGATGCGGCCGCAAAGAGGCCGTCACCACCCGCGCCGCCCACTGCACCTGCGGCGGACTCTGGAAACTGGAAGCCGATCTGCCCGCGTTTGACCTCTCCGGCGTCGACACGCACGAATGGAGCCTCTTCCGCTACCGGAAGTTCATGGCGCTGGAGGACGAGAGCTGGCGCGCCGTCACCATGGGCGAGGGCATGACGCCCGTCGTCCGTCTGGACGAGGACGTGCTGCTCAAAATGGACTACTTCATGCCCACCCTTTCCTTCAAAGACCGCGGCGCGGCTGTGCTGATCGCGCACTGCAAGTCGATCGGTGTCGATCAGGTCGTGCAGGATTCCAGCGGCAACGCGGGCAACGCCGTCGCGGCCTACTGCGCCAAGGCGGGCATCGCCTGCGAGATCTTCGTGCCCGAGGGCACGAGCCCCAAGAAGATCGACATGATCCGCGCCCACGGCGCAGTCTGTACCGTCGTCCCCGGCTCGCGCGACCACTGCGCCGACGTCTGCCGCGCAAAGGTCGAGCAGGAGGGCGTCTATTACGCAAACCACGTCTATAACCCCTTCTTCTACGAGGGCACGAAGACCTATATCTATGAGGTCTTCGAGCAGCTCGGCCGCATCCCCGCCAACCTCGTCATCCCCGTGGGCAACGGCACGCTCTTCCTCGGCGCGATCTACGCGCTCGAGCACCTGCAAAATAGCGGTGTCATCGACCGCTTCCCGCAGATCATCGCCCTGCAGAGTCAGAACTGCGACCCGCTTCTGCGCGCCGCGGCGCAGGGGGCCGCGGAGCCCGCGGCCGTCACCCCCACGCCCACCATCGTCGAGGGCATCGCCATCGGCAAGCCCATGCGCGGCGAAGAGATCCTGCGGCTGGCCAAAAAGCACGGCGTCCGCTTCGTCCACGCCCCGGAGGACAAAATTCTCGAGGCCCGCGCCGCCCTCGCCCGCAAAGGCGTCTACTGCGAGCATACCACCGCAGCCAACTACGCCGCCTACCTCGAATACCGCCGCCTCAACGGCCCCACCCCCGACACCCTCCTCACCATGTGCGGCGCCGGTCTCAAATCCGACCATTGACCCCAAAAGCCTCCCCACCCGGGGAGGCTTTTCTATATCCGCCGCAGCGTAAAAATGGCTTCCCCTCACAGGGGAAGCCATGAGAATGCCAAAGTCCAAAGCCTCCCCTTCCAGGGGAGGTGGCTCGGCGAAGCCGAGACGGAGAGGTTATCCTCCTCACGCGTCCAGCACCGACACGAGGTACTGCCACGTCAGCGTTTTCCGGCGGAAGAGCTTCAAAAGCAGCTTCTGGTTTTCCTCCGAGTGCTCGACCTCCTTGCTGTAGAGGCTGGCCGCCGCGCAGAGGGCCGTTTCGGATCCTGCGTCGTCCAGCAGCTCGCGCAGGCACAGCAGGTGGAACACACACGCCGCGACGCGCGGCAGCAGCTGCCGGTCATTCACGGCCTTGAGCGCGTAGCGGAACAGGAAATAGACCAGCAGATTTTCATACGGCACGGCCAGCTCTGCCCGGAACGCCGCGGGCGGCGCATCCTGATGCATGGCGGCATCCAGCATGGACTCGAACCGCTTCGTCAGGTGCTCCATATTGTTCAGCACCATCCAGCACGGGAAAACCCGCCCCGCCCGGCTGCGCAGCCGCGCCAGCCGCACCAGACTCCGGTCCTGATACCCGCGCCCGCCGAACCGCCGCGCCAGCACCGGCACCAGCTCCTCGCGGCCCTCGTCCAGCAGCCGCTGCACCCGCCGCGCCAGCAGCAGAATGAGCGCCAGCCGGTCCTCGATCGGCCGCGACCGGTCCTGTGCCAGTCGGAAAAACGCCTGCCGCGCCGCCAGCAGCGCCGGATACAGCTCCGGGTCCAGCTCATTCGGCACGACGGGCCCGCCGTCGTCCTGCGTCTCGATCCGCAGCGGCGCTTCGTGTGTCAGCAGCAGCCGCGCCGCCTCCGGACACGACAGCGACAGCGTCAGCTCCGCCGTCTGCCCATATTCCTCTGTGAACCGCGGGTGCGTGTAACACGTCCGGCAGAGCGCCTCCGCGCCGTACGCCGCCTGGATGGGGCACAGGCCGTCATCCCGCAGCAGGACGCAGCGGCCGCCCTCCTCCCGGAAGCGTGTCTCGCCGTTTTCCGTGACCAGCGCCGCGCGCACCTGCTCGCCAAGCGGGCCGGGCATGGCGCGGTAGCGCGCCAGCGCGTCCTCGTCCAGAATGATCTGCCAGTCCTTGCAGCAGGTATCGGGGCAGTCGCCCGCCAGACAGTGAAACTGGTTAACATAATCAAATTGCGCGTGCTTCATATCCTCGCCTCATTTCTTTTTCCGATGATATCAGCTTTCTTTCCCCGCGTCAACTTGCCAGCGCCCACTTTTTGTGCTATACTGACAGGACGATTTTCCAGATTCCGAGGTATTCCATGAAAAAACTGAAACGAACCTATACGCGCTGCGCCGGTCTGACGGCGCTGGTGCTGCTTGCGCTGCTGATCGCCGGGTCGTTCGCCGACCTGCCGATCTCCCGCTTCCTCTATCCCGGCCACGAGAGCTCCTTCGGCCAGTTTTTTGCCGCCTTCGGCGAGCTGCCGGCCTTCGCGCTGCTGGCCAGCTGCGGCGTGCTGCTGATCGTGCGGCGCGGTGAGTTCCGCCCGGAGCTGCACATGATCCTGCTGGCCTTCGGCGTCTGCCTGATCGCGGGCAGCGTCTTCCTCTCCATCCATGAGGCGACGGACAACGTCCCCGCGCTCCCCACGGCGGTCGCGCTGCTGGTGACGCTCTTTGTCGACGCGCTTGCGGCCTTCGCCTTTCTCTTTATGACGCGCGGCTGCCAGGCCAAGACGCTCCTGCGCTTTTTGTGCACGGTCATCTTCGTCTGCGTCGGCATCATGCTGCTCATCAACATCATCAAGGTCCCCTGGGGCCGCGCGCGGATGCGCCTGATCTACTCGACCGGCAACGACACCTACTTCACCAACTGGTGGCAGGCCGGCACGGCACTCAAGAAAAAGCTCGTTGCCGACGGCGTCTCGTCCGATGAGTTCCGCTCCTTCCCGTCCGGCCATACGGCCTGTGCCGCCTGCGCGATGCTGATGATCCTCGTCCCGACGATCTGCCGCCGCCTGCACGACAAGGAAAAGCTCTTTATGGCCATCGGCGCAGCCTGGACCGCCGTCGTCGCCTTTACAAGACTGCGTATGGGCGCGCATTTCCTCTCGGACGTGTGCGTTTCGTCGCTGCTGACGATCGGCCTCGGCGCGCTCGCGGTCTGGCTGTTCTACTTCAACCGCCCCTTCTTTGGCCGCATCTGGCTCTTTTTCTCCGGCGAAGCCGCCGGCAAAAAGCAGCCTGTGCAGAAAGAAAGCTGAAAAAAGCTCCCCGATCCAAAGGATCGGGGAGCTTTTATGTCGTTACACCGTTTCCGGCAGTGTGAAATCGTAGCGCATGGCCAGCGCCTGGAACAGATCCTGCATGACCTTTTCGGAGATCGCGCGGATATCCATTCCCGCGATGAACTGCAAAACCTTCTGCAGCTCGTCCTCCGGCACGCAGTAGCCGCGCAGGCTGAGCGACAGGAAGGCTTCCAGCTTCTGCTCGAGCGTCAGCGTCTCATCACACGGATGGGCCATATAGCCCCGCATGAGCCCCGCCGAGCCGAGCTCCAGCGTGTAAAAATCCTGCGCCGTGAGCGACGGCTGGTACGGCCCGAAGATCTGATACAGCTCTCTGGCTGTCTCGCGGAAGATATATTCCGAGGCTTCGCGCTGCGAATAGGCCTCGATGTAGATCTCGCGCAGATTCTCGTTCAGCTCCGTCAGCGTGATCTGCAGAGCAGTCTCGATGGCATAGACGAACACGGGCGGCAGCTTCGTCCCGGCCGCCTGCCTCGCGGCGCTGAATTGATTGGAGAACATGAAGCCGACCAGCTCGGTCAGCACGCCGTCCTTGGCGCGGAAAATGTTCTGAAAGCTGCTGTTGGAGACCTCTGCCCTCTGGATGATCTCCGCGACGGTCGTCTTTTTGTAGCCCTGCTCCAGAAACAGCTTGACGCAGACCTTCAGGATCCGCCGCTTTGCCGGCAGGCTTGCATTGGTAAGTGCGATCGCAAACACTCCCTTTCTTTCTTTTTTACACTTTAAATTGTGTATATCATAGCATGAAATCGGAAAAACAACAAGTAAAAAAGCGCCGGATACAGCAAAAAAATGCATCCGGCGTTCTTTTTTCAGAGAAACCGGCCTCAGCGCAGCCCCTGCGCCTGTTCGCGGCGCACAACGCCCGCCTCCATGACCGCGTGGACACGCTCGCCGACCTCGATCGTCGTCTTGCCCGTGAGCTCCTCTGCCGGGATGACGTCCAGCACGTCGAGCCACACCTCCGTATGCTTGCGGAACATGTTGCGCAGGATCGCGCGGGAGTTGACCAGCGAACAGATCACGATGGGTACATTGGCCTTCTGCGCGATCTTGAATACGCCGCAGCGGTAGGGGAGCAGGGGATCGGCCGTCCGGTTCGTCCGGCCCTCGGGGAACACGGCGATGGAGGCCTTGTCGTCCTTGATGAACTGGATGGCCTTGAGGATGGACTTGAGCGACTCGCGGTCGTTATTCCGGTCGACCGGCAGGCAGAGCACCTTGCGCATGATCTGCGCGACGACGAAGATCGAGAAATTTTCCTTCTTTGACAAAAACGCCAGATCGGCCCACGGCATGGACGAATAGAACACCAGCGGGTCAAATGCGAAGCGGTGGTTGCTCACGAGCAGGAAGCGGCTGTCCCGCGGGACTTTTTCAAGCCCCGTCACATTGACATGCACGCCGCCGAGTGCCAGCGCCAGCCGGCAGAACTCGTTGAGCAGGAACCGGAAGTAACCGCTGGGCTTTTCCAGCAGCTTTTTCGGGTCGACAAACAGACACGAGATGAGCACGACCAGCAAAAACAGCAGCACGAGCGCCAGAAAACTCCCCGCGAAAAATACCGGCACCTGCCACAGCGCGTGGAGCGTAGCGAACCCGGACGCCGCCCACGTCAGCGCGCAGCTGGCGAGGAGCGCGAGCACGAGAAATACATAGAGCATGATCAACGAACACCTGCCGAAGATGAAGATTTGATAAAGATTTTATGAAAATCCTCTTAAGATTTCAAGTACCCATTATACGCGCAGGCGCCGCGAAAATCATCTCCCAAATGAAGAATTCACAAATAATTCACGGTTGCGCGGCTGCGCGCTGGCGGCTGATCTCGGCCCAGCTCGGGATCTTTGCGATCCGCTCGGTCAGCTCCTGCATGCAGCCGGGGATATCGATCTTCTGCGGACAGATCGCGGCGCATGCGCCGCAGCCAAGACAGGCCGACGGCTGCTGCGACTCCGGCAGAGCCTCGACCGCCATGATCGCGTTCGTGGACGGGGCGATGCGGATCTCGTTGAGCACGCGCAGCATCTGCGGGATATTGATTCTTTGCGGGCAGCCGTCACAGCAATAGCGGCAGGCTGTGCAGGGGACGGCGTTTTTCATCTGCTCGGCAAAGCGGAGCAGACAGGCAGTCTCTTCTTCACTCAGCGGCTGCGGATGGTCAAAGGTGACAAGATTGTCCTCCATCTGCGCCAGATCTGACATGCCGCTGAGGATCATGGTCACGCCCGGGATCTGCTGCACCCACCGCAGCGCCCACGATGCCGCCGACGCCTCCGGCCGCATCGCGCGCAGCTCCGCCGTCATGCTTTCGGGCAGATTCGCCAGCTTGCCGCCGCGGATGGGCTCCATGACCCAGATGGGGATGTTGTACCGGTTCAGCAGCTCGCATTTTTCCTTCGCCTGCTGCAGCGTCCAGTCCAGATAGTTGAGCTGGATCTGACAGAACTCCATTTCCTCCCCGTGCCGCTGCAAAAACTGCTCCAGCGCGGGCAGCCCCGCGTGCGTGGAGAAGCCCAGATGCCGGATCCGGCCATTTTTCTTCTGCTCCAGCAGATACGGGATGATGTTCCACCGCGCGTCCTCATAGACCCCGATGGAGTTTTCGTAGACGTTGTGCAGCAGATAGAAATCAAAATACTCCACGCCGCACTTCTTCAGCTGCCGTTCGAAGATATCCGCCACATCATATGTAGGCGCGATCTGATGGCCGGGGAACTTGTCCGCCAGATAGAAGCTCTCCCGCGGATAGTTCTGCAGGATCTTCCCGATGACAGTCTCCGACTTGCCGGAGTGATAGGACCAGGCGGTATCGAAGTAGTTGACGCCCTGCCGGATAGCGGCGTCGGTCATGGCCGCGGCCAGTTCCTCGTCGATGCTTTTGTCCTCGCGCAGCGGCAGCCGCATCGTGCCGAAGCCGAGCTGCGACAGCTGCAGATCCTGAAACGCTTTGTAGATCATAGAGCGTATCCCTTTCTTTATTTATATATTTTCTGTATCCAGCATAGCACATTTCCCACCGGATTTCCAGCACAGAAAAACCCGCCGGCAGTTGTTGCTGCCGGCGGGAAAGATTCAGAAGCTGATGACGCCGAGGTGCTCGAGCAGGATCTTCAGGCCGATGAGGATCAGGATGATGCCGCCCGCGAGCTCCGCCTTGGCCTTGTACTTGAGGCCGAACAGATTGCCGACCTTCAGTCCCGCGGCGGAACAGACGAACGTCGTTATGCCGATCAGACAGACCGCCAGCGGCACATTGACGTCCGGCAGCAGCGCGAACGTGATGCCGACGGCCAGCGCGTCGATGCTCGTGGCCAGCGCCAGCAGGAGCATCGTCTTGAAGCTGAACGAGTCGTTGCCGTTGGACTCTTCCTTGGACAGGCTCTCCTTGATCATGCCCGCGCCGATGGCGGACAGCAGCACGAACGCGACCCAGTGGTCAAAGGCTGTGATGTACTGCTCGAACGTCGAGCCCAGAAAAAATCCGATGGTCGGCATCAACGCCTGAAAGCCGCCGAACCATGCGCCGATGATCAGATAATGCCTGGTCTGCAGCCGCTTGGCCGAAAGTCCCTTACAGATCGAGACGGCGAACGCGTCCATCGACAAACCGATGCCCAGCAGCAGGATTTCCAGAATACTCATATCTTACACAGCCTTTACAGAGAAGTTTTGCTAATATCTCACAGGTTCCGGAGAAAGTCAAGAAAAAAGCGCGATTCCCGCGCTTTTTTCTGAAATTTATGCGTCCCGGTTTGCTGCCTTCCCAAATTTCGTCACAAAGGCGCGGTGATAGATGATGAAATACAGGATCACGCACACCGGAATGGCGACAAAAACGTCAAGGATGGAATGCTGCTTGACGAACACCGTCGACATGCTGATGACGAGGCCCAGCGGCAGCATGACCCACTGCAGGTGCCGCCTGCGCAGCGGCTCGGAGTCGAAGCAGGCGAGTGTCAGCGCCGCGCAGCCGATGACGTGCATGCTCGGCAGCACGTTCGTGTTGGTGTCGGCGGCATAGATGCGCTGCACCAGCCAGGTGAACAGATCGTGCTGCGCGAATTCTGTCGGCCGCAGATCCTGCCCGTTCGGGAAAATCAGACAGAACAGGATCGACCCGCCGAAGCCGAGGCCGATATAGAGCATGTACCGCTTGAGCCCCTCCGCGTCGTAAAACATCAGATAGAGCGTCATCAGAAACAGCAGCGGATGCCACAGGCAGTAGGGGATGATGAAATAGCGGCAGAAGGGGATCTTGTCGTCCAGCGGCAGATAGGAGACCCAGTAATTGTCGGTCACAACATGCTCCGCAATGGCGAACAGCGTCAGATAGACGAGCCAGATCAGCAGATACCAGTGGTGGTGATAATTTTCAACCGTCCCGAGCTTCAGGGGCTTCCGGCCGGTCTTGTGCTTGGAGTTGCTCATGAGGTGCATCAAGCTCCTTGTCTTCTGTGGTGATGGTAGGGATAAACGCCTTTGCGATGCGGCCCTTGCCGCGGCGCTTGATATAGAAGTAGCCGAAGATGCTGAAGGTCAAAGCGCCGATGAAGTTGACGAACAGATCCTCCATCGTGTCGTACAGGCCGATGTCCAGATACCCGTCAAAGCCCAGGTTTTTGCCGTTGACGGCAACAGAGGTGATCCCGTCGATCGTGATGGGGATGTTCTTGTTTGTCGGGTCGAGCATGACGGAGGAGATCGTGTGCACGATCGTGTCCTTCTGCATGTCCATGTGGAACAGCCGGTCCACGCTGAACTCAAAGAATTCCCACAGCACGCCGATCGTCATCGAAAAGCAGAACGCGACGAGCGCCACGTAGATCGGCGACAGCTGGAATTTGATCTTGTCGTTGCGGTTGAGGATATCGATCAGCGCAAAGCCGAAGGCCGCGCAGAGGAAGCCCGTCGTCGTATGCAGGATCGAATCCCAGTTCGGTACGTTGATGAAAAAGCAGCCAAGCTCGCCCAGAATCTCCGAGGCAAAGATGAAGACCAGGATGATGATCTCCAGCGTGCCCGGCAGCTCGATGCCGAAGTTCCGCTGCACGAACAGCGGCAGCAGAAACAGAAACAGCACCAGCAGGCAGATCGCCGCGTTTTCATATTCTCTCCGCAGGATCGAAGAAACGAGGATCGCAACGACGATCAATCGCAAAACGATGTAGACCGTGAACACGGCCGGCTTCTTCTTTGCCTCTGCGAGCAGCCGCAGACGCTTCTGGCGGGACTTTTCCTTCATATCCTTCGTTCTCCTTCTTTGATAAAGAGAATACTACTCGATGCGCGCGAAAAAAACAAGATTCCGTTTGTTAAACTTTTATGAAGATTGGGCAGAAATAAAATTCTGTCCGAAATCACGCGGTATGCTTTTTCCGGAAGAACAGCTTCTCCACGCGTTTGTACAAAAAGAACGTCAGCAGCGACACCAGCACGCCCTTGAGCAGGTTGAACGGCACGACCGCGAACAGCACCAGCGTGGAGAGATTCGTGATGGCCCCGTTGATCTGCGTGCCCATCGAGACGATGGCCTCGAGCGGCATCCCGTACATGACCGCGAAGCGGGGAATGAGGAACCAGGCGTTGAAGAAGCTCCCGAACACCGTCATCACCGCCGTGCCCACCGCGAGCGAGACGACCGCGCCCTTCTTGCTCAGCGTCTTCTGATACACGATCGCCGCCGGCAGCACGAACGAGCAGCCCACCAGGAAGTTGGCCAGATCCCCCACGAACGCGGTCGACGTGCCCTTGAGCAGCAGCTTGATGAGCACCTTCAGAAACTCGCACACCACGCCCGACACCGGCCCGAGGTAAAACGCGCAGATCAGCACCGGCAGCTCACTGAAATCCAGCTTGTAGAATGACGGCGCGAAGAACAGCGGGATCTCGATCACCATCAGCACGCCGGAGATGGCGGCCAGTATGGCGATCGTGGTGATCGTGTGCGCGGCGTTCAGCCGGTGACGGCGGCGCATGACGAGCTTTTCGCTGACCCAGGCCAGCAGCAGGACGCCCGCCGTGATCCCCAGGCAGAGCAGGACGAATTGGGCGTTTTCAGAGAGGGTTTCCAGAAATGTGTGCATACAGACCATCCTTTGCGATAAAAATGAAAAACACCTGAAGAGATCTTCAGGTGCTGCAGTCGGACGGCCCGATTTTCCACCGGTCCCGCCAAAGAAAATCTTCTTCCATCCAGACTGTACTGTCGGTACCGGAATCACACCGGTTCAGCTTTCGCTCGCGGACTTTACCGCCGGTCGGGAATCGCACCCTGCCCTGAAGATCTGTTCACTTTTCGCCCTCATCATAGCACGCCGGGGGCCGCTTGTAAAGAGGCTGTTTTTTTGCTATACTGTGGAAAACGCGACGGGGAGGGGAGCCGCCATGATCTGCGCCTTTACCGGCCACCGGCCGGAGCATCTGCCCTGGGGCCGGGACGAGGACGACCCGCGCTGCCGGGCGCTGAAGATCCTGCTGCGCCGCACGGTGCAGCAGGTCTATGACCGCGGCTTCCGGACCTTCCTGTGCGGCATGGCCCGCGGCTGCGACCAGTATTTTGCCGAGGCCGTCCTTGCCTGCCGCGCCGCCGGGACTGCGCCGGAGGCGATCCTTACGGCCATGGTCCCGTGCCCCTCGCAGAAAGACGGCTGGTCGGCCGAGGAGCAGGCGCGCTACGACGCGCTCCTTGCCGCCTGCAGCGCAGTCGAGGTGCTCGAGCCGGTCTATACTCCCGGCTGCATGCTCCGCCGCAACCGCGCCATGGTGCAAAGAGCCTCCCTCCTCATCTCCGTCTTCGACGGCACCCCCGGCGGCACCGCCTCCACCCTCCGCTTCGCCGCCAAACAAGGCATCGAGATCCTCCCGCTGTGGATGTAGCAGAAAAATGCCTTCCCCTCATAGGGGAAGCCTTGGGCGGCGCGATCCCAAAGCCTCCCCTTCCAGGGGAGGTGGCTCGGCGAAGCCGAGACGGAGAGGTCGTATCAAATCTGCGGCAACCTCTCAGTCACCTTCGGTGACAGCATCCCTACCCCTTTTGTCCCTTCGGGACATTTCCCCCTGATAGGGGGAATCGGCCCCTGGAAGGGGAGCCAGTTTGCCTTTATTCCGGCATCTTCAGCCCGTGCATCACCCCGTTTTTCGCGCTCGAAGCGATATCCGCGCCGACGATCTGCCCGTCCTTGACCAGCAGGGTCGCATAGTACGTGCCGCTGCTGTCCGGGTAGTTCGTGACCTGGTAGACGTAGCGCGTCAGCTCCTGCCCGCTGTACTGCAGCAGGTCGTATCCCTGCGAGACCTGCAGCTCGTTGTAGCGCAGGAAGACCTCGCCGGGCTCCTCCGGCACGCGGACCTGCTGGGTCTGCACGGGTTCCGCGCTGACCTCCCAGCCGTATTCCGCCAGAAAGGCGATGCGCGCCTCGTTCGTGCCGCCCTTCGCATCCGTGCGCTGCGGCTTCTCGCCGCCATGCTTCGCGCCGCCGAGACACAGCGCCAATACCACCGCCGCCGCCAGAAGCAGCAGCACCACGAGCAAAATCCTCCGCTTGGGGACCTTGGCAGTCATGATCACCATGGTACGATTCCTCCGATCTTCTTTTTTAGAGATGGTACAACCTATGCAGATCAAATTTGTTTATGACAGGAGCCGATTGGATGCAGAGACTCGACAGAATTTTAAGTGAAGCCGGCGTCGCCAGCCGGAAGGAGCTGCGCGCGATGATCCGCGCCGGACGTGTGACGGTCGACGGCGCAGCCGTGACCGACGAGAGCCGGAAATTTGACGAGACCGCCGTCCGCGTGACGGTCGACGGCAGCCCCGTGCGTCTGCGCGGGCCGGTCCTTATCCTGCTCCATAAGCCCGCGGGCTATCTCACCGCCGCGGACGACCCGAAGGCGAAGACCGTCATGGACCTCGTCCCGGAGGCATACCGGAAGCTCGGCGTCATGCCGGTCGGCAGGCTCGACAAGGATACCGAGGGCCTGCTCCTGCTGACGAACGACGGAGACCTTGCCCACCGCATCCTCTCGCCCCGCCACGGCGTCTGGAAGCGCTACTATGCCGAGCATGAAGGCACGGCAGGCCCCGCGGATGTCCGCGCCTTTGAGGCAGGCCTCGTCCTCGCCGACGGCCTGCACTGCCTGCCCGCGAAGCTCACGCCGCTCGGCCCCGGCCGCTCCGTCGTTGAGGTGCAGGAGGGGAAGTACCACCAGGTGCGGCGGATGCTTGCCAGCCGCGGCCTGCCGGTCACGTACCTGCGCCGCGAGGCCGAGGGCCGGCTGACCCTCGGAGATCTGCCGCTCGGGCAGACAAAAGAACTGAATATTGTGGAAGCGGAGCAGCTTCTTTTGAATATCTTGTGATTTTGACGGAAGAAAAAACTTGCATAATTTGAGAGTGTAGGCCCCTGAATTTGGGGCAAATGACGAAAAACTATGAAAATGCCACAAAAAAAGATGGTCGTTTTCAAATAAAATGTCAAAAAGACCTTGCGCTCTTGCCGAAAACGTAGTATTATGTCAATGGTTGTTTGTGTAAAAAGCAAGGGCGGGCCGCAGGCATGTGGCGCGGCGCTGCCTGAAAATTAGGGAGGGCGTACTATGTCCAGTCGCGTTTTTCAGAGTGTGATCGTCCAGATGAAGGAGGCCACCGACCGCGTCATCGGCGTCATTGACGCTGACAGCAACGTGATCTCCTGCAGCGACACCTCGCTGATCGGCGAAAAATGGCCCGAGGCAGTCATCAAGCTCAACAGCGCCCCGGACTCCGTCGTTGTCGTCGACAAAAAGACCTTCAAGCCGCTCGTTTCCTGGAGCGCCTACTTTGACTATGCCGTGTTCGCCGAGGGCGACGATGAGACTGCCAGAAGCCTCTGCGTCATGGCCTACGTCGCGCTCAACGGTGCGAAGACCTACTACGAGGAAAAGCACGACAAGGGCACCTTCGTCAAGAACATCATCACCGACAATATCCTCCCCGGCGACATCTATATCCGCGCCAAGGAGCTGCATTTCGTCACCGACGCGCCGCGCGCCGTCTTTCTCGTCCGGCAGGTCGGCCGGGCCGACGTGGCCTCCGTCGACGTGCTGTCCGGCATGTTCCCCGACAAGCAGCAGGACTTTGTCCTCTCCATCAACGAGACGGACATCGCCATCGTCAAGCAGCTCGCCCCCGGCACGGAGAAAGCAGAGCTTCTGCAGACGGCTCAGACCATCGAGCAGACGCTCCGGTCCGAGCTGTTCGTCAAGACCGTGATCGGCATCTCCACCGTCGCCGGTCACCTGCGCGAGCTGGCCGATGCCTATAAAGAGGCGCAGGTCGCCATCGAGGTCGGCAAGGTCTTCGAGACGGAAAAGACGATCATCAACTATGAAAACCTCGGCATCGGCCGCCTCATCTACCAGCTGCCGACGACGCTCTGTGAGATCTTCCTGTCCGAGGTGTTCAAGAAGAATTCCATCGATACGCTCGATCAGGAGACGCTGTTCACCATCAACAAGTTCTTTGAGAACAACCTGAACGTCTCCGAGACCTCCCGCAAGCTCTTCGTCCACAGAAATACGCTGGTGTACCGTCTTGAGAAGATCAAGAAGCTCACCGGCCTTGACCTGCGTGAGTTTGACGACGCGATCATCTTCAAGGTCGCGCTCATGGTCAAGAAGTATCTTGTTTCGCGCGAGAACCGGCTCATCTGAGTCCGGGCGCAAGCCTTGAAAATCGGAGATAAACAATGATCGAATTACAGGATGTGCATAAAACCTACGATACCGGCACCAAGGCGCTCAACGGCATCTCCATGAAGATCGACGATGGGGAATTTGTCTTCCTGGTCGGCCCGTCCGGCTCCGGCAAATCCACCATCATCAAGATCCTCACGGCCGAGCTCCGCCCGACCTCCGGCAGCGCGCTCGTCAACGGCTTTGCCGTTGAAAAGCTCCGCGGCCGCGCCGTGCCGTATCTGCGCCGCACGCTCGGCGTCATCTTCCAGGATTTCCGCCTCATCAGCGACAAGTCCGTCTATGAGAACGTCGCGTTCGCCATGCGCGTCATCGGCGCGCCGGAGAAGGAGATCCAGAAGCGGGTACCGTACGTGCTCGAGCTCGTCGGGCTCGAGACCAAGGGCCGGCGTCTGCCCAATGAGCTGTCCGGCGGCGAGCAGCAGCGTGTCGCCATCGCAAGAGCCCTTGTCAATAACCCCAGCGTCATCATTGCCGACGAGCCGACGGGCAACCTTGACCCGGCGCGCTCGCTCGAGATCATGATGCTGCTGGAGCAGATCAATGCCCTCGGCACCACGGTCTTGGTCGTCACGCACGAACGGGAGCTTGTCAACCGCTTCACGAAGCGTGTTGTCGCCATCAGCGAGGGCAGAATCATCAGCGACGGAATGGACGGGTACTATCTCAATGAAGAAGAATAATATCGGTTACTTACTGCGCGAAGGCTTCCGTGGCGTGTTCCTGCACGGCTTCATGTCCTTCGCGGCCATCTGCGTCACGGTGGCGTGCCTCATCATCATGGGCTCGTTCTGCCTCATCCTCTACAATACCAGCGCCATGGTCAAGGAGCTCGAGCAGGAAAACGAGATGCTCGTCTACATCGACGAGAGCTATTCCGAGGCCAAGGCCAAATCCGTCGGCTCACAGATCAACCTCATCACCAACGTTCGCTCTGCGACTTTCGTCTCGCGCGATCAGGCGCTCGACGACTTTGTCGAGACCCTGAACGATCCGGACGCGTTCGCGGGCCTGGATCCTGATACCCTGCGCGACCGGTACGTCGTCACCGTCGAGGATAACTCGCTTTTGCAGCAGACCTACGACAAGCTCACGCAGATCGAGGGCGTCGCCGAGGTCAAGGCGCATTTTGAGATCGCCCAGGGCTTCCAGACCGTGCAGAACGTGCTGAACATCGCCTCGCTCGTCATCGTGACGGTCCTGTTCGTCGTCTCGCTGTTCATCATCTCCAATACGGTCAAGCTCGCCATGTACTCCCGCAGCGAGGAGATCGCCATCATGAAGATGGTCGGCGCGACGAACGCCTTTATCCGACTGCCTTTTGTCGTGGAAGGCTTTATCATTGGTATCATCGCGGCGGCGGCGGCCTTCTTCCTCGAGTGGGGCCTGTATGACTTCGTCCTGACGAAGATCCAGCAGCTCGATACGCTCAAGCTGTTTGTCCTCACGCCCTTTACGGACGTCATCGAGATCGTGGCCATCGCCTACGCGCTCACCGGCTTCCTCGTCGGTGTGTTCGGCAGCTTACTTTCCATCCGCAAGTTCCTGAAGGTGTAAACCGGGAGGTATCGCACTTATGAAACCCAAAAACAGCGGCTCCGGCCGCCGGATCGTCTGCCTGGTGCTGGTCGCCGTGATGCTCCTGGGCCTCATCTCGAGCGCCCTCATCATCATGGTCAACGCCGCTTCGAGCTCCGAGATCAAAAAAGAGCTCAACGGCCTTCGCAGCCAGCAGGCGGAACTCAAGAAAGAACGCGAAGCCCTGCAGGCAAAGATCAAGGAAAACCAGTCCAAGACCCAGACGCTCGTCGAAAAGAAATCCGATATCGACCAGCAGATCAGCATGACGCAGGCTTCCATCGACAACCTCAACGAGCAGGTCCAGCAGTACAGTCTGCTCATCGCCAACAAGCAGGCCGACCTCGAGGCCTCACAGGCCGAGGAACAGCGCCTCAACACGCAGTACAAGACCCGCATCCGCTCCATGGAGGAGACGGGCAGCATCTCCTACTGGGCCATCCTCTTCGGCGCCAACAGCTTCTCCGATCTGCTCGACAAGATCGACGTCATCCAGGAGATCGCCAAGGCCGACCAACTGATGATGGATAAGATGAAAGCCGTTTCCGAACAGATCGCGGCCGAGCGTGCCGAGCTCGAGCAGCAGATGGCAGAGCTCGACGCGACGCGTCAGGAGCTCGACCAGCAGGAGCAGGATCTCGAGGCCCAGCGCGCGGAGCAGGATACGCTTCTGACCGAGATGCTGGCGGCGTATGAAGAAATGAACGCCGACTACATGCAGAACATGGCGGACGAGGCCGCGCTTTCCGAGGAGATCGCCAAGTCCGAGTCTGCCTACTATGCGGCCCTGTCCAAGGAAGAGGCCGAACGCATCGCCGCGCTCAACCGCCAGAATAACAACAAAGGCTCCAGCAGCAATTCCTCCGGCGCGACCAATACCGGCGGCTGGCTGTATCCGCTGCCGTATCAGTGCCAGGTCACCGATTCCTACGGCTACCGCATCCACCCGCTGACCAAGAAGTACAGCTGGCATAACGGCGTCGACTTCGGCGCGGCGGCCGGCACGGCCATCCTCGCCGCGAAGTCCGGCACGGTCACGACCGCGGCCTATTCCGGCGCCTGGGGCTACTACGTCGTCATCAACCACGGCGACGGCTATTCCACCCTCTACGCCCACCAGCCGTCTTTGTCCGTGTCGGTCGGCGATTACGTCACGCAGGGTCAGACCATCGGCTATGTCGGCTCCACCGGCTACTCCACCGGCCCGCACCTGCACTTCACCATCTACTACAACGGCTCCGACGTCAACCCCTTCAACTACATCGGCTGACCCGATCCAAACCCCTCTCCCACAGCCTGCCCCCAGGCTGTGGGAAAGCTTTTATCTGCTGTAATCTCCCGGCGAATCCGTACAACGCCGCAAATATCACCCGCAAGCCGTTTTCCCGCAAAAATTCAAACGCAGCAAGCTGCAAACTCGATCCCACCGTATCAGGCGGCGCGCAGTCAAGACCCGTAAGGTGACTACCGAGTGGAACGACACCCGAAACATTGGTCCCCACCTGAATGCAGATGCAGCAGGCACCAAACCGTAACCAAGCACTCTTTTCTCCCCAGCCTTTTCTCTTGCGAGAGAAAAGACTGGGCCGCCGGAGGCAACCCAGAAACATCCCATTCCAGAAAGGCTGGTATCCATCGTGAAAAAATGGCAGAAGATCCTCCTCCTCGTGCTCGCTTTCGCCGTCGCCATCCTCGGCTCGTCTATCGTGACGATGCAGCAGCTCACCCGCGGCCGCACTCCCGCAGAGGACAAGGCCGCGGAGGTCAGCGCCTACCTTGACCGCTTTTTCATCGACGACTATGACGAGGACGCGCTCGCCGACGCGGCGGCCGCCGCCATGGTCGAGGCGACCGGCGACCGCTGGAGCTATTACCTCACCGCCGAGGAAAAAAGCAGCTATGACGAGCAGATGCAGAACGCCTATGTCGGCATCGGCGTCACCATCACCCTGCAGGAGCAGGACGGCGGCATGCGCGTCGAACAGGTGACCGCCGGCGGCCCGGCCGAGGAGGCCGGCATGCAGGTCGGCGATATCATCACCGAGGTCGAGGGCGAGTCCACGCTCACGCTCGGCATGGCCGGCACCCGCGCAAAGGTCAGAGGGGAGGAGGGGACCTCCGTGGCCCTGACCATCCTCCGCGGCGGCGAGCGCCTGACCCTGACGGTCGAACGCCGCAGCATCGAGACCGCCGTGGCCACCTATGAAATGCTGGACGATCAGATCGGCTACGTGAAGATCGCCAACTTCGATACCCGCTGCTTTGACGAGACCTCCGCCGCCATCGACGCGCTGCTCGCCGACGGCGCGCAGGCCCTGATCTTTGACGTGCGCAATAACGGCGGCGGCTATAAGGACGAGCTCGTCAAGATCCTCGACCGGCTCCTGCCGGAGGGGATCCTGTTCCAGAGCGAGGACTATAGCGGGAACAAACAGACCGACCGCTCCGACGCGGCCTGCATCGAGCTGCCCATGGCCGTCCTCGTCAACCAGGACAGCTATTCCGCCGCGGAGTTCTTCGCCGCCGCCCTGCAGGAATACGATTGGGCCACCGTCGTCGGCACGAAGACCTGCGGCAAGGGCAATTTCCAGACTGCCTTCACGCTCTCCGACGGCTCCATGCTCAATCTCTCCATCGGCAAATACTTCACCCCGAATGGACGCAGCCTGACCGATATCGGCGTCACGCCGGACGAGCCCGTGGAGCTTTCCGACGAAGACGCGGCGAAATTGCTCTACGGCCAGCTGGCACACGCGGATGACGCACAATTACAGGCCGCAATCCGCGCCATCCGCCAGAAAATCTCTTGACATCCATATCTTTGACCGATATAATGTCTGCTGAATCCCTGTAACTACCGGGCGTTTCCAGCCCGACCGAATATGGAAGGAACGATCAATCATGGCAAAAGAATTCAAGATCAGTGCGCTCCGCCTCAAAGAGCTGGAGCAGGAGCTTTTTTATCTGAAGACGACGCGTGAGAAGGAAGTAGCCGAGCAGATCAAGGAGGCGCGCTCCTTCGGCGACCTCTCCGAAAACAGCGAATACGACGAGGCCAAGAACGAGCAGGCCAAGCTCTACGGCCGCATCGCCGAGGTTGAGAACATCCTCGCCCACGCCGTCATCATCGACGAGACCGAGGACTCCGAAGGCAAGATCAGCCTCGGCTGCACCATCAAGGTCGAGGATATGGAGACCGGCGATGAGGAGCTCTACGCCATCGTCGGCTCGCAGGAGGCCAACCCCATGGAGTGCCGCATCTCCGACGACTCTCCGTTCGGCAAGGCGCTGCTCGGCCATAAGGTCGGCGATATCGTCGATGTCGAAGCGCCCATCGGCGTGCTCAAGTACAAGATCCTGACGGTCGAAAAGTAACGAATCACAGAAACAGATAAGAGGGACGATATGGAACAGGAAAACAGGAATCAGCAGAACGCGGCTCCGCAGGTCAGCCTCGGCGACCAGATCAAGGTCCGCCGCGAAAAGCTCGCGCAGCTGCAGGCCGAGGGTATGGACCCGTTTACCATCACCCGCTTCGTCAGCACCACGACCGCACAGGAGATCAAGGACCATTTTGACGAGATGGAGGGCAAACCCGTCTCCATCGCGGGCCGTCTCATGTCCAAGCGCGGCATGGGCAAGGTCTCCTTCTGCGATCTGCAGGACAAGACCGGCCGCATCCAGCTCTACGCCCGCAAGGATGAGATGGACGAGGCCGCGTACAACCGCTTCAAGAAATATGACATCGGCGATATCGTCGGCGTCGAGGGCGAGATCTTCCGCACCCAGCGCGGCGAAATGTCCGTGCGCGCGAAGACGATCACGCTCCTGTCCAAATCCCTGCTGCCGCTGCCCGAGAAGTTCCACGGCCTGACCGACAAGGAGACCCGCTATCGTCAGCGTTATGTCGACCTGATCGTGAACCCCGAGGTCAAGCGCAACTTCATCATCCGCTCGCAGTTCATCAAGCATCTGCGGGATTATCTGGACAATATGGGCTATATCGAGGTCGAGACCCCCGTCCTCAACACCATTGCCGGCGGCGCGGCCGCGCGTCCGTTCATTACCCACCACAATACGCTCGATATCGACATGTACATGCGCATCGCGACCGAGCTGCCCCTCAAGCGCCTGATCGTCGGCGGCATGGAGCGCGTGTATGAGGTCGGCCGCATCTTCCGCAACGAGGGCATGGACCCCAAGCACAACCCCGAGTTCACTACTGTCGAGCTCTATCAGGCCTACGCCGATTTCCACGATATGATGGACATCGCCGAGGGCGTCTACACCACCTTCGCACAGAAATACCTCGGGACCTATGAGCTGGAATGGATGGGCGAGAAGGTCGACCTGACCCCCGGCTGGCCGCGGCTGACGATGGTGGAAGCCGTCAAGAAGTATGTCGGCGTCGACTTCGATGCGATCACCGACGATGCAGAGGCCGTTGCGGCGGCAAAGGCAGTCGGCGTTGAGCTTGCCGACGCCGCTGAAAAGACGTGGGGCAACGCCCTCTACGCCTGCTTTGACCAGAAGGTCGAGGAGCATCTGGTGCAGCCGACGTTCATCACCATGTACCCGGTCGAGGTCAGCCCGCTGACCAAGCGCAGCCCCAAAGACCCGCGCCTGACCGAGCGCTTTGAGTTCTTCATCTGCCGCGCGGAGATGGGCAACGCCTATTCCGAGCTGAACGACCCCATCGACCAGCGCGAACGCTTCATGAAGCAGGTCGAGCAGCGCGAACGCGGCGACGACGAGACCGAAATGCTCGATGAGGATTTCCTCACCGCCCTCGAATACGGTATGCCACCCACGGGCGGCATGGGCATGGGCATCGACCGCGCGGTCATGCTCTTCACCGGCGCAGACACCATCCGCGACGTCATCCTGTTCCCGACGATGAAGCCACTCGACGCTCCCAAGACAAAAAAGCCAGAGGAAGTTGGTATCATCGGCGGCGCGACGAGCACAGTCGAGATCGAGGTCAAGGACGAGCCGATTGATTTTTCTAACGTCGAGATCGAGCCGCTGTTCAAGGACTATGTGGACTTCGAGACGTTCTCCAAGTCCGACTTCCGCGCCGTGAAGGTCAAAGCCTGCGAAGCGGTCAAGAAGTCCAAAAAACTCCTGAAATTTGTGCTGGATGACGGTTCTGGAACCGATAGAGTGATTCTTTCCGGTATCCACGAATACTACGAACCGGAAGAATTGGTTGGAAAAACGTGCGTTGCCATCGTGAATCTGCCGCCCAGACCCATGATGGGCATCGACTCCTGCGGCATGCTGATCAGCGCCGTCCACCACGAGGAAGGCGTGGAAAAGCTCCACCTCCTCATGCTCGACCCCCACATCCCCGCAGGCGCAAAAATGTATTGAGAAACCCAAGCACCCCGGCACAGCAGTGCCGGGGTGCTTGTTCTTTCAGGGAGCCAAAAGCATACGAACGAGCGCCGGGCAGCGATCGCTGTCCGGCGCTGAGCTGTTATTTTTCCAGCATCGCGTCCATCAGTGCCAGCAAAGAGCTCTGCTGGCCGGGGGTCAGGCGGCTCCATTTGTCCAGCAGCGCCCGCTGCGCGGGCGTCAGCGCGAGCCGGTCCTCGGCGTCGGCAAAAAACTGCGAGAGCGTCAGCCCAAAGGCCTCGCAGATCTTTTCCAGCGAGGAAAACGATGGCGTCATGCCCTTCTTGTACCAGGAGGAAATGGTCGACTGCGGCAGGCCGGAGCGCTCCGCGAGCTGATATTCCGTCCAGCCCCTGGCCTCGCGGTTTTTCCGGATCAGGCCGAGAATGTCTGTCACGCGATCACCACCTACGATTTTTCGTTTATTATACTTTGAAAAATCGTTGCATTTTAATCATTATTGTCGTAGTATATACTACGACAATATTCGATTTTCTGGAGGCCGCTGAACCATGAACGAAGACCGCACCTACGAAGCCTGGCTGGACGAGACGAACCAGGTCGTATCCTTTCACGCGATCCCCGCCGCCCGCTATTTCCGCGCCGCCGGAGAAGAATTCTGGCCGCTGATCCTGACCCTCGTCCTCTCTGGCTACCGGATCCAGTGAAGCAATCTTAGGAATAATTAAGAAATTTTGCCGGAAATTTGTGATATAGTGGAAGTACAAAACACGCCGGAAAAGGAGAGAACATGATGAAAAAAGCAATGCTGTGCCTACTGATGATCCTGTCCGCCTTTCTGCTTACTGCCTGTCAGAAGCAGCCCCAGCCGGAGATCAAACTGCCGGAGCCACAGGCAGCGGCCAGCCCGGCACAGCCGGGTCCGGAGACTGTGGAACAGACCCTGACCCTCGGCCTCATCGACTTTGATGCGGACAAGGAGCTGCTGCGCGGCCTGATCCAGAGCTATAATGCCTCCGGCGCGCCCGTCCGCATCGAGATCGTCAACTACGCCGACGGCGCCGAAAGCTACGCGGACGCCGTCACGCGCCGCACGACCGAGCTCATGGCCGGGAACGTCCCCGACCTGCTCGACTGCAGCGACCTGAGCGGCGCGCAGTACGCCGGGTACGCAAAGAACGGCATCCTGCTGCCGCTGGACGGGATGCCGGAGGAAGGGATGCTGTCTGGCGTGCAGCAGCCCTGCGAGGTGGATGGGAAGCGCTATTCCATCGTCGGCGCGTTCACGCTCGACCCGCTGTTCGGCCCCGCGTCCAGGCTCGGCGCGTCGCTGCAGACCTCGGTCGAGGATGTGCTGCGCGGCGCGGTCCCGGATGTCCGCTTCGTCTGGGGCGGCAGGGATCTGCTCGGCGTCTATTGCCGCCACGCAGCAGAGCGCTTTCTGGACTATGATACCGGTACAGCTTCGTTTGAAAGCGAAGCATTTCTGGACCTTCTGACCGCCTGCGCCCGCATCCAGCCGTCGGAGCTGGGCCCGGACAGCATCATGCAGCAGCCCATGCGTTCCGTCTCCGTGTACCGCCAGATGCAGAACAGCTGGTACGAGCAGACCGGCGACGCGTTCCGCGTGCTTTCCCTCAGCGCGGACGGCGGCGTGACCTATCAGCCTGTGCTGCAGCTCGGCGTCTGCGCGGGCTCCTCCATGCAGGAGGCCGCAGTGCAGGCCCTGCGGGCCATGCTCGCAGAGAGCTTCCAGAAGACCATCGCGGACGCTTTCCCGGTCAGCACGGCCGTCCTGCAGGCACAGCTGCAGCAGGAGATCGACGCGCAGAAGACCTATCAGCAGACCGCCATCCGCGAAGAAGGCCGCGTCGATGTCGGCGAGGCCGGGACGCAGACCTTCCTGTTTGACGAAGCCGTCGCGGCGGACCTCATGCACGTACTGGAGCATGTGGACTGCCGCGCCTGCAGCAATCAGGAGATCCTGACCATCATCCTCGACGAGGCGGACGCCTTCTTTCAGGGCCGAAAGACCGCGCAGGAGGCCGCCCGCATCATGGACAGCCGTGCCGCCCTTTTCATCGCCGAAAACAGCTGAGCGGAGGGGGAGAAAGCGCGCGTGGGTGACGCTACATTTTCTGTTGACAAACGTTAGCACCTGTGCTATCCTCGAAATATAACATATGTTAACACACGGGAAGGAGCGGAACGCATGGAACATCTCAGACTGTCCGACGGGGAATGGAAGCTGATGAAAACGCTCTGGCAGCGCCAGCCCCGCACGCTTGCGGAGCTGGTCGCAGCGCTGGACGCCGAGACCGGCTGGAGCCGGGCGACGATCTTCATGATGCTCAAGCGGCTCATCGCCAAGGGCGCGGTCACGATGGACGACAGCGGGAAATTTCAGCAATACAGCGCCGCGATCACGTATTCAGATGTTGAACCCGAGGAAACGGAAGCATTTTTGTCGAAGGTTTACGGAGGAAGCGTGGGCATGATGGTGTCGAACCTCGTCGACCGCGGCACACTGTCCGAGCAGGACATTCAGGAATTGAAAGCCATTTTGGACGCAGCAGAAAAGGAGCGCGCGCAATGAAAGAATGGATGCTCTTTTTGACGCTCTGTATCAGCCTCCTTTTATCGGGCTGCCAGAAAACGCCGGAGGCCCAGCCTGGAACGCAGCCGGCGGAAGCGCCGTGGGCAGTCGAACAAGCGGACGCGCCGCTTTCCTATGAAGACTATTTTGCGGAGCTCCGCCCCTATGACCCGGCAGAGAACGACGTGCCGGACTGGATGAAGGACGGAAACTATGAAATTTTATCAGAGGACGGCGTCCTCTCCCTGTACCAGGCGGAAGACGGGACTCTGACCCGCTTGTTTGCTTACCCGGTGGAAGCGCCGCTCGGCTGGTCGGCCGGCCCGGCCTGTCTCTATGCGTTCGACGAGCAGACCATTTACCGGCTCGATTATGGCGGGGAAGCGGCAGAGCCGATTTACCGCGCGACGGATGGGGCGATTTTGCAGATGGCGGCTGCCGGGGGCGCGCTCTTCTTTGCCGAACAGGGAGAGCTCAGCATCCGCCTCTGCCGATTGTACGCGCCCGAAGGGAAGCTGGACGTCTTCTATGACGAGGTCCGCCCAGATGCGGAGGACCTTCTGCTGTTCCCCGTTTCCAATCACGAGCTGTGCTGGACCATGGACGATCCGGACTTTCTAGAGCTTGCGGCAGAGCAGGAGCAGACCTACATCGAGACGCGGAACATCGATCCTGCGGACAAGAGCACCTACTGGGGCATGCTGGAGCTGGATTTTGGCGTCGACTCCGGCATCCGGTACTACTATAACGACCTGGAGCCGCTGCTCTGCTCGCAGGGCTTCCGTAAAATTTACGGCGAAGAGAGCGTCGCCGACTGGTGGAAAACCGAAGACAGCTTCCTGCGAGACGCGGAGCTGCGCGCGAAGTTTGTATCCGTGGAACAGGGACCCGCAGTGCAGACGCCGGACCGCAGGGTCGTGAGCTTTTTGCGCGGCGCGGAAACGGCGCTTGCGCAGGAACGGGGCCTGACGTTCAACACGCCGGAAGATCTTTCCCCGGAGCAGCTGTTTCAGTTGTTTCTGGCGTGGACGAATGAAGATACGCTGAAGGAATATCAGGACCCGGATGACGGAAACTTCTATTTCACAACCCCGGTCATCCGCCGGACGCTCAACTGCTATTTCAGCGGCGATTGCTTTGATATCACAGCCTGCAGGGCGTACGACAGGCAAACCGGCATGGTCGTCGTCCCGTCTGTTTCCGGGTCTGACGACGGCCGGACGGCGCGGCTCGCCGGAAAAGCGCAGGACGGAGACCTTGTGACCTACCTTATCGACTTTTACGCGGATGCGGCTGCCAAGGCAGAGCATCGTGCGTACGCGCGGAAGGAATACACGCTGCAATGCTATGACGGCGGCTTCTATCTCCTGCGCGCCTGCTCCATGATGTGCCCTGACGGGGAACATACGCTCGGCGGCATTTCCGTCTGGGACAGGTGGGATCTTCTTCCGCAGGCGGTGACCGAAGGCTTTGCGGAGCTTGGTGTGGTCGGCGTTTCGCGGGAGGACTATGACGTGGTCAAATACGGCCGTGACGGACTATATGTCCACGTGCTGCGCCTGCAGGCGGGCAAGGAGGACTGGGAGGGGCTGGACGGCTATGTCAGCTGCGTCTATACGACGAGCCCGGACTATCCCTCGCCGCGCGGTCTGCGCGTCGGCGACCCGGAGGCCAACGCAGCAGAAACAATGAACGCGCTCTGGGGCAGCTTTGAATACGAGCTGCAGGACGGCGCGATCTGCCGCATGGGGTTCTTCTCCTATTATGACGCGGGAGGCCCCGGCGAAGCGTTTACGGTACGCCCGGCAGACAGCCGGCCGGGGAATTGAGGGAAAGGAGCTGCCATGATACGAGAAACATTGACGCTCTCCGCGCTGATCGCAGCCGTCCTGCTGGTGCGGGCGGTGTTCAAAAACCGCGTGCCGAAGCGGATGATCTATGCGCTCTGGCTCGTGGTGCTTTTGAAGCTCTGCCTGCCGGGGACGCTGTTCTCCCTGCCGGTCCTTCCGGCAGAGCAGACCGCCGCGCCGGTGCAGCGCGCGGAGTTCCCGGCGCAGACCGCGCCGGTCACCCAACCGCCCGCACAGGCGGTACAGCCGCAAACACCCGCGCAGCCAGTCACGCAGGAACCGGCAAACCCGGCGGCGAAGCCGCTGACGGCCACGCAGATCTTCCGGATCATCTGGTTCAGCGGCAGCGCGCTGCTCGGCCTCTGGATGCTTGGCTCGTGGCTGGTCTTTACGATCCGGCTGCGCAAAAGCCGGAAATTCCTCGGAAGACACGGAAAAACCAGTATTTACGTCTCAAGCCGCATCCCGTCGCCCTGCCTTGCAGGCCTCATCCCGGCCGTCTATCTGACGCGGAACGTGCTGCAGAACGACACGGCAGCACTGATCCTGCGCCACGAGCTGACGCACCTGCGGCATCTCGACCCGCTGTGGTCATTCTGCCGGACGGCCGCTGTGGTCGCGTACTGGTGGAACCCACTGGTCTGGCTCGCCGCGATCGTCTCCAAGCGCGATGCCGAGCTGGCGTGCGACGAGGCCGTCGCCGCGGGGCTCCTCGACAGCGAGCGCATTGCCTACGCAAGGGCGATCCTGGCCCAGGCCCCGCGCAGGGGCGCAGCCCTGAGCCTTGCCGGGCCGCCGGTCAAAGCGCGCATTTTGTTCCTCACGAAAAAGCAGCGCACGAGCGTCCTGTGCGTCGTTCTGGCCCTGATCCTCGTCCTGTCCGCGACCGGCTGCTCCTTTGCCGAGCTGACGCGGCAGAAATCTGGGGAGATCACTCTGCCCGAAGCGGCAGGGGAGACCGGCCCGTCCGCGGATGCGGCCGCGGATCCCACCGCCCGGCAGGAAGGACCGGTGCAGGACCAGCCGCAGCTGCTTCACAACGACGGGACCTATGACCCGTCCCAGCCCCTGCAAGCCTGGGAGCTGGCCCGCGCCGACGGTGTGCAGACCGGCATGACGCAGGCGCAGGTCGAAACGATCACGGGGCCGCTCACCGAGAACCAATACGGCGTCCTGGTGGACGATCAGAACATCTCCTATCGCTTCTGGGACCGCAGCGGCGGCGAACCGAAGCTGATGGAAATGACCTGGAGCGGAAAAGTGATAAACGACGAGCTTGTCTATACCACCTCACAGGACGCGCCGGCCTTCCGCGGCATCTGCCTCGGCGATCCGATCGGCGACGTGCTGGCGAAGCTCCCGTGCACAGACCGGGAACTCAGATACCAGCAGACGCAGTATGTGTACGGGCAGGCGGGCGATGCAGATTACGCGGTCCTGCACCTGATCGGGGACAGCTATTATTCTCTGTCGTTTGGCATCGCCGGTCAGTGGCGCGCATCCGTCGACTTCTCCCGTGTCCAGCAGCGCGTGTTCCATATCGTCATTTATGCCGAAACATACTGGCAGGAAGCAGAGCAGGCGGGCGAAGAGACGGCTGCCCGGGCGCAGACCATGACGCTGTCGGTCCCGTCCGGCGAAAAATATACGTTGTCGGAGGAAGACACGGCGGCCCTGCAGGAGATCTTCTCCGAGGGTTCCATGACGATGCTCGAGAACGACCCGGAATCGGTATGCGTGTACCAGTTCGACATCCGGAATCGCAGCTATCTGCTGGATGAAACGCTGGATACAGTAGAGATGATCGTATGGATGGATACCGAGCATTATGACTATTACCAGAAGCACCTGACCGACACCGACGCGGAAACCCTGCAGACGGTCATTGACCGGTACACACAGGGCGCGGAGGGCAGCAAGCGCCAGACCGCGATCCTCCGGGAGGTGCGCGCGGATTCCGTTACGGTCGAGCATATCACCCTGCTCAATTCCGCCCTCGAGGAAGACCTGCGCACGCTCAAAGGCCTGAACATCCCACCCGAAGCGTACCAATACGGCTACTATCGGGAGGACTCCGGCGAGATCTACACCTACAAGGTCGACCCGGATACCCCCGTCACCATCTATGACATTTCTCAGGTCTACGGAGCGGGTGACGACCGGCTGTACACCTTCGAAACATGGCAGGATTTCGTCGCCGCGGTCCAGGCCAACGAAGGCCTGTGCGTCCCGCCCTATACCCTGACCCTGCAGGACGGCGTTGTCGTCAAAATCGAAGAGAAATTCTACAATTAGCATCCAGAAAGGAGACTACCATGAAGAAGACAGCCCGGCTCCTGCTGCTGTGCATCTGCCTGCTTCTGGCTGGCTGCACCGTGCAGACCGCACCGCAGCCCATCCAGCCGGAACCGGATACTCAGCCGGAGCAGGCTGTGCAGCCAGCACGGACATGGCAGGACATACAGGCGCAGCTTCCGGACGTCTCCGCCATGTCCGGCTTTCCGGCTGCGGAGCAAGCCTGGCACCCGGAGCCGATCGTCGTGCATGGCGAAGAAGCGGAATACTGGATCGACCAGTCCGAAAGCTGGGAGACCGCAAGGATCTGTATGCGAAAAGATGGCCAGACGGCGAGCATTTACGCCGCGCAGGACGGGAGCCTGTCCCAGCTTGCATTGTTCGATGGGATGCTGTATTTTGCACAGATCGGCGGCATTTATCGGATGCCGATGGAAGGCGGCGCGGCGGAACTCTGGATCCCCGGCGGCGGACGGTTTGCGCTGACCGGCGGCGTGATCTATACGTGGCTTTCGGAGCAGGGCTTCTGCGCCATTGCCGCGCAGGACCCGGAACAGGCCGTGCCGGTGTGGAAGCAGGAACAGGCGCTTACGATCAAGCAAACTGTCCCGGTGACGGGCGGTATCGTCTTCTGGCTGGCGGAAAACGAGCCGGATCCGGATGCTGGCCAGCTTTGGGTCGTGCTGCTGCGAAACAGCGGGCAGTGGGAGCTTCTGCGCGAGGAAACGGGACCGATGCCGCGGAGCATCTTTTCGGATGACACCAACGTCTGGTTCATGCGCGAGACGAGTGAAGGTCAGTTTCTCTATCAGATCGATTGTAAAGATGGAGCATATGCCTGCCTCGGCAAGCTGCCGGAAGCACCGGATGGATGTTACAGCCCCGGCACGCCTGTATTGGGCTTTCAGCGTCTGCTGATGCGCTATCAAGGGATAGAGTCAACCATGGAGTTTTATGCGCTGGATGACAAACTGACGCTGGGTGAGCATTTGCTGTCGTACGGCGCAGACGATTCATATGCCATTTATTTTCTGCACCTGTTCGAGATACAGGAAACGCCGCAGAGCTTTTATTTTTGCGGCAAGTCGGAAGAAAACGGGCTGTATCTCGTTTCTGAAATAAGAAAAAGCGGGGACGGGCTTTTGCGGGAGGAAGCCCTGCAGCCGCCGGTATGAACGCGCCTGCGGGCATAACGATCAAGCCGAACCGAAAGGAGAAACCCATGAAAAAGACGATTATATTCCTGCTGCTGTGCATATGCCTGCTTCTGGCTGGCTGCACCGCGCAGACCGCACCGCAGCCCATCCAGCCGGAACCCGCCCCACCCGCAGCCGAAACCGCGGATACAGTTGCAAGTCAGGAAGAGCAGACGCAGGAGCGGCCGGCGCTCCCGGTCCCGTCCGCGTCCATGTTTTCCCTGACCGGGCGCGAGGCCGTCCTGTATGACGCGGCGGTCTCCCAAAAATATCCGCGTAGCGACAACGATATCGTCCTGCCGAGCCTGTGCGAATACGGCTCGTTTGAGGAAGACGGAAAGACCGTGGTCGTCTGCGACCTGCACTACGATTTTTACTACGACTACACCGGCCCCGGCTGGGCGTGGAACTCGGGCGCGATGAACACGTATCTGCGAGCGGAACTGGAAACGCAGGACGGCGCGGAGGTCTGCACGGGCTTTGCAATTTTCCCGGGCGGCGATCCTAGCGACTGGATCTCCGGCGAATGCGGCCCGCTTGCCGTGCAGAATGCGGACGGGGCGTGGGTCCTGCCGGAACCGGCCGGAGACTGGTTCCCGTCGGACAGCAGTATGCTGGGCGAGTATCTGGCCGCAGCAGAAGCCATGCAGGAACCGGCGGCAGTGATGCCGCAGGCAGACTTTGAGGCGCACATGCTGGCGCTTTCGGACGGGAAGACGGCGGAGGAATTGACCATCGACACCTTCCCGGACGTTCTGGCGGAAGATGCGGCGCTGGAAAGCTTCCTGCGCGATACGCCGGAGGAAGCGGCGCTCTGCTGCGCGACGTATCTGGTCGAAAACATGTGGTACGGCGATGGTGAAAATGAGCCCTACACGACGGATTTCGCGCTGACCGCGCTGGGGCGGCTCTACGTTCTTTCGATGCAGTATCTCATGGAGACGTATAACGACTCGACGTCGCTGCTGTCTGCCTTGCTGCTTCATACGTTCTCCCCGGAGGAATGGCTGTACCAGTTCTGGGGCGTAGTGGGAGGAATCGCGTTCGCAAAGGAAGGTTTTACGCTGGACAGTGTCTATTACGATGAGCACCCCATTGAAAAGCAGTGCATGACCGCCCTGCTGCGCAGCCCGAAGCGGCTTCATGTCGCGACACTTTTTGATTATGTAAACCCTGTAGACAACGAGCGGTGTGACGCCGACCATTCTGCGCTTTATGATTTCCTGGCAGAGGGCAAGGCAGACGACCGCCTTCATATCGAGCCCGCCGGAGCGACGCGCGAAGACCTCCTTGCCGCCTGCACGGAAACGGCGCATTGGGAGGTAGAAGGCGGAACCGATACCACCATCCTCCACATCACGCCCGAACACGGTCAGGAGCTGCGTCTTGTGTACCGCTTCGGCGAAAATTAAGGATTTTTAAGAAATTTCTTCCACGCCGGTGTGCTATGATAGCGGTGAGAACATCAGTTTCCTGACAAAAAGGAGAAACAAATGAAAAAACTATTTGCCGCACTGCTGGCGCTTTTGCTGATATTGACCGGCTGCCAAGAAAAGAAGTCACAGCTGGAGATCACGCTGCCGGAGCCGGAAACACCTGCTGCAGAAGAAACGATAGCCGAACCGGTGGAAGAACCGGAACAGGAGAGCGTTGCTCCGGACCTCGGAAACTTCGAAGAGCTTCTGGAAGTTCTTCAAACGCTGCAAACACGGAAGGACTGGAAAAACAGCCTGGAACACGAGATAATCACGGCGCAAAAAGAGAAAGTACGCAGCCAGCTGATTGGCAGCTTTTACTGCGGGCTTGACAGCCTCAGTCTTCAGAATACCGCGTGGGGCGATCATGATCTGTCCTGTATGGCGTTTGAGGTGTTCCGGAGTCTGCTTGGGCCGGAAGATCTGGAGCTGGAAGCCGAGACGCCGCTTGAATGGTTCCGGACCTGGTTTATCTGGGCATTCGGACACATTCATGAAGCGGACGCAGCAGGACTGCAGGCGCAGTATCCGGCTTCCTTTGCCGCAATCGATACGGTTATGGATCATCACGGGACATGGGAAGATGCGGTAGACAACGGTCTGTGCTCTCTGGACAAGGGCAGCCATTACGACTTCGATCTCATTGCTGCACGAGATCAGATCGTTTCCTACATCCGTGAAAACGAAGAAATCTGGCCGTTTTCGTATACGCTGATCCTGCGGTTAAACAATGCGCCATATGGCACGGAGGAACCGACGCCCGGAGATCCGAATGTGTACGTCGACTTTATCTGGTGGGCTGCATATACCGCCTCCGGTGAGCGCACAGAGGTCCTTGTGCAGGAGCTGACGCTCAACCCAGAGACAGGAGAATCGTCCGTATGGACCATCACGCGCGAGGATTTGGGAGAAGATCTGTCGTTCCTCCCGGATTGGGTCGTGGATACGCTTTTTGATGGGACGTATCTGTCTTCGGCTAAGAACGCGCCGCCGGAGATTGTACAGCCCGAAACCGAACAGCCAGAAAACGTACAGCCGGGGTCGGAGCCTGCACAGTCTGCCGCTGCGGCTGCGACTATGCCGCAGACCGAACAGGATGCGGCGCGGTTCGCGCAGGCAGAGGGCAAGCTGCGCGCAGCCCTGCAGCAGAGCACCGGGGAGGGAACAGAGGACCTCGCCGCACTTTTCTTGGCCTATGACGGCCAGAACGGCAACCTCTTTGAAGAGTTACCGGCGTTCAGCGCCGAAGCGATCGCCACGCAGCCGATGGACGACGAGACCTGGGACGCGCTGTCGCTGTTTGCCTACGAGCGCTATGCGCGCGAAAACGGCTGGCCGCTGATGATCGGGGCAGAGGCGCTCCGCGATACCTTTGCAAGCTATTTCCCACTGGACAGCAGCACGTGGCAGGACCGCAGCTCGCACTATCTGACGTATCAGGACGGGATCTACACCCGCACGGTCTATGACGACGGGCACCATAGCCGGTACTGCTATCTGCGCGGCGTCCAATGCAAGCAGGACGGGTCGATCGAGCTGCGGTTCGACTCGCTGGAGCTTCCGGCCGATATGGAATATAAGACCGCGGACGCGAGCATCCGCGCGGTCTTTGACTACGCCGGTGCGACAGAACTGCAGCCGCCGGCGTTCCGGGAGGCCGTCTGGCAGGCGTTCTCTGCCGGTGTCCTTCCGCTGGAAGGGAATAAAACCGAACGCACCGTGACCCTCTGCCTGACCGGCGACGCCGCGCAGCCGTTCCTGTTTATGGAATGTAACTGAGGACGGAACATACGCGGTGGATTTTTGCGGCCGGATGGGGTATAGTAGGGGAAAAGCTTTTTAGAAAGGAACCAGACCCATGTGTACTGCAGCAGCTTTTCAGACAAAGGACTTTTATTTCGGCCGAACGCTGGACTACGAATGCTCCTACGGCGAGTGCGTGACCGTCACGCCGCGCCGCTATCCCTTCTCGTTCCGCCACATGGGGCGGCTGGATGTGCATTACGCCATGATCGGCATGGCGCACGTCGCGGACGGGTATCCGCTGTACTATGACGCCGTCAACGAAGCCGGACTCGGCATGGCCGGGCTGAACTTCGTCGGCAATGCGCAGTATGCCGAGGTACAGGAGGGAAAGGAAAACGTGGCGCAGTTTGAGCTGATTCCATGGATCCTCGGCCGCTGCGCCACGGTCCGCGAGGCGCGGGCGCGGCTGGACGCGCTCAATCTGGTCGGTACGCCCTTCAGCGAGCGATATCCCGCCGCGCAGCTGCACTGGCTGCTAGCAGACAAGGACGAGGCCGTCGTCATTGAGTCGATGGCCGACGGCCTGCACGTCTATGACGACCCGGCGGGTGTCCTGACAAATAACCCGCCGTTCCCGCAACAGCTGTTCAACCTGAATAACTACATGGCGCTCTCTCCGCGGCAGCCGGAAAACCGGTTCTCCGGGGCGCTGGGACTGCACTGCTACAGCCGCGGCATGGGCGCGCTGGGCCTGCCCGGCGATCTGTCGTCCATGTCCCGCTTCGTGCGCGTGGCCTATACGAAGCTGAACGCCGTCTGCAGGGACACGGAGGCGGAGAACGTCAGCCAGTTTTTCCACATCCTCGGCGCGGTAGAGCAGCAGCGCGGCTGCTGCGAGGTCGAGCCCGGCGCATATGAATACACGATCTATACCTCCTGCTGCAA
>CDZG01040045.1_pt1 | contig 43753 bp, 35 predicted proteins | sample 557741 | NCBI WGS metagenome assembly CDZG01 (sample SAMEA3182086, study PRJEB8094) | gut metagenome | biome: human; feature: gut; material: Stool; isolation source: human stools | place: Canada | collected 2013-01-21
GATTTACATCCAGAAAATACTGGATGCTGGTATTTACATCGTTAGAATAGCTGGCAATTATATTGAACTCAGATTTGCACAAGTTATCAAGAAGCCCCTGGGCTTTATGCCGGTCAGCTAACAACTCGGAAGAAGATATCGTGTTCCATAGTTTTTGAATACGAGGAAGTTGAAGATAATCATCGCTTTTAAGAATAGCGTTCCAATCATCGGATGTAATTGCTTCCTGATCAAAGGCCTTTTCTAAGAGTGTCTGGAAGCCTGTAAACCCCTCATTGCGAAGAGGGCACAGATCTGGCGTCGATATCTTGGTCCCAAACTTTTTCTTTATACAGGAAACAATCAACATAAGTACAGTTGTACGTTGTTGACCATCAATAATTTCACAAGTGTGGTCAGATTTAATCGTTAATATTATATTTCCCAAAAACTTGCTGCTGCGAGACAAATCGTACAAAAGCATTTTAAGATTGTTGTCATCCCATCTAACCTCTCTCTGAAAAGCAGGGATAGAATACTTCCTATCTGCCTCGAGGCAAATGATTTGCTGTTGAGGATCATTAGGCTTTACGGATAAGCACACTTGTGTTTTCGACAAAAAATCACTCAGATTAGTAATTGTTCCAACAATTTCCGCCATAATAAAGCTCCTATCTCTATATCCGGATTAGGCGAATGATTTAAAAGTTAAAATATTCGGTATCGAGTTTATATAATTTGAAAGTTTGTGCCGCTGCCACGCCAACCTCATACTTAACAAGAAGATCTGCAAGTAAATTGCCATCTATTAATTTGATATTTTTTTGCTGTTGCTTCTCGATGAATTGTATTGCAGATCTCGTAAAAGACGATGTTGTAATAAAAACACCTTTGTTAATATGTTCCATGGCGCCAATAAAGGCCTGTAAATCATGCCGGGTAACCTTATTGCCATTAGCAAAACGTTTAGCCTGGATATATATCAAATCCAAGCCGAGCTTATCTTCACTAATTATTCCATCAATTCCGCCATCATGTGGTTTTCCTGTAACAATACCCGAATTTTTATCATATCCATACCCCATCTTTAAAAGCAAGTCAACCACAAGATGTTCAAAGAACTCTGGGGAATTGTTTAGGACAGAATCAAATACTTGTTGTCGTATATTTTGTAAATGCTCCTGCAGCGCAGCTTTGATTTTTTCTTCCGGTAACAGTTCAGAAATATCTGTAGTTTTGGGAGCAGTAATAATAGTGGCTGTATTTTCTGTCGAAATCAAACGGAATTTGATCTTTTTTCCTTCATAACCCGCAATTTCAAAGAATTTTATCGGGTAAGCAGTCGGAAAATCCAGACCGATACACCGACGGCGAAGTTGAGCATTGACAACACCAACAGGATTCTCTGCTCCAAAAGAATACAATCCCTGACGAATAATCTCATCATATATTTGTTTTGAGGTCAAACCATCATTATTTTGTTGTAAAACACACTTAATAGATTCTACGATAGTCATCTCATCACCCCCGGCTCCGCTTTATTTGATGGTTGCTTTTCATCCGGCACAATTTCTATAATATCCTCAATTCCACAATCCAACGCGGCACAAATCTTCACGAGTATCTCTGTGGTAACATGCCCGTTCCGCCCCATCTTGGTGACAGATGCTGGGCTAATACCTGCCTTTTCACACAGGTCCTTTTTCTTCATGTCCTTATCGATGAGCAGCTTCCAGAGTTTTTTATAACTCACAGACATAAAATATCTCCTCCGTACCGATATACAAAAAATGCTCTGCCGCTTGGCAGAGCATTCGGTCTATTGCAGCCATACTGCCAAGGCCTATTCCAACACTTGACAGCGTTGTTTATAATGATAGCACATTTGGGCAGGAAAAGCAAGAAAATGATAAATCCGCACGAATTCCGACTCTATTCAATTTCTTTTCAAGCCGCGAAAGAAACGCTTGAACCTCCGGGCAGTCAGAGCTACAATGCCAACACCTCATAACGAGGGCAAACTGATTGGAGGTCAAATGATGAATTATGAAGTAAACCCGTTTCAGGACTACGAATCGATCACCGTTGATGAGCTGAAAGATCAAGCTAACAGTCTACTGAATCTGGTAACGGAAGAGCAGCGGCCACTGCGCGTATGTATGAATAATGGCAAGGAGTTTCTGCTGTTCCCTCAGGACCTGCTCGCCCCCATCTGCGACTCTGACTTTCGCTTGATCCTGCTGTCGGCAATGCGGTATGCGATGGGCAGAAACACATGCATGCCCGTGGTGGTTTCCGATTATATCAAGCGTCATCTTCAGCTTCTGGATGATAAGTTTCTCGTACTGGCTGCTGATGATATCAGACGGCACCTTGAAGACTATGCAGAGCATGAGCCAAATCCGAATCTTTGGCAGAGTCTTTTTGGCGCACTTGAGACAGAGCAGAGAGCGCGTGCCACTCGTAAGGCAAGAAAAATCAGACTGTGCCCAGCCTGCGAGAAGCCCTTGGAGGTCATGAGCATTGCCGACAACAGGCATTCACCCGGTGGGTTCGATGTGATTGCTCATTGCCGAAACTGTCTCGCTGATTACGAATGGTTCTGTGATAAAGATGGCAGTGCCTCAGATATGAAACAGTATTTCTTCGGGTAAGGCGAGTGTACGTTTCGGCAGGAGCCTTTGGGTGTAGTCTATAGCGGCTCAACCCTTGAACTGTACGTCAACTTCCGTAAAGCGATCAAAAGGACCGCACCTGCTCATATGAGCAGGTGCGGTCCTTTAAAAAGTTGCTCGTATTGAACGGAATCTAATTCAGTCTGAAATAGCAGGTGTTTTTACCTTTTCCTTCTTTTTTCAACTCTCCGGCTGCAACCATCTTCCGCAGAGCCCCCTCAATGGAACTGTCGCTGAGCGTCGGGCAGAGTTCCCGAATGTCCTGTTTGTTGAAGCGCCCGATTCTATTCTTGCTTGCTCTGCGCACCATTTCCAGTGCGGACAGCTTGGTTCCTACAAGCGCCACGCGATCCTCGAAGTCTTTGTAGGCGGCAAGGATCGTTCCGAGCAGATACTTGATGAAAGGCACTACATTCTCGGTGCCTTCGTGCCAGCCGGTTTGCGCCTGTGCAAGCGCATCGTAGTACAGATCTTTATTTTTGGCGATTTTGGCTTCAAGGGAGATATACTTGCCGACATAAAAGCCGTTTCGGTACAGAAGCAGCGTTGTGAGCAATCGGCTCATTCGTCCGTTGCCGTCATTGAAGGGGTGGATGCACAGAAAGTCATGGACAAAAACCGGAATTGCAATCAACGGTTCCAGTTCCATATTTCCAATCACACGGTTGTATTCCTCGCAGATTCTGTCCAGCGCTTCCGGCGTTTCATAAGGGGCAAGCGGCGTGAACAGCGTTTCCACATGACCGTCCGGATAGGTGGCAGTGATATAATTCTGCACGCTTTTTGTGCGGCCCGCAAGCGGGTTATTCATGTGGCTGTACAGGATTTTGTGAAGCTGCAGGATATAGTTCTGCGTGATTGGAATCGCATCAAAGCTCTCGTGAATGATGCTCAGCACATCGCGGTAACCTGCAATTTCCTGCTCGTCACGGTTTCTCGGCGTGGTTTTCTCCTCGACGAGCTGCCGGATTCGGGTACTCGTGGTGACGATGCCCTCGATGGCATTCGATGCCTCGGTGCTCTGTATCTTGGCAATTTCCACGAGCTTTTCGAGTTCTTCCGGGCGCTGCTTCAAATACAGTTCCTGCTTACCGGCTTCCTTGTATATGGCCGCAATCAGGCCAAGAACATCCGAGTCCCACTTCTGCTCCTTGATTGCGGAGTAATTGAAGGTTCTCATTCCCTCACCTCCATTTGCTTTCCCTTAAATAATAATACAAAATAAGGGAATAGTCAATGGGCTGTGCTATAAATCCCTTACTATTATACCTGTATTAAGGGATTTATACTCAGGGAGCAAGAAAAGCACCTCTGCCTATCTTCCCGCCTATTCTTTGTCTATAGCGCCGCAGCTTCTGAGCTGCCACCCCGCAGAAACCACTTGCATAACCGCCTGTCCAGAGTTACAATGTAGCCAACAGCAACGAGAAACGCTTCCCATCCGGCATCGGTGAATCTTCACCGGAAACCGGGCGGGAAGCGTTTTTGACCACATAGATTACCACAGACGGCGCTGGAGTACCCGGAAACAGTGGAAATAAGAGCGTCAAAGAGTAAGTGAAACAAATTAAAAAGCGCCGAAAACCGCTATAAACGAGCGGAAAAAGTATTCCCGATAAGTTTGGGAGAATACGCCCAGCCGGATAAAAAACTAAATAACCGGGTGTAGCGCAGTTGGTAGCGCGCCTGCTTTGGGAGCAGGATGCCGCAGGTTCGAATCCTGTCACTCGGACCACCTTTCGCAGAAAAACCGCCTTTTTAGGCGGTTTTTCTGCGTTAAAAGTTCATTTTCCAAGTTTCGCTCGGCCACATTTCAACTGTGGTCAGAGAGGTAAAATGGCGATAATAACTGCGGTGCAGAAAAACTACGAAAACCGCCAAATCCCTAACCCATCCCTAACAGCGAGCGGCCCACAAAAATCGCATATCAGGCAATGCGCGATTGAAATTGAGCGTAATCTTCACTATAATAAATTATGATAGGAATTTCATGCGTAGGCATAATCCTTGCCGATGTAATCTCGCGAAATTTACAACCTCTTTTATAGAGTAGAAAAGGAGGTACAACCATATATGGAGTACATAGTAATTGGCATTTGCCTCATAGCAATCGTTGCTATTGGTGCGCGTATATTTTTCAAACCCAAATCGAAAGCCACAGTGACACCAACAGTCTCTGTGTCTCCCAAAGAAGACGAAGAACTATCCCTGTCCGCGCCGCAAGGTGAGTCTGCACATGATTGGGTCATTCAAGTAGAAATGCTACCTGCCGAAGCTATCAGTGAAGAAGGCAGTTTGGTTGAGATCACAGACAGCAAAGTCTTGGCTCGAGTTAATAACCTCATTCCCAATTTGGTACAAGCCGGCAACGCCGTGAATAACGCTGTCCAAGCTGTGGAAGCCCAAGGAGAGGTTTTGTATCGTGCTATTATTCCTGCCGGAGCAAAGCTAACGAACTCCAGAGAAATGGAAGGTGCTGTTCGAGGTTTCTATCGTGGTGCAGATGGTATCCAAGGGCACGCAAATTTAGTTGCAGTTGAAGCGCAGAAAGGTAGCGCTGTTGTTGCCAACACAGCTGCAGCCGCAATGGGTGTCGCATCCATGGTTGTTGGTCAATATTACATGACACAAATCAACGCAGAGTTAGGACAGATCAGTGACGGCATCTCAAAAATTTCGGATTTCCAAGACAATGAGTATCGGAGCCGTGTTTTCTCCCTGGTCAGCCATGTTAAGACAATCGCTGAGTTTCAGGTGGAGATTCTTGAAAACGATGAATTGAGGCTTTCTAAAATCGCACAGTTGGATAGTCTGGAAGAAGAATGCACTAAACTTTTAGGACAAGCCAATCTCACCTTGGCAGGCTTCGCAAAGAAAACTGACCTCGATTTTGAAGCCTATGAAAAGGAATTGCAAGAAGCTCAGAACTGGTACATTTATCAGAACACCTTACTGGAAATGCTCTATAAGATTTCCGACCTGAGATTCACCCTGCATCTCGGTGCAGTGTCCAGAGAGCAGTGTACCGCATTGCTACCGACCTATACTCAGCAAGTCGAGGAAACACAAACTCGCCTAACGCATTGGCATCAAGGAACCACGAAGCGTCTTAGTGTCGATACTGCAGAAATACGCCGGAAGAGGGGTGGTTGGGATAAAGCTATTCATTTCATCCCCGGACTGATAAATGATGAGTGGAATTTCCGCTCCATATCTGAACGAACTGCTGGTATGATCGATTCGCAGGTTGGCGGACACAGTGAACTGCACCATGATAACTCAGACCTCTATGTTGAAGATGTGCAATTGATTTCGAAGGACGGAAAAGTGTACTATTTGCCTTCGCGCAAAAAATGAGGGAGTTTTCCTTTCAATTGAAAAGGATTGGCCCAAGGGACGCAATCTTGTCCCTTGAGCCTTGTTGCTTTTATCCCACTTTCTCGAACGGAATCACCTTGCACTGGCCCTGCTCCGGCGGGTCGGGAGGTTCCGGGGTGTTGGCTGCCGTGACCGACTCCATGAAGCCGCCGATCTTCTCAGCCGCGCCTCTTTGCATATCATTGGTGATGTGCGTGTAGGTGTCCAGAGTGAATCCGGCACTGTAGTGGCCCAGCATGCTGGACAGGGTCTTCACATCCACGCCGCTGGAGATCGCCATGGTGGCGAATGTGTGTCTGAGGTCGTGGAAGCGCACGTGCTCCTCGATGCCTGCGTTTTTCAGCAGCTTCCGGTTGATCCTCGACACGGCGTCCGGACTCCAGTAGCCGCCTGTCCGGGGCGACGGGAACAGGATGGGATTGTCCGGGTGCAGTTCATGCTCCTGCACCAGCAGGTCCACCGCCTGCTGCGACAGCGCCACCTTGCGGACGGAGTTTTTCGTTTTCGGCTCCGTCACATCCAGCTCTCCCTCCATACGGGTGATCTGCTTGTTCACCGTCAGAATGCGCTCTTTTACATTCAAGTCCTCCCACTGGAGCGCCAGCAGTTCGCCCCGGCGCAGGCCGCTGGACAGTTCCAGATAGAACATGGGCAGGACGCCGTACTTCTCCGCTTCCTGGAGGTATCTGCCGATCTTCTCCGGCGGGAGGATGGTCATCTCTTTCTTGTCCTTGGGCGGGATGCGGCAGTTCTCGCAGGGGTTGTACGGGATGAGCCGCTCTTTCACCGCCTGCTTCAGCGCCGCCTGCAGCACCGCATGGACACGCCGCACGAAGGTGTTGGACAGGGGCTTGTCGTTCTGCTTCGACCCGCGTGGCATCCTGCCGTTTTCCTTTAGGTCGTTATACATTCTCTGGATGTGGATGGACGAGAGCTGCTTGAGCTTGATCGCGCCGATGGCCGGGATGATGTGGTGCTCGATGATCCCCTCATAGCCCTTGGCGGTGTTGTAGCGGATGTTGGGCTTACTGTAGGTTTCAAACCACAGGCGGCACCACTCCGCTGCGGTGTAGTCGCCCGTGTGATTGAGCGGCACGCCGCGATTCTCTCGAATGGCTTTCGCCAGCTTTTCTTTGCACTCCGCCTGGGTCTTGGCGGACACGCTTTTCTGGATGGCTCGGCCGGTGACCGGGTCGATGCCCTGGGTATATCTGCCCTCCCAGCGGCCGCTGGGCTTTTTGCGGATGCTGCCCTCGCCGTTGGCTCGTTTCTTTGCCATTTATGATCCCTCCTTTTTAACACAAACACATACCACAGAGTTTTTGGAATAGCTACTAAAATATTTCAGATTTTTTCGCGGCCTGTTCGTCGATCCATTCCATGAATTTGTCACGGGGAACGATGATGCGGCTTCCCAGTGTGATGGTGGGAAAATCCCTGCGGTGGGCCACCTCGTAGGCGTGGGCCAGACCGATGCCCAGCACATGGGACACATCCTCCACGGTCAGCATCAGTGGGAGTTCATCAAACGAATTGTATTTGGATTTTCTCATTCAGTTCCTTTCTACCTTCCGGGCGGAAGGGTTTTAGTTCTTTGTTTTGCGGCGCAGTTTCTGCGCCTCTTACATGATCAGATCGGGCCACTGCTCCTCGTGGTCATCCGGCTTGTGGCCCAGGGCGATGCGCTTTTCTTGAAGCTTCTTCAGCCGCTTCCGGTCGATCTGGATACCGCCGGGGAGGAACTTGGGAACGGAGTTATCCCGGAACACCCGGCTCATGTGATGGAGCAGCCGGGTCACCGCCAGCATTGCAGAGGGAGGGCGGTTTTCTTCCAGATGGTTCAGGAGATACTGGGCATACTGGTTACCCTGCTCGGCCGATCGGGTCAGCCACTGGATTGCTCGTTCCTCGTCATAGGGATCTTCCGTTCCGGTAAAGTACAGCTTGCCCATCATATACTGGGCGTAGGGATTTCCTCCCTCCGCCGACCTGGCGAACCACTCCACCGCGGCATCACTATTTCGTTTGATCAAATCGCCTTTGAGGCACTCCTTGGCCAGCCGATACATGGCGTAGCTGCTTCCGTTGACCGCGGCGGTGTAGAGCCAATTCAACCCCAGGCGGATATCCCGTACCTCCACATCATCTGAGAGGTATAGCTTGGCCAGGGAGTACTGTGCCACAATGTGTTCCTGCTCCGCCGCCTGTTCGAACCAGTACCGGGCATTCGCCGAGTTGGGTATCAGCAGAGGACCGTCCCGCCAGAGCTTTCCCATCAGGTACTGGGCATACATATCACCGTTCTCTGCCAGTTTGTCCATTTCAGAGACGGCGTCGCTCCGTTCCTCCATGGTCAGGCTCTCGTCCCGGATCACATCCCGGAGCACCCAGTAGTCGTAAGACTCGTTTCGGAATTCTTCCGGCTCATCGTACTGACCGAGATTCTTCTCCTCGAAGCTGATCTCACCCAAGCGCAGGCGCTCCGCCTCCTGAATGACCGCGTTTTTGATCTGCCGGAACTCCTTTTGCTGTGAGAGCGGGATGCGTGCCTGGGTCTTGTCGTGATAGTAGCTGTCCACCTTGCCTTGGAGCATCAGCCACTGGTCATAGCACTTGCTTACGACAGGGAGCCGCTCCATCTCGTCCACGATCTCATCCACCAGCTGCTTCAACCGTTTGGGGAGGTAACCGTAGGATTTCTTGCCCTTGACCGCTCCGAGCTGCGCCGCCAGCTCCAGCATGAGCTGTTCGGCGTCCGGGTGGTCACATACGCCGTCCTGCATGGCACGCACCAGTTCCAGCATTGCCCGCCGAGTTTTCCGCACCAGTTCATCTCTGGAATCAGACTTCTGTTCATAGAGATGGAGCATTTCGTTGCGGAAAATATCGTTGGTGAGCTTGGACTTGATCTGACGGATGCCTTCCTTGGAGAGGTATGCCTGCCCCGCCTTGACGGACCAGGCCATCATGTGGATGTGCGGGTGCTCGCCCTCGTCGTGGAAAGCAGCGTACCATCGGAAGTCGCCGGGCGGGATCTTCATTGCCGCCGCGATGTCGTTGCGGTGCGCCCGGATGAGATTTCGCCACGCCGCGGCGTTGTCGAAGCCGAGCCGGGCCGCATCCTCACGCTTGAGGGAGATGATGTGCGTCCACACGTTTCCGGTGTAGCGCTCCAGCTCCGCCATGGCCTTCTCCAGCGAAACGGTGTCGTCATCACTGAACAGACCATGAGCGCCGATGCGCTCGGCACGAGGCCGGGTGGCGATGTACTTCATGTACTGCTCTGACTCGTGGATGGCATCCCAGTTGGATTCCAGCGCCAGCGTGATGAACGTAGAGGCACTGACCTTAGTGGGCTTCGTCAGGTAGTCCTCGTACTCATAGAGCGTCTTGCTGTCCGGAAAGTCCTTGACCAGTTTGGCGATAAGCTGCTCCTGTTTTCGTGTGGGCGGACGGTCATTCGAAATGAGTTCTACCCGCTCCCGGGTCGCGATGTAGCGAAGGTATCCGGAGGCCCCGCCGGTGCTTTTGATATAGGGACTCTTGAGGATCAGTCTTGCCATTCGTCATCATCCCAGTCCGGCTCCTGACGGGAGCGCGCGTACTTCTCCAGAGAGATAGTACCGTTGGTCGCTCTAACATTCCGGACACTCTGCGCGCGTCTGCGCTTCAAGTCATCCCGGTCCATCTCGAACGCTTCCGCGATGATACCGTTGGTCATGTCCTGCTCCACGCATCTGGTAAAATCTCTGCGGGCGATATAGTCCTCCAGTCTGCTCAGCCTGCCGTCGATGGCAGACGTGATTGCCATGGGCAGCAGCGTTGTGTTGTCCTGTATTCCCAGATAGTCCACATAGAAGTTCACGGCTTTCTCGATGAACTCATTTTTGCTCTGGCAGTTGTCGGCGGCGTACCACTGCTCGATCCTTCTTCTGGTTTCCGGCTGCATCCGGAATGCAATACGCTCTCTGGTTTCTTTACTCATTCAATTCCTCCTTTTTGCTGTAAGACATCCTTGAAAAGCCCTGCAACACGGGGCTTTTCGGGAAAGCTGACGTCAGCCGCGCTTTTTTCGCTCCTCAAAGACGCCAGCCGCGCATTTCCGAAGCTGCCCGCACTGCGGGCAGAAGTGGCGGCTGCGGCGGCGCTTGCGACGCCATGCCTTTATCCTGCTTTTTCTTTCGTCCTGCAAAAGTCTGCCGAAAACGGCTCACATCCGGCTTCAATCCTCTGGCTGGGACTGGGACTCGCTTCCTCCCGGAAAGGCGCACACAAGGCGTTCTGGCGGCCCTGGGCGTTGGACTTTTCGAGGAGCTGCGCCGCACGATAGCGGGCGGCAGCCTCCTCTGCCTGCCGGAACTGCCGCTCATAGAACGCTTCGAGTACACCCGGGATAGGACGGATGGTGTAGAGCAGATTCCCGTTCAGCGGTTTTCCGTCTTTGCTCTGCATGATGGTCGGCTCCGTGTAGATGAGGCCTTTCTCCTCCAGCTGCCGCACGTACTTTGCCACCGTATTTTCACTCATGCCGATCGCATGGCCGATAGTTTTGTAACTGGGGTAGCACTGGTAGGTCTTACGATTCTCGCACCGGAGCAGATAGGTGTAGAGTGAGATCTCCCGGTAATCCAGACCAATGCTGAATATCTCGTTGGGCACCATAAAATAGTTTTTCTCTGCGCTGCGCTTGGGCCATTTGTTGTAACTCAATTCATACCTCCTGTGTTGTTGTAGACTTCTGTGGCACTCACACAGGGAGCGTGCGGAAAGTTTTCATTGCTTTTCCGCTGCCCGTTTGCTATACTTTGGTTAGTTGATTTGTGCGTGCCTGTGTGTGCGCCGAGCCGCCGGACTGTTGCCGCAGTCACGGCGGTTTTTGTTTTGCGGTCGTACGGGTGTGCATTCCTCCGCGGCTTTGCAGCTGAGTCTTTTACTTTCATCTGCGAGCTATCTTTTTCGCCTCCTCCGTGTTAGAATGATTTATATAGCCGTGCCGTTGGAAACGGCACATAGCAAAAGACCGTGCTCCCGGGAGCGCGGTCAGAGATGGAATGACCTTCCGAGCGAGTTGCCGTATGGCAGAGAGCGCACATGCTCTCATGGGGTGCTCTGTCTAAGGCCATGTGGGTTCGTCAGCGCGGAGGCCGTGCCGTACTGAACCGAAGGAAACTCCACCCGGGTGAAATTGTCCTTCTACTATTACTTAGAGAAAAATCGCAAAATCGGAAGGTCCCAAATTATAAACTTTTTGTGAACGCAGAAAGGGCGGTGAGCTCATGTCCTTCAAGGATACCCAGTCTTATAAAGAGCTTCAGGCGGATTGGCGCTGGATACACTCCATGGACCCGGAAGCTGCCGCCGCTGCAGACCAATGGGTGAAAGAGCATCCGGAGGAGTGGAAGGAGCTGGAGCATATGCTCTACTACAGCGAGGCGAACTTTCACAAGCGTGTAGCACCGGATACTCTGGAGGATTTGGATATAAAGCAGCCCCGATCTTACAATCCGGAAGCGTTCCTGCCGGAGGAAGTACGCAACGCAATTTACAACGACAGACGGTGGTTTGACCGAAGCAAGTATCTGCCGGAGGGTTCTGATGAAGATCCCTTCATGTATTTGGACACCCAAATCTATGACGCCCTGCATGCACTGACCGAACTGCAGAGGGAGATTTTGTTCCGCACGATCATCAATGGCGAGTCCACTGAATCCGTCGCACAGGACAAACAGTGTTCGTCCAGAAACATCCGGGATATCCGAACCCGTGCGCTTCGACAGATACGGGCCAAAATCAAAAGACGTGAAGGCTACGGCAGACCCGACGTTGTCATCATTATTTTGCTGTTTATGCTGCTTGTTGGTGTTCCGCTTGCTTGCTGGGGAGAACAGCTTTGGGCCGCATATCCCTGGCTGGAGTCTGTGGTTGCAGTGCTTAGCGCATTGGTTATGGCTGTCATGTTCCAAAATTCCCTTCACAGAGAAGCAGAAAGGCTGCTGCGCCAGCATTGGGCCAGCCTGAATGGATCGCAGAAAAAAGAATGACTATGAAAGAGGGAGTGAAGCACTTGCGGTGCTTCACTCCCTCTTGTCATATGGCGATAATTTACATTATGAGAAGTTCGCCGACGGCAGCGTAAAATGTATCGAGGATGAGATACCGTTTGACCTGCCTGATGGCTGGGCATGGAGCAAAATTGGCCCTCTTTGCGAATATATTACAAGCGGTTCTCGTGGTTGGGCGCAATACTATTCTGAAACCGGAATCCTCTTTCTTCGCATGGGCAATCTCTCCAGAGACTCCTTTGATTTACGACTGGATAATCTCCAGAGAGTCAATTTGCCTGACAATGCAGAGGGAACAAGAACTCGTGTGACAGAAAACGACTTGTTGTTTTCGATTACAGCAGAGATTGGTATGTTGGGATTGATTCCCGCCAATTTCGAGGAGGCGTATATCAACCAACATGTCGGCTTAATTCGGTTTCTTAAAGACGCACAAACCAAATTCTTCCCTTATATTCTTATGTCTGAGTTCTGCCGAGATCAGTATTATACGGTTCAATGCGGAATGAAGAATAGCTTTAGGTTGGACAACATTCAGAACATCTTAGCTCCTGTGCCACCTTTGGGCGAACAGATTAGAATAGCAGAGAAACTCAGTAATATCTGGACTCATATTCAGCAAATTGATATCGAGAGTGAAGCGGCAAGCGACATCATTTCCAAGGCCAAATCCAAAATCCTTGATCTCGCCATTCGCGGCCAGCTTGTGCCGCAAGACCCGGATGACGAGCCTGCTTCTGTCCTGCTTGAACGCATCCGTGCAGAGAAAGAAGAACTCATCAAGCAGGGTAAGCTCAAGCGGGATAAGAAGGAATCCGTCATCTTCCGTGGTGAGGATAACTCTTATTATCTCAGAACTGGGGAATTAGTGGAGTCGCTGGAGGATTGGGATTTCGAAGAACTCCCCGATAGTTGGAGTGTGTGTTGCCTGGGGGAGTTATGCGACTACGGTAACTGTACCAATATTGATACCGCTGATATTGCTGATTCTGCGTGGATATTGGATCTTGAAGATATCGAAAAAGATTCCGGTGTCGTTCTACAAAAAGTACGCCAAGGTGAACGCAATGCAGGAAGCACAAAGCATCGTTTCCATAAAGGTCAGGTGTTGTACAGCAAGCTTCGTCCTTATCTGAACAAGGTAGTCTTGGCGGATGAGGATGGATATTGCACCTCTGAGATTTTGCCATTAGAGTTTGAGCGGAATATACTTCCGCAGTATGCACGCTACTTTTTGATGTCCCCCGCATTTTTGAGATATGCCAATAAGTGTTCATATGGCGTGAAGATGCCGCGCCTCGGAACAGCAGATGGCAAGAAAGCAATTATTTCTGTTCCTCCGGTTAAGGAGCAGAAGCGGATCATCATGGCAATTGAACTGGCCTTTGCCCAGCTTGCTTCCATCGCAGAAAACTTAGCCTAACCAACAGCCGCCCTCGAAAGAAGGCGGCTGTTTCCTTTACCATGTGACGATTTTATCCACCAGCGCCTGCTGTTCGCTGGCGGTCCTGCGGAGGTAAATGCGAGTAGTCTCAATGCTCTCGTGACCCATTAGGTCTGCTAACAGAGCAATGTCGTTATACTTCTCCAAGAAGTTCTTAGCGTATCGATGACGGAATGAATGCGGGTACACTACCTTTTTATCCAATCCATACTTGTCGGCATAGTTTTTAAGCTGCTGGGAGATACCGCGTGTAGTGATACGCTCTCCATAACGATTTAGAAACAAAAAGCCGGAGGAACGCTGCGTTTCCTCCAGCCATTCAAGAGTTTCCGTCCTCAACTTTTTGGGTATGTATAGCCTGCGTAGCTTTCCGCCCTTAGTATATAGGTCAAAATAGCCGAGTTCCACATGCTCGATTTTGATTTGAATAAGTTCGCTCACACGCGCTCCGGTCGCAGCCAGATACCAGACCACGAAGTACCATTCCATGTTGCCGTCCTTCTTGAGCTGCTTTTTCAGAAAGTTGTAGTCGGCGTTGCTGATTACATTCTCCAGAAAATTCTTCTGCTGCACTTTCACAGCTCTCAGCCGCAAGCGGTCTCTGTGCAGAAAATCCAGATACTTGTTCATCGCCTGGATACGCAAGTTGACGGTCTTGGGCTTGAAGAATTCCATCAGATACCCTTTGTAGGCCAGCAGGTTTTCCTTGTTGACCTCATCGTAGTGGGCATGGTAAAAGTCGACTGTCCAGAGATAGGAATGGATGGTGTTCTCCGAAAGATTGCTCTTTCTCAGGTGCTGCTCAAATGTTTCGTTTGTCCTCATAAAAGGTGCCTCCCAATAATATTTTTGCGAGTTTATCGCGCCAATATTATAGGGGAAATATGTGACTATCTCTTATTATGAGAAGATGGCTGATGGAAAGCTGCATTGTCTTGATGATCAGCTGCCTTTTGAGCTTCCTGATGGTTGGGAGTGGTGCAATCTTTCTATGATCGGTACAACAAACATTGGGCTCACATATCGTCCGACTGATATAGAGCCAGGGGGCATCATGGTTTTGCGTTCGTGCAACATTGTTAACGACCAAGTTGACTTGAACGACTTGGTTCGTGTTAAAACCACTGTCAGAGAAAATCAATTTGCACAGAAGAATGATATTTTGATTTGTGCCCGAAATGGGAGCAGGTCGCTTGTAGGTAAATGCGCGCTAATTCCAGATTTGGGAGAACCCGCATCCTTTGGCGCATTCATGGCGATATATAGGACAGAGTATTTTGAGTTTATCGTGCATTACCTTCGTTCAAGTTTCTTTAGAAGTGTATTCGATGACAGCAATTCCACTGCTATCAATCAACTTACGCAGGATATGCTAAAGCGGGCTATTGTCCCACTTCCTCCGTTATCTGAACAACGCAGAATTGTTGAAGCAATTGGCGCAATGCTTTTTGAACTCAATCAAATAGAAAAGAGCCTCAGTTGAGGCTCTTTTCCACATTCTCGACCAGAGTGAACACCGTTTTCAGTTTGGCGCAAATGGTTTGCTGTTCTCCTACCGGCGGTGCCGGGTAGAGCCAATTTCCTATGTTGTCCTTGCTTATAGACGGAGAATTATCTCCCTTCATATACTGATTCAGACCATTGACTACATAACCCGATATCATCAGGAAAAACATAAATTCGGGCAGCAACACACCATTGGAGTTGCAGACATAGAAACCGGTCGATGCGATACAGTTGCTATGTTTCTCCTCAACAAGTGCAATATTTTCAAGATATGGTCTGACCAACGAAAACAAAACACTTCCATCTTTTACAGCACGGCTCGCACGACTTGGGGCATCAGACACTGGAAGGTGCTTTGCTTCCTTGATGCAATGGAGTCGATTGTCGATGGCGTCAATGTCGATATAGTCGAAAAAATCGCCCTGGGGCTTTGTGCTTTCCATACCTTCAAAACAGGAATATCCTCTGCACCATGCCCAGCCTTCTGGCAATTCAAAAGGTATTTCATCGCTGATATTTTCGACCTTGCCACCAATCTTCTCATAATAAGAGTTATCCTCACCACGGAAGATGACGGATTCCTTCTTGTCACGCTTAATCTTACCCTGCTTGATGAGTTCTTCTTTCTCTGCACGGATACGCTCCAGCAGGACAGAGGCAGGTTCATCATTCGGATCTTGTGGTATAAGCTGGCCACGAATAGCGAGATCGAGGATTTTGGATTTGGTGGCCATTATTATGGAGAGTAAAGACTTTTTCTCAGCATCAATTTTTGCTACATACGCCAACAAAGCCTGGGCTGTTGGAACAATTCTAAGTTGCTCGCTTATTGGCGGAAGAGGGATAAATAACTCTTTTAACGATGTGCCATTACAATTCGGTTGACCGACACCAACAGATTTGTCTGTAATCTGCGACCAATAACAAGCACTGTCAAAAAACTGGTATATATACTCGGGAGATAAACTTCCCAATAGGCGGATTCGGATTAAATATGATGCATAAACTGAAGGATATGGTGTTTCAGTAATCAAGAAGGACTTGCCAACAGTGGCTCCGGTGCGTGCAAAAACAATGTCGCCAGTTTTAAGTAAATAAGCCTCAGGATCATTTACTGTTGTAAACGGAACGGCATTCCAATCAACTTTTCCGTCTTGAATATCTGTAATTCGCAAAAGTCTGTGCGTACCTTGTGGTTCTGCTGAATTGCTCAATCCATACTGAATAGCTGCACTTAGGTTCCCTAATCTCACCCATGCCCAGCCATCTGGCAGGCCAAACGGGACTTCATCCTCAATGCATTTCACGCTGCCGTCGGCGAACTTCTCATAATGTAAATTATCCTCACCGACAAAGATAATAGTATCGTTTTTAATATCCTTGGCTTTGAGTTTGCCCTCTTTTACCATCTGCTGCTTCTGCTGGCGTATACGCGCCAGCAGAACAGATGCCGGTTCATCGTTAGGGTCCTGCGGAACCAGCTTGCCGCGGATGGCAAGGTCAAGCACCTTTTGCCGTAATGCTTTCGTATCCATTACTCATCTACCTCGCCGATCAGTTCTTCCAGAGCAGCCACAGCTTTGGCGATGTTGGCGGACTTTTCCTTGATCTGATTCAGCAGTTCAGAGAGGGTGTAATCCTCGGTTCCGCTGTCAGACTTTATCCAAGTTATATCCAGGCTGGTCTTGTCGCGGGCCAGGATCTCCTCATAGGTAAACTTGCGCCATCTGCCGTTGGGATTCTCTGCACTGTAGGTTTCGCTGCGGACGGACAGGTCGCCGTCCTTATAGCACTCGACAAACTCGTCAAAATGGTTTTCTTTCAGCGGGTTAGTTTTGCCGAAGGAGGGCATATCGGAGCGCAGGTCATAGAACCAAACCTCACGGGTGTTACCTTTGTCCTCACGGCCACGGGTGAAAAACAGCACATTGGTTTTGACGCCCTGAGCATAGAAAATGCCGGTGGGCAGACGAAGAATGGTATGCAGGTTGCACTTCTCCATCAGGTCGCGGCGGATACGCTCACCATCACCGTCAGCGAACAGGACATTGTCCGGCAAAACAACTGCCGCACGAGCCTTGCCCGTCTTATTCAGACTGCGGTAGATGTGCTGCAGGAAATTCAACTGCTTATTGCTGGTGGGGAATGTGAAGTCATCACGGGTAGCCCGTTCACCGCCCTTCTTGGTTCCAAAGGGCGGATTGGTCAGGACAACATCATACCCCTTCATTCCTTTGCCAAAATTGGACAAGGTATCGCCAAGATAAATGGGACCGCTAATATCGTGCAGCATGGCATTCATCAGAGCTAAACGGTGAGTATCATGTACCAGCTCACAGCCAGAGAAGGCCTGGGTGCGCTGGAACTCCTGCTGATCCACGGGCAGTTCAAACAAATCATCAGTATGGTCTTTGACATAGCGGTCAGCGGCAATCATGAAACCAAAAGTTCCGCAGGCAGGGTCGTTGCACTGCTCACCGGGCTGTGGAGCGACAAGCCGCGTCATGATATTAATTAGAACGCGGGGCGTGAAATACTGCCCGGCACCGGACTTTTTCTCATTTGCGTTCTTTTCCAAGAGGCCTTCATACAGATTGCCCAGCCCCTCCTCCTTGGCGGTGTACCAGTCAAACTGGTCGATGGTCTGGATGATCTTCTCCAGATTCTTTGGCTCGTCGATGTTGCTCTGGGCACCCTGATAGATTTCCCGGACGCGGCCAGTACAACTCTCGCCCAAATGCTCCAGCAGTTCTTTGTAAAATTTCTTCAGTTCAACGCCCTGTTTGGCAAGGAGCTTGTCCCAACGGTACTGTTCCGGGATAGCCCCTTCAGTGCCGGTTTCCTTGCACATCTTAAGAAACAGCATATAGGTCAGTTCCGTTACATACTGATGATATGTAATACCGTCATCCCGTAATACATTGCAGAGATTCCATAGTTTTGCTACGATTTCCTGATTGTTCACGCTACGCTTCCTCCATCGTCATAGAGATACTCATTGAGCTCCGTCATGATCTCACGAAGCTTCCCACCAAAACGGCGGTCAATAATCGTAAAGCCACCCGCATTCTTAAATGCGCCAACTTCAAAAATTTGTTCATCAAGAACGCTCTCTTCCAACAGAACCTTCTCGATCCGCTTGAGCCATTCTAACTGTGTCTTGTTGAATTCATGGTTCATTCTCAACTTTGCAAATGCGTGCTTTACTCTCTGCTCATGCCCTACAAGCGCAGAACCGAGAGCCTGTTGGCGGATGAATGCGATAATATCAGCTACAATGTCCTGGTTTGTCATTTCGTTCCATGCGGAATTCAACTGCTTTTCTGTAAAGTCATGACGATCAAGTTCCAATTTCAAGCTTTTAAGCGCTTCCCTGGTAAGTTCTGATGGTCTGGTACAAACTGTGCGCAGGGCTGCGATAGCATTCATGTTATTATTGATAAATTCCTTAAATGCTTCCAGATAGTCCTCCGGCTTCTGCCCTTCACCATAACCACGGGTATGGTCAATCACCTCATCGGAGTGATCATCAATAATGCGAGGAGATTTGCTATGGGGCCTGTCCTTGTCCAGCACCGAGAATGCCTCACGATGTCCCAGTAGTTCAGCGGTAGCCTCCTTGATCGTACTGCTGTTAAGGTGTTCTGCAAAGACGCCCAAATCCTTGCCGCCGGTAAGGTGAGCAAACTGCTCCAGTGCCTTTTTACTTACATTTCGGCGCTTGCGCTGCAGCTTGGCAACAATCAGGTCGATCTGATAGGCAAGCTGCTCATCGGTGGCTGCTACCTCCAGCCCCTTCATCAAATCTTCAAAGCTGGTGGAAGGATTGGTGATAACCGGCTTCATGTTGCTGACATCCTGCAAGGATTCGTACACACCCACGGGGTCATAAATCTCGAAATGCGTCTTACCGATGGAGGGGCACAGTCTGGTGGCACGGCCCAACATCTGCTCGAATAAGATACGGGACTTGATCCGGCGCATGAATACCAAAGTGGTAATCTCCGGCACGTCAATGCCTGTGGTCAGAAGGTCAACCGTAACCACGATTTTAGGTAAAGCCTCGTTTTTAAATCTTTTGATAGCTTCAGAAATTTTCTTCTTATTGCCTCCCGCAACGCTGCCGGTGATTTTCATAACGGTATCGTTATCCACACCGCCTTCAGCATAGATTTCTTTCAAAATCTTCACGATAAGGTCAGCATGGTTGTCATCGACAGCATAGATGAGGGTCTTGCCCTGACCATCCGGGTTGAAGTCCCATGCGATTTCTTCGAGGACAGTCCGGTTGAAATTCTCTGTGATGACCTGTCGGTTGAAGCTGTCGATTTCAAACTTCATATCATCTTCCAACTCAGCACTATTGAGGACTTCGCCGGTAACCGGGTCGTAAATAGCAAGCTGTTCGCCCTTCTGATAGTTGATACCCTCAACACGCAGTTTGGTGCGGATATTGTGTGGTGCATCATGATCTACCAGATAACCGTCAATCACGGCTTCACGGTAGGAATAGTTGAAGACAGGCTTTCCGAATATCTCGGTAGTATGCAACGCCGGTGTTGCAGTCAACGCAATTTTCACGGCATCAAAGTACTCGATGACGGTACGGTATTTGCTGATGTAGTCATCCTGGTTACGGTAGAGCATCTCGGATTCGCTCATTTCCTTATCCAGAATATATCCACGGTGTGCTTCGTCAACCACAATTAGATCGTAGTCTGTAACGGAGGGCATGGTATCTCCCTCGGGATAGAGGATACGCTTGACAAGGCTCTGGACCGTTGCGATATGTATTTTTGTTTCTCTGTCGATTTCCTTTTCATCCAGACCCTTGATGTTATAGATGGAATCCAAGGTCATCAATTCTTCGATTTTTACTTCCTTGAAAACATCTTCGGCCTGCTCACCAAGAGCAGTACGGTCAACCAAGAATAGAACTCGTTTGAATCGGTCGCTCTTAATAAAGCGATAGATCATGCCAAGGATGGTACGGGTCTTGCCGGTGCCGGTAGCCATGGACAGAAGGACAGTTTGCTTACCCTCGATAACGGCCCGTTCTGCTGCCTCAATAGCATTAATCTGATACTTGCGCAGATTCAGTCCATCCGGGTCACGGAGCAGATCGAAAGGCGTATTTTGGAGCGTGGAATTTGCGGCGGCAATATCCTTTTCGAGCTGTTCCATCAGGCCCTGGGGACTGATCCAGCCTTGCAGAGCCTTGGGTGCATTTGCTCCACTACGCAAATCCAGACACCAGATACCAGATTTGGTTTCGATTTGCTTCAGATATTTACGGCCATTGGTAGCAAAGACAAAGGGGACCTTATATGCACCCCACTGGTTGATGATGTACTCCTTGTGTTCCGCCTTGATACACTTGGCGTATTCCTTGCACTGGTGGTCAATCACAGCGGGAATGTCAATAGCGGCTTTCTTTGCTTCCACAATACCCACGAGCTTAAGTCCAACAAACAGAGCGTAATCTGCATAGCCGTTCTTGCCCACTACAGAATCAGTGGGCCACTCTGCAATGGCAAGATCTCTCCCTTTCTGTGGACGGGTTCCCTTGGAATAGCGCAGATTATTGGTGTCGGCTTCCCAGCCGAATTTGCGGAGCTGCTCGTCAATCAGATAGCGGGTTTCAGCCTCGGAAAGTTCCATGCTCTCGGACGCAGTTTCACCCTTTTCTGCACGTTCCTTGGAGGTCTTGGTAGATGCCGCGGTGGATACTGCCTCGACCTGCTTGGAGAGTGCAACAATCTTTTCCTCCTGCTCTTTAATGATGGACTCATAGTCCGGCTGCACCACATTTTCAGGCATGACAAACGCAGGGGCAATATATCCCCAGTCGCCATATACTTCCATGAACCAAACCGCAAGATTATAGGTCATAGAGAGCAGCGTTTTTGCATCCTCCACAGAGTCTGCACCCGCATGGACCGCATCGTTTCGCGTTTTGCGAAGTGCATACAGGATGTCGTCGATTTTCTTGGGAATCAGGCCTTCGCGCTTCAGCAAGCGAATCCGGTTGGCGTGGGTGTTGTCGATGGTTGGTTCCTTGATATGCTCAAAAGCAAAAATCTCAAGAATCAGCCGCTCACCAAACATACCCAACTTATACAGGCAGGCGTTGGCATCGGAGTAGACATAGCTCTCCGCTACCGCACCGATCTGTGCCAGCGCAGGCCAGTATCTGTTGAGAAATTCAAAGTTGGATTTCATGTGTGTCCTCCTAACTTTAGTAGTGCTTCTGATAAGTTGCTATTATCAGAAGTTGGCGGGCAAAATCAATCAAGATCCTCCGCAAAAAAGTCGCTGTCAATTCTTTTAATTTCGTATGTAGCTTCCGTGGACACACCTAAATCATATTCAATCATCAATTTTGCCAGCGCGGTGCCATCAACAAGCACGACCTTTGTGGTGTGTTGCTTCTCTGCATATTGGCGTGCTTCTTTCGTGAACTTGGCCGTCGTAATGAACAATCCTTTGGAAGCACCTTGTCCAGCCAGCGCACCAACGAATTTCTGAATCTCTGGTCTGCCAACGGTTTTGTCACAATCCCAACGCTTCGCCTGAATATAAATCAAGCTGAAGCCAAGTTTGTCTTCACGGATGATACCATCAATGCCTTCATCACCGGTTTGCCCGATGACCGTGCTGGCATGATCCACCGAGCCGCCATATCCCATTTGCGTCAACAGTTTGACGACCAGGTGTTCAAAGAAATCGGGCGGCTGCTTCATTATTTCACTCAGGAGATCATCTGCCAGGGTGGTATTGATCTGTTGAAAGGCTTCATCCAAAATATCCTGCGGTGTTTTACCGGACCCCTTTTCCGTGGGTGTCGAAATTGCTGTTTCTTCATTATTGTTCGGAGAAATAAACTTTCTAAATGGCTCAAAGCGCTGGAGATAAAGGTTATCAATTTGAGGAGGATTTTCATTAAGGACTTGTCTGCCTACTGGCGTAATCACATAAATACCTCGTGACGGGCTTTGCACAAGGCCTGCCTTTTTCAGATATGTCCTTGTCCAGCCAATACGGTTATCAAAAAGCTGCTGCTTCCCGCTTGGCAACATCTCAGTCCGTTCCTTTTCGGACACCGAGAAAACACCTGCAACCGTATCTTTTACCTCTTTCGATCTGTGCAGTTGGCCATCTGCCAAGCAATCAAGGAAGGCACGGTACATCTCATCATATTTGGGAATTGGCATCTGATACTCTCCTTACGCTTTCAGCTTATAAGTTCTGTTTCGATTTCCGCCTTCGGCTATGACAATTTCCTCCGCAGTCAGTTCAGAGAGGAGTTTCTTGGCTCGTGTGCTTTTGACTCCAAGGAGCTCTGCAATATCGGCACTTCTGGCCGAAATATGATCAGTAAGGTATGCAATGATTTCTTCTTTCTGCCGGGCAGATTTTATCGTTGCTTTTTTATCGTCACTCTTTATCGCCGCTTTTTTATCGTCACTCTTGGAGAATAAGAGCGTTAATGTTGTCCGCTCCGGCTCGAGTTGCTCTGTAATCTCCGGAGTTGTCCAATTTTGCTCGCGCCAGACGCGGAAGATATTCGGAATGCCGCTACCAGCACGCTCACCAATATCAATCAGGTTGAACATCTTCAGCATCGCTCCATTACGCGGATCAGAAACACCGCCGCTCTTTGCGGCATCAATTTCGATGCGGAAGCTGCCCGGATTAGACATCGTAATGCTATTACGCTTTTTGACGATGACCAACCCCTGTCTGCCATAATAGTCAGCATGAACCAGGCAGTTCGCCAACGCTTCACGCAGAGCTTTATGCACATCGGTATCGTCCACTCTGGTGCCACCCTCCATCTTAAAGGGAACCTTGATGTCCTGGTTCAGTTTGTTGTAGACCCGGAAATAGAAGTCATATACATTGCCGCTCCAGTCGCCGGAGGAAGATATGATACGGTCAGTCCATCGGGTATCAGCGTCATACTGTTCCTGATAGTCCAGAAAGTAAGCGTTAAATTCCCGCACAATATCGTATTCGTTGCCGAACATGAGAAGTCCTGCGGAGGTGGGATGCTTTTTCCCATCAGAGCCGATACCGACAGCACCCAGCTTCAGGAGAAAATCTTCGTCCTCCAGCGCTTCCCACACATGGCCGGGGCGGGAGAGGCGCATTCTCTGGCGATAGCTGCGGATGCTTTCTCTGTTGAACACCGTCAAGTCCATTTCATTCAGGATGAGCATGTCCTGGGTTTTCACGGAAGCATCCCGCACCATGGCCTGATATTCCTCCTTGGTGCAGCGATAGTCGCCCTCACCGTTGCGGCGGTAGGTGCAGAGCGGATTGCCGTCCACATACACCGGTTTATAGGAGCGTTCCGCGCGGGGAACATTGATGACCACAATGTGGTCGCCATCCACCTCTTGGACAAATACATCCTTGGAGGACAGGACATTCACGCTGGTCTTATTGGGGTTATTGACGATATCCCAGAACTCCTTAATGAGTCTGTCAGGGTCGGGCAGATCTACCGTGTGCAGGGATTTATCCGCCCATTCTTCCACGCCCAACAGGATAATGCCGCCGTGGGTATTGGCGAAGGCAGAGTAGGTTTCCCAAATGCTCTTGGGAAGCCCGCCAAGGGCTTTCTTGGCCTCAATACGGTTATTCTCCCGATACTGCTCGATTTTGGAAAAGTCAATCATGGTTTTCCTCCTTTACGAGCTCGATGATATCGCAGAAGTCGCAATCCAGTACGGTGCAGATTTTCGTCAGAATCTCTGTACTGACATGCTGGTTCTTGCCCAGCTTGGCAAGGGCGGTCGTAGACATGCCGGTAGCCAGACGCAGATCCTTCTTTTTCATGTTTTTATCAATCAGGAGTTTCCACAATTTATTGTAGCAAACAGTCATTTTTTCACCTCTGATTCTTCATATGCACGAACAATTGATGTAGTCAAAAGTTTCGGCATAAGACATGAAGTTAATCTTTACATATCCATTGGACACGCTCCGAAAAGTATGTCGGATAGGCCGATAGGATATCCAAAATGTCATCTTTATGCGATTGTATAACGCCTACGATGCTATTAGTCTCGATTGCATCATGGCCTATTTCGTCTGCCAGAAGATTAGCGAGGAATCGGTCGTTGAAGATTTTCTCGCATATCGAAACTGCGGTTTCTGTCTTGACTCCGTATTTCAACCTTCTTTGTAGGCGGAGCAAGTTGGGCAAGGGATTTACTATATCCTCGTCGCTGATTGCAATGATATCAATGATGCTTCCCACAAAGAAACTCAATTCGTAAGAAATGGATTTACTACAGATATCTTCAAGATCCGCTATCGGCAAGGATGTACTTTCGTGCATTCCAACAAACGAACAACCATCAAGCCACATTTGGCAAATATCTGCAAAACAGTTTGTTCTTTTTGTGAGCGTATGGGTTTCCTGGAAAAAAGATATTATCATCTCAACCAGTTGTTCATTCGTATATTTTTGCTGGGTTAGGTGGTTTTCAGCTATCCACTTCTCGATTTGTAATAGACTGTCAATGCCAATCATAGTCCTGGCGTAGTTCTTAATCTGTGAATAATCAATTTTGTTTGTCTTTAATGTGATGATGTTAAAGATTTTTTCTAACAGAGCTTTTTCATCATCATTTGCCATGAAGTATGCCAGAGTTTCTTTGCAAATATCAGCCGCTATCGATTGCTTATCCGCATTTTCATCGATTGAAAACACAAAACACAGGTGGTTTTCGATAGCCTCCACAATACTTTTACGGGCCATCACTGATTCCACAATGCTACTGGCGTTTTTTTGAGGATATACCTTATGGAGAGCAGTAGTAAGTTTGTTGACATACTGCTCAAAGCAATCAGGTTCGTTATAATGGTCAATAATATGTTGGGCAACTTTGGCTCCGATAACTCTGGTTTCATAGTCTATTCGGATATCCTGAACAAGCGACAAGATTGAACTCCCGCAAGGCTCAGCAGCGCTATCATCAAACATCTTAATGCAATCGTTCCATTTGTAATTGCCACCGTTTTTTTGGTTGTTCTTATTATCGAACAACCGTGGATCTGTAACGATAACACTTCCCTCGGTGTACATTCCAGAGCGTGCAGTTCGTCCCATCAAATTCTGAAAACTGCGAATCCGCATGCTATTTCTTGCAACCATAAAACTGGTCATAAAAAGATACTTTATCGGAATGTTTACCCCTTGTGCAAGGGTAGACGTACAAACAACCAGACGCAGAGCTTTGTTTCTACAGGCATGCTCTACAGCAAGGCGCAGTCCATTAGGCAAGTTAGAATAATGCGGGACAACTCCTAAATAGCAGGCAATCGTATATGGATGCTGTTCCCCATAATAGTCGGACATCAACTGTGCCAGTCGACTCATTTCTTTGCCATCGCTGTTTCCCTTAATCTCAGCGAGGAGGCATCCCCGATCCCTTAATTCAATAATTCTGTTGATTGCAGTCAGCACGGTACTGGTTCGATTAGCAAAAATGGCAGCTCCACCATTTTTGCATAGCTTATTTGCGTAATATATCGCAATGTCTTTGGCATCTGTTAACTCTGGGAAATAGCGCTGCTTTTTCTCGCGGGGACGCTTTTGTAATGCAATAACCTCTATACTGCGGGGAACGTAAAAATCTTCCTGCGCTGAATCATCAGAATAATAGTGGATATCTTTTGTTTGCGAGGCAAACCCGATTGTTTTGGGTGTCGCTTTAATTTTGGAATCTGACGCTAAAACACCAGCTTCACCCAAGAGCCATTTTTGAATCTGCTCGGCATTAGAAAGTACCGCAGAAAGAAGAATGATTTGCTCTTTCCCTGATATGTGGCTCCGGATTTCAGAAATCAACAATTCGTAAATAGCCCCTCGACTTCCGTCATCAAACATGTGGCCTTCATCAAATATATACAAACCAATTTCATCCAGGAAATCAGCTTGATGATGAATAATATAACTGAGCTTCTCAGGGGTACAGATCAGTATTTTTGACTTGAAGGACAAGAACAACTCAAGGGAAAAGTCTTCCTCGAGAACATCAGAAAACTGGTTGACTAAAACCTCATCCCCGAATGCCGAAATCATATCATTTGCTATTTCGTTGCACAGAGCACGGAGCGGAGCAACTATTATTGCTGTGGTTGCTCTGCCTGAGGCAAAAGACGAACGAATCACCAGCTCAATACTTTTAGTTTTTCCTACTCCAGTTGGCAACTGTACTATCGCGCTCTGACCCCTTAAAACTCCCTTTTCGCCAATAAGCTGTTGCGCAGGCCACAGCATTCTTGGCGCCTTGGGGCTTTTAAGGTAATCTGACCATAGGGACTGATCTAACTCAGAATACCTGGGCAGAAGGATCCACGATGACTTGGACAAGGCCACCATAACAATGGCACACAATATATCGACATAGTATATTTCCATCGGAGCGTCATTTTCATAAATCGCTTTTCTATACTCCGATAATAGGCTCCGTATTTCCTCTACCCCTTCTCCTGTGTTGTAATAGACCAGCAATAAATGGCAGACTTTTTCTCCATTAGGAGTATCTACACTTATATGAAAGTCTCGATTCAGCAGAAGATACCCGAGTAAGTTACCCGTGATTTTTTGAGGCTCGTTGATTTCCGGATTTATCCGTACAAAAAACTCAGAACATAAAACTTTTGCACTTCCAAAATCATCAGAGAGAAAATAAGCCGCAGCTCCAGACAGTAAAAAATCAGCATCATATTCCTCACGATCATTGGCCCCTACAGCCGCATCAAAGTATTGTGAAGCAGCCACCAAATGCGGTGAAAATTCTTCCATGTCAGCTACGTTGTTTTCGATGACACTTTCGGCATATCGAGAAAGTATGTAAACAACAGGATAGGATAGTTCATTCGAATTTAATGGAAACTTAGGATAATCCTTTTGCGGAATGTCATACTCTACAAGTTTTGCTTTGGCTTTTTGGTATTTGAGCATATAATTTGAAGTATTTGAGAAAATCATTTAGTACACCTTTCGAATACTTGATGTGTCAGGGACATCAAATCTGCTCCGTGGACATAAAAAACGGACTGATCTGTTTTCAGTTCCAAATCTGCTCCCATAATACCGACAATGACTTTCTTTTCGACAGCTGGCAAGCTTGAAATGGCAGCCCCTACAAAGGATGTTCTATAAGGGTATTCGGTTTTTTGTTGAAACCTTGCTACATCCGCTGCTTCTGTTGACTTTCCCATAAAGCGGAGCTTTTTTCGGTAGTAATTCAAAGTATGAGAAACTCTATCCTCGTCTTTTTTTGAATCGGTAACTGCATCTTTAATTACTTTACCGGCCTCATTTGAAGAAAGAAGCGCTTTTACCTCTATTGCCACAAGCTCATCGTTTTTATGCGGGGCTTTTCCCTCAGCGAAGAACCTGTATGCAATTATATCTGTGCCATGCTCAGATTCATTTTTACCGGAACGGTTGTGCTGCTTACACCGTGGAACTTCATAGTTCAGGATGAATTCAAATAAATCCGCAAACAGAATTTCGCTAATATCATTTGACCGTGCCGTCGGTCCAAATGGTTCTCCTTTTTGCGGGATAATATATTGGCGCAAGTATTCCTCTACCGTCAACTTGTTCAACGCGGCATCTTCTTCCAATTCCCCATCTGGAACATACTGCTTTCTAATGTGAAGTGCCCAGTCATCGAGGATAGCGTCATCTCTGACATAGGATAGCCTGTAACAGTTCAATGGCTGCTGGTCTTCAAAAACCACTCCGTCCTCTCGAACAATCCAATTTACATATTGAGGTCTATCCATACTAAGCATCCTCTCGTTATTTTCCTGGCATACGATGGCACTCGTCTAAATACTTATGTGCAAACGATATTAACGTAAGTATATCAAGTACCTTCGTTTCATCAGTCTTCCAATTAACTTTGGGTGTGTGCGCTGCTGGATTTCTAACCAAGTGGAAGATTGCCTCAAGCAGTTCCTTCAAGCCTGTAAATTCGCTGCGCTCGCTATCGGTCTTCATTGCGTTAAAGAAGATATAGGGATCGTTCTTGGAAAACACAGCTTGAAAAAGTGTTCCACCATCTGTAGTCAAGCCGGAAATCTGCCGGACACGTTCAGCCAATCCTTTTGACGCTTCAAACACAGCATCATAATAGTCTGCTCTCAAATAGTCTTCAACACAGTACTTCTGTACCTCAGAATGTATGGCACGGTCATATAGAGCTTTTTTCAATTGGTTGACTCGCTGGTCAACTTCAGAAAGTGTTTCAGCTTGCGAAACCGCTACCAATCGCCCACTTTGGTCAATCGATAGCCCGGCAAAGAGAAGGACTTTGTTTGTTTCCTCGAATAAGTACCTGTATTTTTGCCTGCTATCAGCACTCGTGTATGCGGCAGGATTCAGCACTGCCTGCAAAAACGAAAAGACCTTACTAAACGATTGGCTCTTGTTTATCTCTGTTACCAGACAATTGTAAAGCCAGTCTCTTTTGTTTAGGCCTATGGTATATCCCAACTGATTACGGGAGGAGCCGTCATCAACAGCACAAATTCCGCATTGACCTAAAAGTGTTGTTAATTCGCTTTTGGTCAATCCTTCAGAAGTATGAGCCACGATACCGCAGAGGGATTTCAATTGCTGCTGATCTAATTTCTGAATAATTTGACTCATATGGACACCTCATACACTGAGTTTACTCTAACACAAGATAATCTTAACACAGGAAGATTAGTTTGTCTATTGAAAATCCATTATTTAGATTTGCAATGTCCTTTCCAGACGAGAGATTTTGAATTATAAACTGGCAAAGGGTAACCGCAGGAATGCTTTTTTTGCTCCCCTGCGATTATTTCATTGTTTATGCGGCGCAATTTTTGAGGTCAGCCCATAATGCCAATTTTGTTGCCGTTCTCGTACATATCCTCGGCATACTCGACATGATTGGGTCCTTCGCTTTGTATCCAGCCAAAGCCGGGGACATAGACCATATCCGCCAGTTCATTATCGTTAGCTATTGGCTCCGGTGCCGATTTAGGTTCAGGTTGCGTGGGCTGTACCGGGATGGAATCTGTCTGCGTAGGAGGTACATATTCTTGTTCTGTCTCGGCTTCATCTTCTATTTCCGGTACAGAGATGGGCAACTCCTCGGTGGCTACTTCCGGGACTGATTCAGCTTCCGGCATTTCCGATTCCTTCTTTTCTGTTACCACTGGCAGCACCGGTTTCTCTGCTTCCGGAAGTGTCGGCCGTGGAGTGGTCACGGCGGTCGTTTCGCTCGGCGCGGGTGTTTTCTCGACCGTTTCGGCCTGCGGCCACACGGCGGCACACAGGGCGAGACAGGCGGTAATCGCCGCGGTAACGATGATTCTCTTTTTCATTTTGGTTCCTCCTCTTTGGATGTAAAATGATTGAGTTCTGTGGACAACTCACATTTTGCGGAATAGCTATCAGAATTTCAGAAGAGCATCCAGAACATTTGCCGCCTGCTGCAGTTCGCTCTGGGTGGCCTCATTTGGCATATCTTCGTCCTTTTGTACCTTGTGGGGCAGATATGGTTCATAGTTCTGCCTGGTGATCGTCGGACGGTAGTGTCCCAGCATCTGCGCCAGTTCCTTAGCTTCCATGCCATTTCGCAGGGAAAGGACGGCGTAGGTATGACGGAGATCCGTGAATCGGATACGGTCGATTCCTGCTTCCTTTATAATTTCATTGTGCATCCGGCGCACCATCTGCGGCGAGTAGGGTTTCAGCGTGGCCGGGTGCATGAACATGAGCGGACTGCTGGGATGTTTGTTGTGTTCCCTGATTAGGAGGTCGACCACCTCCGGTGTAAGAGTTATGGTTCTTGTCTGATCGCCGTACTCCACCAGCTCTCGCCGTACCACGGCACGGTTTTCTGCGATGGTCAGCGTCCGACTTTCGATGTCCAGGTCACTCCATTTCAGGGCGATTAGCTCGCTTTGGCGAAGTCCTGTCGTCAGCGCCAGCATGAACATGGGGAGGTAGCCCAATTGCTCGGCGGCATCCAGATAGTCCTCCATTTCCAGAGGCGTCATGATATTCGCTTTCACCGTCGTGGACTTGCGGTAGTGGAACGCCTTGGCGGGATTCTCTGTCAGGAGACCGTCCCGGATGGCATAGTCCAGACACTGCTGGAGCAGGCGGTGGATGTGCCGCATGGTTTCTTCACCCAGGCCGGAGTTGCCGGATCGATGATTACCGAAGCGCTTCCGTTCCTCCAGAAATTCTCCGACCATCTCCGACGTCAATTCAGAGAGCGGTATATCTCCCAAGCCGGGGAGAATATGGTTCTTGAATACATAGTTGTGCGCCGCATAGGTGGTCGGCCTGCTTTGGTGCTTGTCGTAAGTTTCCTGCCAGAAACTGATGTATTCCCGAAGCGTCATATTCCCACCTCCATGCACTGGCGCTGCAGATCCCGAAAGGCCACCCATGGGAGCCTGGCCTGTTTCAGAATCTTCTTGTGCAGATAGTAGAACTCGTGGAGCTTGTAGGTTGCTCCGGTCCTGGCATTGAGGAACACATGGGGCGAGTTGGTTTCCGGTATCTGTTCCAGAAAGTATACCGCCTTGTCGTTGAGTATCAGCAGGCGCTGGCCTTTGAAGATGTACCTGTAGCGGACATAAAAATCGGCCCACGACAAGGTGATCAGTTCACATTGCCGCAGGCCGCTTGATAGTCCTGTGTAGATGAGAGGGAGCACGCCGAGCTGCTCCGCTGCGTTCAGGTAACGCTGGAGCTGCCCCAATCGCAGAGGGGCTGTTTTGTATTCCTCTGCCTTGGGCTCCTGGCAGAGCCGCACCGGGTTGCAGGGAATGCGCTGGTCACGCGCTGCTTCGTCCAAGCATCTCCGCAGGAGCAGATGGACGCACCACACACTTCTGGCACTGAGTCCCCGGTTCTGCAGGCTGTCATAGAAATCGGTGATTGTCTGCTTTGTCAGGTCAGAGAGCACCACACTTCCGATGCTGGGGATGATGTGGCTGTAAATCAGATTGCGGTACCCGCCCCCGGTGTTGCCGTTCCACTTGGGGCGGTTGGCGATGAACCACTGGCCGCACCGCTGCCCGACTGTCATGGTATTTTCTTTCTGCATATCGTCGCCTCCTTTTGGCAAACGAACAATATCACAGAAAGCAGGAAATAGCTACTGAAAAGAACGGCATATCTTCAGGAAAATAACTGTTCCGAATAACGCCGGTATTATTCGGAATAATATAGTTGATTTTATTCGGAGCAGCGGTTATAATATTCTTGACGAACTGCAATGGAGGTGTTCCAATATGACGATCAAAGAAGCGGCTGCCGCTTGGGGGATTACCGAACGGCGGGTCAATGCGCTTTGCAAAGCCGGACGCATTTCCGGCGCGTATAAGGAGGGCAGGCGGTGGTTTATCCCGGACAGCACTCAAAAGCCGGTGGATAAGCGTGGTCACCGAAGTGTGGTAAAGCCCGCAGTATCATCTGCGCGCAAGCCGTTGCCTATTGGCGTATCTGATTACCGGGATGCCTGCAAAAACTACTACTACGTGGACAAGACCTTGATGATCAAGGAGTTTCTGGACGAGCGCCCCAAAGTATCCCTATTTACCCGCCCCAGACGCTTTGGCAAGACGCTTAACATGGATATGCTCCGCACTTTCTTCGAAAAGACGACCGAGGACACTTCCGTTTATTTCAGAGATAAGAAAATCTGGTCCTGCGGAGAATCCTATCTTGCCCACCATAGAAAGTACCCTGTGATCTTCCTGTCCTTCAAGGATGTTAAATACACCTCTTGGGAAGAAACCTATCAGACGCTCCAAAAGCTGATCGCGCAGGAATTCCGCCGCCACGACGAGTTGGCAGCCAGCTCTGCGCTTAGTGATTACGAAAAAGAGGAGTATTCCCTTCTTGCAACAGAAGCCGCTGACGAAGTAGAATATCAAATGTCCCTGCGGACACTGACGCTGCTCCTCCATAAGCACCACGATGTCGCACCTATCGTCATCATTGACGAATATGATACTCCCATTCAGCAGGGCCATGTGAGCGGCTTCTACGACACGATCATCGGGTTCATGCGAAACCTGTTCTCCGGTGGTCTGAAAGACAATCCGCATCTGAGCTATGGTTTCCTGACCGGCATCCTGCGTGTTGCCAAGGAAAGTATCTTCAGCGGCCTGAACAACCTGAAGATCAACTCAATTTTAGACGAGCGCTACAGTGAATATTTCGGCTTTACTTCAAGCGAAGTACATGAGATGGCGGACTACTATCATGCTTCTGATAAATATCAGGAGCTTTGCGAGTGGTATGATGGTTACCTTTTCGGCAATACCGAGATTTTTAATCCCTGGTCTGTCATTGGATACTTCAATAATAACTGCCGTCCCAAAGCATTCTGGCAGTCCACCGGAAGCAATGACATCATCCGTGAGGTGCTGGCTTCTGCAACGCCGGATATTATGGAGCGTCTGGAGCTGTTGATGAAGGGCGAATCCTTCGTTACGCACATTGACACCGGTGTCATTTATCCGCAGATCCAGAATGATCCGTCCTCTGTTTACAGCTTCCTGCTGGTGGCAGGTTATTTGAAGGCTGTGAGCTGCGACCAGTCTTACGGCGAGGATTATATGTGCGAAGTGGCCCTGCCCAACAAAGAGATTTCTTTCGTCTACAGCAAGGAGATCCTCTCTCAGCTTGAGAATATTATTCCTCGCTCCGTTGCTATTTCTATTCAGGAAGCTATCTACAAGGTAGATAGCGACTCACTGCAAAAAACCTTGGAGAAGTTTCTGCTCCAAACAATAAGTTTCCACGATGCTGCCGACGAAACATTTTACCATGGTCTGATATTGGGTATGTGCGCTGTGATGGACAACAGCTATCGCATTACCTCCAATCGCGAAGCTGGTGATGGACGATTTGATATTCAGATGCTTCCTTTGAATAAGCGGCTGCCTGGTATTCTGATTGAATTAAAGGCCGGGAAAGACCGCTCTGAAACACAGCTTGAAGACCTTGCTAATGTTGCCTTGCAACAGATTAACGACCGTGCATACAGCGTTGATTTGCAGGCAATGAATGTTACGTCAATTATAAAAATCGGCATTGCATTCTCTGGCAAAAGAACACGCATTGCTGCTGAAAGACAAAACATCGAATAAGCATCTTCGCTCAGCAGGCTGGCTATCATCCAAGTCAGCCTGCTGTTTCTTTGTCATCGCGCTTATTTCTTTGTTTATGCGGCGCAGTTTCTGAGCTGCTCTCTGCGGCAAAAAGCACCCGCTGTTGGAGGTAAACCCGGTCGGAAGCACTTTTAATATACAGAATTCAATCCCACACAAATCCCAAAAGCCGAAAGCGGTGCCTGAAATAAACAGGCCAATAGAGTTCCAAAGAGGAACCGCAGGAGTGCCGGAAAGTGCCAAAGAGTGCGCAAGCCCCCTCGCTGAAAGTTCAGACATAGGTTTGGGACCATCAGGCCGGGAGTTCGAGTCTCCCATCTCGGACCACAGCCACCGTAAATACTGCATTTACGGTGGCTTTTCTCTATAAATAACTATTAGTAATGTGTAATGGAGTAAACGCTTTTATGAGAATTGTGGAATTCTGTAATAGTAATAGCGGATTCATAAGCGCAGTTTTAGCCACATTATCGTTTGTATTGTCAGCAGTTGCCATCTTTATATCTGTTCAAACATCAACTCATCAAGCACAGATAAGCCTACTGGAGAAAAGATTTGATATATATAGTAAGATTCAAAAAATATGTTCTTTTATAGAAAAATTTCCGGCTGCCGCACAGGACAAATCGTATATTGGAAGGTGTTCACTTGCTTGTGCTTTTTTATATCCATTGGGAACAAAAGAATACAATATATGTCAAGAAATTAATGCGATCAAAAAGTGTGCTATTTCCGCAGAAAGTTTAGAAGCAAAAAAAACTTTGGAAAAAGAATGGATGAATGAGGCAGACAAACTATTTGAGTTCTGTGCAATTGAAATGCGAAATAATTTGGAACTTCAAAATAGCGTTCATCTTTTATATAGCCCCGATATTGAGAAATGTGTGAAAAAGCTTCTTAGCATATATGAATCCTTTCAGTTGGGGCATGTGTACTTTACTAATGCCGAGTTCGATTCTGCAATACAAAAGATAATACAAGTATCCAACGAAATACAAATATCGTATCTTCTTGAGTCTATCGAGCAGGAAACGCTAAAGCGAAAGTAGCGATGAAGTAACGGGCATGAATCATAGTGGGATTAATCCTCTAATTCAAGACTAATATTACGTTTCAGCATATTTACTATCACTTTATAGTGTTTCTTCACGGTATTTCTTGCCAACCCGGTTCGTTTGGCGATGGTCGAGAACTCCGTGACCTCCGGGTGAAGGCGCATATAGTCCCACAGCTTGCGCTGTGTTTTGGTCAGCTTTTCCGGCGGGGCGATGCCCGCAAGCTGCTCTTTAAGCTTTTTGCGTTCCTCGTTCATATCCTCGATCATCGCCTTGAGTTTTTCCTCGCACTCATCACGGGTGCGGGCGTAGACGTTGCGGGAATGCTGTGTCCCGTCCGGCCATATGGGAGAATAGCGCCCTTCAAACAGATGGTCGTTGAGTTCGCTGACGCAGCCGGTGCCCGGTTTCCTTTTCTTCCCCACATAGGGCCGGAAGTCTACGATGCCTTTCCGCTCCGGCTCCGCTTCTTCCTGCGGTTCTGCCTTGCCGATGCTCCGGTCGATGCTGGCGGCGGCTGCACGCTGCATATCGCCGGTGATGTGGGTGTAGATGTCCAGCGTTGTCACCGCCGACACATGCCCCAGCATGGCGGAGAGGGTCTTTACGTCCATGCCGTTCTCCAGCGCCAGCGTCGCGAAGGTGTGGCGCAGATCATGAAAGCGGACTCGCTTGCACTCCGCCCGCTCCAGTATCGTCTGAAGCCGCCTTCGTGCCACGCCGGGCGTGATCGGTCGATCCGCCTTCACCGGGGACGGAAACATCCAGCGGGAGTCCACCTTTTTGCGGTATTCCCGCAGCACGGCCAGCACCGCGGGCGGCAGCACCAGCTTTCGGACAGATGCCTTGGTTTTGGGCGGGATGATCTGCAATTCGCCGTTTACCGTGTACGCCTGTTTGTTGACGGTCAGCACACCGGTTTCAAAGTTTAGATCTTCCCATTGCAGCGCTATCAATTCACCCCGCCGCAGGCCGGTGCAGAGATCCAGCAGGAACAGTTCGTAGTACCCGTCCGCCTGCGCCTGAATGAGAAATTTCTGCAATTCCTCCCGATCCAGCACCTGCATCTCCTTTGCCTTTTTCGGCGGCAGCTTACAGCCGATGGCGGGGTTTGTACGGAGCAGGTCATCCCGCACGGCCCGTTCCAAGGCGGAGCGGCAGACCGCGTGGCACATCCGCACCATGCGGTCGGAAAGGCCCGCGCCGTATTGCTCCGTCAGACGCTTGCGACCGTTCTTTTTCAGCCGCCCGTAGAACTGCTGCAAATCATTCTGCGACAATTTGTTCAGCGGGATTTTCCCGATCTCCGGCAGGACATGGTTGTAAATGACGTTTTCGTAGTTGTTCTGTGTGGAGGCGCGGAGCATCGGCTTGCTGTGGTTTTCGTACCAGTAGCACAGCCAGTCCCCGAACAGCATATCCGACTTAACTTTTCGGTCATTTCGCCCTACCATGCTTTCGGTGAGCTGCCGCAGCTTCTCCTGACATTCCCGCTTTGTCTTGGCGAGGACATTCTTTGTCTTGGGAAAGCCGCTGTCATCATAGCCGATGACAACGCGGCCCTCCCACCGGCCGTCGCCGCGCTGTCTTATAGTGCCGGTTCCGCTTTTCCGTTTCTTTGCCAAGGTCTCAACTCCTTCCCGAGCAAGAGAATCGCATCCGACGGCAGACCCATCGAAGTCACCGATACCCCCGCGGGCCTGAGCGAGAGCACGGGCATCAGGAACAGCATCGTGCAGCCGGTCATGCGCCGCGACCTTGAGCGCGCCGGAACGGAGATTTACGCCCTGCCGCAGTACAAGCTCACCTACGATGAGAACGGCTACTGCGTCAAGAAGGAGAAGTGCCGTATCCCGGACGATATTGCAGCTAAGCTCGCGGAGATGAACAAGTGAGCAAGGCCGGGGCAGCTCCGGCCGACCCTGAAATAAGAAAAGCCGCCCGAGGGCGGCAAATTGACAAGGCGCGACGCGCGTGGTATGATGAGCGTGCCAGTAAGAGCGTGAAACAGGTTGTTTCCCCCGAAAGGGGGTGACCGCATGAGCACAGAAGAAACCATCGCGTTACTTATGCTTGTGATTGCGGCTATCAAGTTAGGTCTTGACCTAAAGAAATAACCGCCACCTGAGAGGCAGCGGCTTTCCTTACGACACGAAATCGTTATGGGGGAGCGACAAGCACCTCACCCGTGCGCCGCTCTTACTGGTCTTGAATATATCACGCTGTAGCCGCTTTGTCAAGAACGACAGGGCGGCTTTTTTGCCGCCGGAAAGAGAGAATGCCTATGAACCTATCGACCGTTGCATCGACCTGCTCGGAGATCACGGTCATTTTGGCCGCGCTGGCGATGCTCATCAAGCCCATCCGCAACAAGCTGCTGGGCTGGACAAGCTGACCGACGCGCTCAAATGCCAGCTCCGGCACGACATGCTGCACACCTACTACCGCCACAGGGAGGGCCGCACCATCCGACAGTACGAGCTGGAGAATTTTCTCTATCTCTACCGCAGGTACAAGGCCCTCGGCGGCAACAGTTTTATCGACCGCATCAAGTCGGAGATCGACGAGTGGGAGGTGATTTCGTGACGTGGTGGCAGGTGTTCCTCATCGCGGTCTGCGTGCTGTGCGCGGTTGTCGTGCTGGCCTCCGTGCTGGCGATCCTCGCGCAGCTGCTCGGGGTGTGCGCAAGCGCGACCGGTACGTCTGGGCGGCGATTTTCAACCTGACGTGGTACTGCATCGTGAGTCTCGTACTCACCGCCAACGACAAAATTGTGCCGGACAGCCTGACCGTCGCGTGGTTCGCCGCGTGGACGGCAGAGCTTGCCCTGCTCACCAATATCAAGATCAAAGGAAAGGACGATTGAAATGAAACTGCAATTCAACGGCAAGGCCTACGGCATGGACGGCGTGTACTGGTGCATGCAGTTCGTGTGGTGGTGCTTCCAGCAGGTGGACAAGTCGCTCTTTATGGACGGCGGCAAAACGGCCCCCTGCGGCGAGCTGATGCGCTGGGCGCAGGCACACGGGCAGTGGGTCACCACGGGCTACCGGCCCGGCGACGTGCTGATCTACGACTTCCTGGGCACGTCGTACAAGACCGACCATTGCGGCATCTGCGAGAGCGTCAGCGGGCAGTATGTCACCGCCATCGAGGGCAATACCTCCAACGGCAACACCGGCAGCCAGTCCAACGGCGACGGGGTGTATCGCCGCAAGCGCAAGCTGTCGCTGTTGCTTGGCGCGTACCGCCCGAAGTACACGGACTATCGCGCCCAGCTCCAGAAGCGGGCGGGGTTGGAAGACAAGACGATGGACTACCTCGCGGCGTACAAGTACGGAGCGGACCTGATCCGCAAGCTGGCAACGATGAAACAATTTGCCCGATTCGGGCAAAATTCAAAAGGCTGTGTCCAGCGTGGGCACAGCCTTATCCATGACAACATTTTTGACAACAAAACTGTTCCAAAACATTCCGAAACAGCACAAAAGTTTCCGCTTCGACCCTATCTTCTGAGACAAAATTTTGGGTGCTGGGAAAACGAAAAAACCTTGAAACTACAGTAGTTTCAAGGTTTTTCTTGGCGCGGAAGAGAGGATTTGAACCTCCGCGGCGCTTTTTACACACCCTACTCCCTTAGCAGGGGAGCCCCTTCGGCCACTTGGGTACTTCCGCAAATGTCGAAATTCTTCAGCCGATGTTCCATTTGGCGGAGAGAGTGGGATTCGAACCCACGGATGCTTTCACATCGCCGGTTTTCAAGACCGGTGCTTTCAACCGCTCAGCCATCTCTCCATGCTTGTGAGGAGCCGGCTCACTCTCAAACGCAAGTGATATCTTAGCATATTGTGGGGGTACTTGTCAAGGAGAAAGCGCGAAATGTTTGCCGTAAATTAGAAAAACCTTTCGCGCGAAAAGAACTTCTCGGCAATGCTTGACCGTTCCGACGTTTTTCGATACAATACATCAATATTGTGTCCGCATGAATCCGCATGAAAGAGAAAAGGAGATCTGCCCATGCTCACCCCTCCCGAGATTGCCCGGAGCCTGCTCGCCGCCGGCGAAAGCAAGGCGCGACTGCCCTTTGGAAAGATGCTCCTGCTCGCCATATTGGCGGGAGCCTACATCGCGCTCGCGGGCGTCGGTGCGACGGCGGCCGCCGTGACGGTGGAGAGCGGCTCGCTTGCAAAGCTCCTTTCGGCCTGCGTGTTTCCCGCAGGACTTTCCATGGTGATCCTCGCGGGCAGCGAGCTTTTCACCGGCAACTGCCTGATGGTGATGGCCCTGCTGGAGCGCCGCATCACGCCCGCTCAGCTGCTGCGTAACTGGCTGACTGTCTACCTTGGCAATGCCATGGGCGGCGCGGCGGTGGCCGCGCTGGCGGTCTACAGCCACACGGCATCGCTTTTCGGCGATGGACTGGCGCGCTCGATGGTTTCCATCGCGGAGAGCAAGGCGGCGCTCGGAGCCGGAGACGCTTTCCTGCGCGGGGTCCTGTGCAATTTTCTGGTTTGCCTCGCGGTGTGGATGGCGGCAGCCTCCAAACGCGCGGAGGGGAAGGTCATCGCGCTCTTTTTCCCCATCCTGCTCTTTGTCCTCTGCGGCTATGAGCATTGCATCGCGAACCTGTACTACCTGCCCGCCGGTGCGTTTGCCGCGGCGGAGTACGGCATGGAAACGACGCTGACGCTTGCCGGATGTCTCAAAAACCTCGCGGCGGTGACGCTCGGGAACCTTGTCGGCGGCGCGGCGCTCGGAGTGGGCTACCGCTTCGCTTATCTCAAAGAATGATGCGCCGCCCCTGAAATAGTTTGCGCAGAAAACGAAAAAAGACACACCCCAAAGGTGAGTCCATGTCTATCATAGCACGGCGCCCTATGCAATGCAAGAGAAAATTTTTCTCTTGCAGCAATTTTGTGGACAGCGCCAACACATTGCCCGGATATTGGAAAAAGCTTGAACAATATGAAGTCTTGACGCCGGAAACTTGCAGAGGTAGAATCTATCCATATTTTTTGTAAATAAAAAACGAATAAGGAGGTTCGTAACGATGAGTGAAAAAGATCGTATTCCCGAGCTGTTTGGTTCGATGTCCTTTAATGAGGGAACGATGGAGCAGTATGTTCCGCATCAGGCGATGGAAGTCTGGCGCGACTGCCTGAAAAGCGGCAAGCCGCTGCCGCTGACCGCCGCGAACGATATCGCCGAGGCCATGAAGACCTGGGCACTGGAGCATGGCGCGACGCATTTTACCCATTGGTTCCAGCCCTTGACCGGCATCACCGCCGAAAAGCACGACAGCTTTATCAATCCCATCGGCGGCGGAAAGATCATCATGGACTTCTCCGGCAAGGAACTGGTGTGCGGCGAACCCGACGCTTCGAGCTTCCCCTCCGGCGGCCTGCGCGCGACCTTTGAGGCGCGCGGCTACAGCGCGTGGGACCCCACCGCCTTTGCCTTCATCAAAGACGGCAGCCTTTGCATCCCGACGGTGTTCTGCTCCTACGGCGGCGCGGCGCTGGACAAGAAGACCCCGCTGCTGCGCTCGAACGAGGCGGTCAACCGCGAAGCGGTGAAGCTGCTGCATCTTTTCGACAGCCAGAAGGACGTCGGTAAGGTCACGCCGCAGGTCGGCCCCGAGCAGGAGTATTTCCTCATTGACCGCGAGCTGTACCTCAAGCGTGAGGACCTGCGGCTGTGCGGCCGCGCCCTCTTCGGCAGCAAGCCGCCCAAGGGTCAGGAGCTGGACGACCACTACTTCGGCGTCATCCGCCCGCGCGTGGCGGCCTTTATGAAGGAGCTGGACGAGGAGCTGTGGAAGCTCGGCGTGCTCTCCAAGACCAAGCACAACGAGGTCGCCCCCGGTCAGCACGAGATGGCTCCCATCTACTGCGACGCCAACACCGCCAACGATCAGAACCAGCTCGTCATGGAGACGATGAAGAAAGTCGCCGAGCGCCACGGTCTCGTCTGCCTGCTGCATGAAAAGCCCTTTGCCGGCGTCAACGGCTCCGGTAAGCACGTCAACTGGTCGCTCTCGACCGACACGGGCGAGAATCTGTTCTCCCCCGGCAAAACGCCCAGCCAGAACGCCGTGTTCCTGCTTTTCCTCGCCGCCTTTGTCAAGGGCGTGGACGAGTATCAGGAGCTTCTGCGCTGCTCCGTCGCCTTCGCGGGCAACGATCACCGTCTCGGCGCGCAGGAAGCGCCGCCGGCCATCATCTCCGTCTTCCTCGGCTCCGAGTTGCAGAGCATCATCGACGCCATCGTCGGTGAGAGCGACTATACCGAGACCGAGCGCAAGACGCTGCGCATCGGCGTGGACGTGCTGCCCTCCATCCCGCAGGATACCACCGACCGCAACCGTACCTCGCCCGTGGCTTTCACCGGCAACAAGTTCGAGTTCCGTATGCCCGGCTCCAGCCAGTCCATCGCCGGCCCCGTTACGGTGCTCAACACCATCATGGCGGAGGAGCTCAGCCAGTTCTACGCGGTGCTCAAGGAAGCGCCGGACTTCAACAAGGCGCTGCACGACCTTGTGCGCAAGGCGTTCATCGAGCATGGCCGCATCATCTTTAACGGCAACGGCTATGAGGAGGCGTGGGTCGAGGAGGCCGCGCGCCGCGGCCTTGCGAACCTGCGCAGCACCGCCGACGCCCTGCCGACCTATGTTCTGCCCAAGAACGTCGAACTGATGATGAAGCACGGCGTTTACACGAAGGAGGAAATGCTCTCCCGCCACGAGATCCACATGGAGAAATACCGCAAGGTCATCCACATCGAAGCGGCCACCATGGTCGATATGGTCCAGCATGAGATCCTCAACGCCGCCTCCGAGTATGAGAGCAAGCTCTGCGAGACGATGCTGCGCAAGCACGAGGCCGCGCCCGAGCTGCCCTGCCACGTCGAGAAGTCGCTGGCCAACTCCATCGGCATCCTCAACGACAAGCTGCTCGAGCAGACCGTGACGCTCAAGACCGCGCTGGAGACCGCGCCCGTCGGCGCCTCCGGCGAAGAGGAGATGCGCTATTACCACGACGTTGTTGCCGCTGATATGGACGCGGTGCGCGATACCGTCGACCGTCTCGAGACGCTGACCGCCGGCAAGTACTGGCCGTATCCGACCTTCTACGATCTGCTTTTCTCTGTTTGATCCCCAAAAGGAACGCTCTCTGAGCGTTCCTTTTGAAATGATTTTTCCAATTTATTTGTGTTGTGGAGGAGAACATGAAGTACATTTTTGTCACCGGCGGCGTGGTGTCCGGCCTCGGCAAGGGCATCTGCGCGGCGTCGCTCGGCCGCCTGCTGAAGCAGTGCGGGCTGCGCGTGAAGAACCAGAAATTCGACCCCTATCTCAATGTGGACCCTGGCACGATGAGTCCCTACCAGCACGGCGAGGTCTTCGTCACCGACGACGGCGCGGAGACCGACCTGGACCTCGGCCACTACGAGCGCTTCGTGGATGAGGCGCTGAACGCGAATGCCTCCGTCTCCTCCGGCAAGGTCTACTGGAGCGTCCTCAACCGCGAGCGGCAGGGCGGCTACCTTGGCGGAACGGTGCAGATCATTCCGCACGTCACCGACGAGATCAAAAGCCGCGTCTACGCCATGGACGACGGCGAGACCGACGTGTGCATCACGGAGATCGGCGGTACGGTGGGCGACATCGAGAGCCAGCCGTTCCTTGAAGCGATCCGTCAGGTCGCGGCGGAAAAAGGGAGAGGAAACGTCCTCTTTATCCACGTTCCGCTCATCGTCTCCATCCCCGGCAGCGGCGAGCTCAAGAGCAAGCCCACGCAGCATTCCGTCAAGGAGCTGCTCTCCCTCGGCATCCAGCCGGATATCCTCGTCTGCCGCACGGACAGCCCGCTGCCCGACGATGTGCGCCATAAGATCGCGCTGTTCTGCAACGTCGAGCCGGAATGCGTGATCCCGAACGTCACGGCCTCCACGCTCTATGAGGTGCCGCTGCTGCTTGAGGACGCCGGCCTCTGCCGCGAGGTCTGCCGCAAGCTCGGCTTTGACTGCGGCGAGCCGGATATGAAGGCATGGACGGCGCTCGTCGAGAAGATCAAGCACGCGCACAAGCAGGTGACCATCGCGCTCGTCGGCAAGTATACCGGTCTGCACGACGCTTATCTGAGCGTCGTTGAGTCGCTCTTCCACGCGGGCACGGCCTGCGACGCGCAGGTGACGATCCAATGGGTCGATTCCGAAACGCTGACGGCGGAGAATGTCGCCTCCGTTCTCGGCGGCTGCACGGGCGTGCTGGTGCCCGGCGGCTTCGGCGACCGCGGCATCGAGGGCATGATCCTCGCCGCGCAGTACGCGCGCGAGAACGGCGTGCCCTATCTCGGCATCTGCCTCGGTATGCAGATCGCCGTCATCGAGTTTGCGCGCCACGCCGTCGGCTGGGCCGACGCGCACAGCGCGGAGTTCTCCTCCCTCACCGCGCACCCGGTCATTGCGCTCCTGCCCGACCAGATCGGCGTGACCGCCAAGGGCGGCACGATGCGTCTTGGCAAATACCCCTGCGTGCTCGGCGAGGACACGAAGGCGTATGCCGCCTACGGCACACGCGAGATCTCCGAGCGCCACCGTCACCGCTACGAGTTCAATAATCTCTTCCGCGAGGAGCTTGAGCGCGCGGGCATGACCTTCTCCGGCACCTCGCCGGACGGCTCGCTCGTTGAGATCGCCGAGCTGAGCGAACAGGATTGGTACGTCGGCTGCCAGTTCCACCCCGAATTCAAGAGCCGTCCCGACCGTCCGCACCCACTCTTCACCGGCTTTGTCGCCGCAGCGCTGCGCAAGGCGGGCAAATAATAGCGAAGGGGCGGAGCCGTATGGCTCCGCCCTCTGCATGAAAAAAGAGAACCGCCGCGCGGTTCTCTTTTGCTGTATTCAGCGGTTTTTCAGACGCTTGTCGCACTTGGCGGCGAGCTTTGTGCCGACGCTCTGGAAGAGCTGCACAAGCAGAATGAGCAGGATGACCGCCGCGTACATCACGAGATATTTGTAGCGGTAGTAGCCGTAGTCAATGGCGATCTTGCCGAGGCCGCCGCCGCCGATGATGCCGCTCATGGCCGAATAGCCGAGGATGGTCGTGAGCGCGATGGTGAAGTTCTGCAGCAGGGAGGGGATGCTTTCGGGGATCATCACCTTGCAGATGATCTGCATGGGCGTCGCGCCCATGCTCTGCGCGGCCTCGATGATGTTGGGGTCCAGCTCACGCAGGCTGCTCTCGACGAGACGCGCGACGAACGGAAAGGCCGCGACGACAAGCGGAACGATGGTCGCCCTGGTGCCGACGGTCGTGCCGATGATGAGGCGCGAGAGCGGAAAGACCATGATCATCAGGATCAGGAACGGAATAGAGCGCAGCAGGTTGATAAGAACGTTCAGCACGCTCATCAGCCAGCGGGGAAGCGGCAGCACGCCGTCCCTTTC
>CDZG01061771.1_pt1 | contig 42487 bp, 31 predicted proteins | sample 557741 | NCBI WGS metagenome assembly CDZG01 (sample SAMEA3182086, study PRJEB8094) | gut metagenome | biome: human; feature: gut; material: Stool; isolation source: human stools | place: Canada | collected 2013-01-21
GGTTTTCACGGGCTACATCTATTTTGTAGCCCTTTTATGGTCGGAGTGACTGGATTCGAACCAGCGGCCTCTTGGTCCCGAACCAAGCGCTCTACCAAACTGAGCCACACCCCGTTTTTTCATGCTTTAGAATTATACCACATATGCGGCATATTGTCAATATTTTTTTTGCAATTGCTCTCTTTTTTCTGCTTACCGAATTACGGGGACGGACGGTGCCGTTTTGCCGCCCGTCGGAGCAGGCGAGTTCGCTTTTCCCACACCGACAAAGGTCAGATGTTTTTATATTTCCGATCGGGCGGCAGGCGCGCGGTTTATTTCATGCGATGATCTCACTTGAACATCTTGGATCGATTTGCGAATATCAGCTTTTTCAAATAAAATCTTGCGAAATGGGGAAATAATATTGCAAATGCAGATCTTATGTGGTATAATGAGCACCAAGCAATTGCGGATGCAATGCAAGGAGAATCAAAATGAATTACGGATATATGTTTTCTTACGACAAGCTGTGGCACCTTCTTATAGACCTGAAGTTGAAGAAAAAGGATCTTCAGGAAAGAGCCGGGCTCAGCTCGAACGTTATCGCCAAAATGGGACGCGGCGAGAGCGTTACGCTTGAAACTCTGGCAAAAATATGCCTTGCGCTGAATTGCGGAGTCGGCGACATAGTTGATCTTATAAGAAAAAACAAGTAGGCGCATTACTGATGCGTGCCTGCCGCAAAATGAAAGGATGACGATATGAAAGAAGTAAAATCACCGAAGAAACCGCTTATCTATTACTACGGAATTGCATTGCTGCTCGTTCTTCTGTTCAATCTTGTGGTCGCGCCTTTTCTTATCCGCGCAGCCGTCGAGGAAGTCGATTACGGAACATTCATGAAGATGACGGAAGATAAGAATATCGGCACCGTGGAAATAGACGATTCGGAAATAGTTTTCACCGATAAAGAAAACAAGAAAATATACAAGACCGGAGAGATGAACGATCCCGATCTGACACAACGCCTTTACGATTCGGGCGCCAAATTCACTCACAATATCGAAAAGAAGCTTTCTCCGGTGCTCAGTTTTCTCTTAACCGTGCTTCTCCCGATCGTTATTTTCATCGGAATCGGGCAGTACATGAGCAAAAAGCTGATGGCAAACGCCGGAGGACCGAATGCAATGTCATTCGGTCTCGGAAAGAGCAACGCAAAGGTGTACGTTCCGTCAACGGACGGGATCCGCTTTGACGACGTTGCCGGAGAGGATGAAGCAAAGGAGAGCCTAGCCGAGATTGTGGATTATCTCCATAATCCGAAGAAATACTCCGACGTCGGCGCGTCGATGCCCAAGGGCGTACTTCTCGTCGGACCTCCCGGCACCGGAAAAACGATGCTTGCAAAGGCAGTTGCCGGAGAGGCGAACGTGCCGTTCTTCTCGATGTCCGGATCGGAATTCGTTGAAATGTTCGTCGGAATGGGGGCGTCAAAGGTGCGCGATCTTTTCCGCCAGGCGAAGGAGAAAGCACCTTGCATCGTGTTCATAGACGAGATCGACGCGATAGGAAAGAAGCGTGACGGACAGATCGGCGGAAACGACGAGAGGGAACAGACTCTCAATCAGCTTCTCACCGAAATGGACGGCTTTGAAGGCAACAACGGCGTTATCATCCTTGCCGCAACAAACCGTCCCGAATCTCTCGATCCCGCGCTGACGCGCCCCGGCCGCTTTGACCGCCGCGTTCCCGTCGAGCTTCCGGACCTTGCCGGACGAGAGGCTATCCTCAAGGTCCATGCGAAAAAAATAAAGACGGCGGACGATGTGAACTTCCATACCGTCGCACGCATGGCGGCGGGCAGCTCCGGAGCCGAACTTGCCAATGTGATAAACGAGGCGGCGTTGAGAGCGGTGCGCAACGGACGAAGCGTTGTATGCGAGGCGGACCTCGAGGAAAGCATCGAGGTCGTTATCGCGGGATATCAGAAGAAGAACCGCATAATGTCCGACACCGAAAAGAGAACGGTCGCTTATCATGAGATCGGACACGCGCTGGTTGCCGCGCTGCAAACGAATTCCGCGCCCGTACAGAAAATCACGATAATTCCGCGCACATCCGGCGCGCTCGGATATACGATGCAGGTCGAGCAGAACGACAAGGTTCTTATGACACAGCGCGAGCTTGAAAACAAAATAGCAACGCTGACAGGCGGACGCGCGGCAGAGGAGATCGTGTTCGGCGAGATTACCACGGGCGCGTCGAACGATATCGAGCAGGCGACGAAGCTCGCGCGCGCCATGATAACGAGATACGGCATGAGCGAGGAGTTCGACATGGTTGCGATGGAAACCGTAAGCAACCAATACCTCGGTGGGGATACGTCGCTTTCATGCTCTGCGGATACGCAGAAGGAAATAGACAGAAAGACCGTCGAGATCGTAAAAAAGCAGCACGAGAAAGCGCGCCGTATGCTTTGCGACAACAGAGCAAAGCTTGACGAGCTTGCGGGCATCCTCTACGAAAAGGAAACGATAACGGGCGACGAATTCATGTCCGTGCTCAACGGAAAGGTCGGTGAATGAAAATGAATAAACGTTCGTGCTTCGGCTGGTTTGAGCTTGTTGCGGGAATACTTCTGATCGCGCTCGGAATTTTCACGTTTATCCGTCCGGGAAGCGTCCTTACATGGATAATTCTTATCTACGGATTCACGGCGATCGTTATGGGAATCGAGGACATCGTGGTTTATGTGAAATTCGCGCGCTTTACCGGATTCGGACCGATGCTTTCGCTGATATCGGGGATCATGAGCGTCATGTGCGGCATTATGATACTTGCGTATCCCGAGGCGGGGAAGTGGGCGCTTACTCTTCTTTTTCCGATATGGTTTATCGCGCACTGTATCTCAAGACTTGCCCACATAGGCATTATCAGAATGTTTGAATGCAGCTTTTACTATTACTTTACCGTCGCGGTAAATATCGTCGGAATACTTCTCGGATTTTTCATGGTGTTCAGCCCCGCTCTCACATTCGTGACCATGCGCACCGTTGCGTATATCGCCGCCGTCTACCTCATCCTTTTCGGTATCGAAAGTATAGTTGCGGCGTTCGGACGGCGGCACTCCGGATGGTGAGCCGATGCGCCGGAAAACTTACGGAAAGGAATCAGCTATGCAGTCTGTCAAGGAACCGATAAACCTTCTTGTCACTTTCGACAGAAACTACGTCCCGTATTTCAACGTAATGCTTTCGTCTCTTCTTTACAGCAATCCGGAGGAATATTTCAATATTTATATTCTGCACACAACGCTTGAGGATCGCGATCTTGAGGAATCGAGAAAACTTCTCGGCGAGCGCGGGGAGATATTTCCCGTCGCCGTGCGCGAGGATTCGCTCGAAAGCGCCCCGACCACCGACCGTTATCCGAAGGAGATATACTATCGGATATTTGCCGCGAAATATCTTCCGGAAAATATCGACCGCGTCCTCTACCTTGATCCGGATCTTGTGGTCAATAAAAGCCTTGCCGAGCTTTACGGCATGCCGATGGGGACTGCATTTTTTGCCGCTGCATCGCATATCGGAAATCTGCTTCACTTCATAAACGAGCTGAGGCTTGATATCGACAGCGAAATGCCGTATATCAACTCCGGCGTCATGCTCATCAATCTGCACAGACTCAGAATGGAGCAGAAAAGCAGCGACGTGTTCGATTATATCGAAAGTCATCGCAGCAAGCTTATCCTGCCGGATCAGGATATTATAAGCGGACTTTACGGAGACCGCATAATACCGCTTGATTCGTACAAGTACAACATGACAGAACGCCTTTTCGCATTTCACATCCGTATCGGCGACAGAATGAACATCGACTACGTCCGTCGGAATGCGGTGATAATACACTATTGCGGGCGGAACAAGCCTTGGAAGAGCGGATACGTCGGAAAGCTGAATGTGTTCTACGACGAGACCGTGCAGAGAATGCGCGAGCAGGGATACCGCACACCCGAGAAAACAGCCGAATAAATCCGCAGATACTTTTGCCGCAGATCATTCCAGATAAAAAACGCACCTGAGCCCGACTGACGGGCGAGGTGCGTTTTTTGTGCGGCCGTTTCCGCGAACATCGCGGACTATATCAGCTTCATAAGCAGCATAAATCCGACAAGGATCAGAAGAAATGCAAAATTGAATACGGAAAATTCGAGAATATACCGACCTACCCGGTTCGGATTGTGCCCGGTGTACTCACGGAATGTTATAAGGCTTGCAAGGGAAGAGATCAGCGTGCCGACGCCGCCGATGTTGACCCCGACCAGAAGATCGGCATAGTTGTTCGTGAATTGCGAGAGAAGAATCGCCGATGGAACATTGCTTATGACCTGACACGAGAGGGCGCTGAACACAAGTGTGTTCTTTTCGAGCAAAGCGGAGAAGAAATCCCGCACCGCGTCAATTCGCCCCATGTTGCCCGCGAATATGAAAAAGAATACGAATGTCGCAAGCAGCGGATAATCTACGTCGGCAAGCGCCTTCCGATCGGCGAGCAGAAGTACGGCTGGAATGATCACAAGCCCCGCCTGATACGGAATGCCGCGAAAAACGATTGCGATCGAGAACGCAAAAAGCACAAGGTACAGCACTGTTTTCTTAGGATCGAGAGATATATGACGGTCGGGAAGCGAAAGCGGCTCCGGCTTTACGAATATAAGACAGCACAAGGTTATAAGGGATACGCTCAGTATGAACGGCGGAGCCATTATGCGGACGAATTCTCCGTTCGGTATGCCGAACTCCGTATAGAGGAACAGATTCTGCGGATTTCCGAACGGCGTAAGCATGCCGCCGAGGTTGGCGGCGATATTCTGCATGATGAAGGTAAACGCCATGTACTTTTCTTTTCCCGTAGATGTAAGCACAAGATATCCGAGCGGCAGAAACGTCAGCAGCGCCATGTCGTTTGCGATCAGCATGGAGCCGATAAATGTTATGTATACAAGCGCGAGTACGCTTATTCGTGCATTCCTGCACAAGCGGACGATCCGCTCCGCGAGAATATAGAAAAAGCGGATGTTTTTCAGCGCACATACGACCGAGAGAACGCAGAAAAGACAGGACAGCGTTTTCAGATCAAAATATCCGAGGTATTGCGCGTCGGGCGGAACGATAAAGCCGGTTATCAGCGCGGCTGCAAACGCGATCACACAAACGGTGTTCTTGCGTACAAATTCGATAATGCTTTCGGTGCGGCTTCTTTTTACGGCGGAGATCATACTGTATCCTTTTGATTTTGATTGCGCCGTCCGGGAAAAATATTCCGCCGCACGACGATACCCGACAGTATATCACTTTTATGTCGGATAATCAATACAGGAAAGAAACAAAAATAACGCCGCGCGGGAGTGCTTTTTTGATACAGAGGATTCCCACGGCACCGCACCGCCGAAAAGCGGTGCGCGGATGCGCTTAACCGTATGTTTCGGACAAATTTCGCTTTGCTTTCGGACATTTTTTCGGAACAGGCACCGACAAAAACAATTTTGCAGCCGATAATATTGACAATGCCGCCGCGGCGTGATATACTGAAAACGGAAAAATTGCCTCGGATGACAGTGCTTCGATCCGGAAAGCGGTGCGCAGATGCCGAAAATAAAATATCCGTTTCTAAAGATTTTTGCCACTCTGTGTTTTGCCGCCGCCGTATTCATAATGTATGCAGCGTCGATACGGTGTCCGTTTCTTGCGCTTCTGCGCTTTCCGTGTCCGGGATGCGGGATGACACGCGCGTTTGTTTCGCTTTTGCGAGGCGATCCCGCAAGGGCGTTTTCATATAATCCGAGGTTTATCCTTGTCCCGATAATGTACGTCTACTTTATCTTAGACGGGCACATTTTCGGAAAACGTGCGGATACCGCTGTGATCGCGCTTTGCGCCGCTTATCTGGCGGTTACTTATGCGTTTGATCTTTTCGCGTTCTTTCGCCCGTAATGCAGCGGGAACTGCAGACTTAACTTTTTGGATTTTTGATTTTGGGGGTAAAATAAATGTATTGCAAAAATTGCGGAAATCTTATGGATGATCAGGCTGCCTTCTGTGTGAAGTGCGGCGTTGCGAAGGGCATGGGGAACAACTATTGCCAGAATTGCGGACGTCCCGTGAATCCGGGTGCCGTTGCCTGCACGATGTGCGGAGCGCCGTGCACTCCTCCCGTAAATCCGGCTGTGCAGAAGTCGAAGCTGGTCGCTGGACTGCTCGGAATTTTCCTCGGTGCGTGGGGCGTACACAATTTCTATCTCGGAAACAATTCGAGAGCGGTGATTCAGATAATTCTTACGGTGGTGACCTGCGGTCTCGCGTCGCTTTGGGGATTCATCGAAGGAATCATGATCCTCTGCGGAAACATCAACACCGACGCGAACGGCGTTCCGCTCGGCGAATGAATTTTGACGGCGCGCGGTCAGCCGAATATACTCAGGAAAGCGTTTGACCGGGAATTACGGCGCTTGCGGATACAGAAATAAAAATCCTTCCGATACATTTGTATCGGAAGGATTTTTTGACTTCTGTGATTTTTCTTATTCCGTGCGGAGCGCCACGACGGGATCCTTCTTCGCGGCAATGCGGGAGGGAATCAGTCCTGCGATAAACGTGAGGAACATGCTTATCAGCACAAGCACGACTGCCGCGACGGGCGGAAGCGCCGCCGATATGCCGGATATTCCCGAGAGAGCGCGGATTATCGCGTTTATCGGTATCGTCAGGAGCACGGTCACAAGGATTCCGATAACTCCGGCGGTGAATCCGAGAATTACGGCTTCGGCGTTGAACACGCGGGAAATATCGCGCTTCGACGCACCGATCGAGCGAAGGATACCGATTTCTTTCGTGCGCTCGAGCACCGAGATGTATGTGATTATTCCGATCATTATCGAGGATACGACGAGTGATATTGCGACAAACGCGATCAGCACATACGATATCGCATTTATTATGGTCGTTACCGACGACATCATAAGCGCAACGTAATCGGTGTATGTGATTTTGTCGCTTTCGTTTTTCACAGAAGCGTTGTATTTTTCGATTATGTCGGAGATCGATTCCTTTGCTTCAAAGCTTATCGCATAGATGTTGATCGATGAAGGGGAATCCTCGCGTACGATTCCGAGTTTCGAAGCGTTTTCCGCGTAAGATGATTTCGAATACTTATCCGGCATGATGTCCGCGTAAATCGAAGCGAGTGTATCGTCGCCGCATCCGTCGAGATACACATCAAGCGCGGCGGAAAGCTCGCCTTCCGTCATTTGGGCGAGTGAGGCGGAGGTCTGCTCGGCATAGGATTTTTTGATTTCTTCGCCGAGAGTCTTCTTTATCATTTCGTTAAGCTCTTCGTCGGACAGCCCCTTGAGGTACGATGAAATTTCATCCGAGGATACGCCCGCCTCCTCGCTGTAGTATCCGATCACAGCCTCTTCGATTGCGGTGCGGTCGGGGAATGATGCCATGTACTGCGCGATCATTTCGTTTACCTGAACCTCGGACGGCACCGACGCTATTTTTACATAGGCAGCCGCGCGATCGCTTTCCGAAAGAGATGCGAGATAATCCCGAAGCTCGGACGCTTTTTCGCTTTCGGTCAGGTTCTCGTTTTCCGTTCCGTCCTTGAAGGGAAGCCCGGTGAAAACATCGACCTCCGAGAAAGCCTTTCCGATAACGCTTTCCGAAGAATACGGATTGTTGTCCGCGCCGATCTTTTCGTCTGAGCTTTGCTGAACGGCGATATCCGATGAATTTACGCCGTTCATGACATACTCCGTAAGTGCCCGCGTGTATCCGACGGAACCGCTCATAGCGGTAGCGGTCGCCGAATCGTTCGGACGTGCGATACCGGTGATCTTCAGAGGGATTCCTTTTTCGACGGCATATGAGAGGTAAGCTTCGTTTTCGCTCATGTCCTTCCACGTTCCGTCCGGATTCTTTTGATATTTGTCCGTGGGCAGTATCAGCGTCAGCTTCATCGAGCAAAGCTCTTCGTATGTCCAGCTTGTGTCCTCGAGAGCGAACTCTTCGCCGTTCATGACGGATTTCATGATTTCGTCAAGCTCGGACGTGTCACGGAGACCGAGCGAATAGAGAACCATGTCATTCAGCTCGTTGTGCTTGTCGATGAACAGCATTATTTCGTTGTAGGCGGAGGGCCAGCTTCCGTATACGACATCGTATTGGTCGGTGATAAGCGTGTTTATTCCGCCGTCCTCATTCGGCAGCATCTCCTGCCAGACGTCGTATGAGGATGTGCTCGACATCATCGACTGATAATATGACGAGACCGTCGAGTCTCCGTATATCGCGTCGAATACCGTGCTCGGATTCACCTGAGCGATGCTTTCGTCGTCAGTTCTGTACACGGGCAGGGTAAGATCGTATCCGTAGGATATCGCGGAAACGTAATCCCCGATACCGCATTCCTCCGATTCGATGTATTCCTTGAACGGCTTCAGGTTGTTTTTCTTTGCGGACGACGACATCATCGAGTTCATCATGTCGTACATGATCGTGTTTTGATAAACTCTTCCGTCTTCACGCTCGGGCGCATCGTCCTCGCTGTCCTTGCCGCTCAGCGTTTCTATGAGCGATGTCATGTCAACGCTTTCCGACGCGATCTGTATCGGATATGACGAAAGGGTATCCTTCTGAACGTTGTCTATGAATACCTGGATTCCGTTTGAAAGCGAGAGTATAAGCGCAATGCCGATTATGCCGATGCTTCCCGCAAACGAGATCATCAGCGTCCGCGCCTTCTTTGTCAAAAGATTGTTTGTCGAAAGCGAAAGCGCGGTCAGCGCGGACATCGAGGTCTTTTTGTACTTGCCCTTTGAGCTTTTCTTCTTTTTTGCCGCCGTCTCTTCGGGAAGGGAAGCGCTGTACGGATTCGTATCGTCCACAATCTCACCGTCGAGAAGGCGCACCGTCCGCGTCGAATAATGCGCGGCAAGCTCGGGATTGTGCGTTACCATGATGACGAGCCTGTCGGACGCGATCTCACGGAGCAGATCCATTATCTGAACGCTCGTTTCGGAATCGAGCGCGCCGGTCGGCTCGTCGGCAAGAAGTATTTCCGGATCGTTCACAAGTGCGCGCGCTATCGCCACACGCTGCATCTGCCCGCCGGAGAGCTGATTCGGTTTTTTCTTCATTTCCTTCGCAAGTCCGACCTTTTCGAGAGCATGAGCCGCGCGTTCGCGCCGTTCGGATTTTGATACTCCGGAGAGGGTCAGCGCAAGTTCGACATTTGAAAGCACGGACTGATGCGGAATCAGATTGTAGCTCTGGAATACAAAGCCTATCGAGTGGTTGCGGTAGCTGTCCCAATCGGCATCGGAGAAGGATTTCGTCGATCTTCCCGAAATGTAGAGATCGCCGTCCGTGTAGCGGTCGAGTCCGCCGATGATGTTGAGGAGCGTTGTTTTTCCGCAGCCGGACGGACCGAGGATCGAAACAAATTCGCTCTTTCTGAAATCGATCGATATGCCCCGCAGTGCTTCAACGGCGCTGTCGCCTGCGATGTATGTTTTCTTTATTTTTCTGAGAGAAAGCATGTGACATCCTTTCTTCTTTTTGAGATGGATTTATCCTACCATTCTATTGTTAACTGCATATTAACTGCCGGGTCTGAGTTTGTAAAAACGCCGAGCGCGCTTTCCCGGAGAAAATACGAAAAAAGACGGAGGAGGGCATACGGTGCCGAAGCGCGGCGAAAGTCGGCGAAAATAAGAAATGCTCCGGCATGAAGCCGGAGCACAGCGGTTATTTGAGAAGATCGAGAATCTTCTTTGAACCGTAAACGCTTTCCCAATCGTGGGAGAAATCGTCTACTGCGTAAAGCGTGAGAGGATGATATACAAGTTTTTCGTAAAGATCGGGCGCGATCGTAACGGCATGACCGCCGGCAAGCGCAACCTTGTGTACCTGCTCTACGGTTTTGAAACTTGCCGCAAGAACCTTGGTCTTTATGTTGTTGTAGTTGAAGATCTGCACGATCTCTTCTACAACGTGAACACCGTCGGATACGATGTTGTCGAGACGGTTGATGTACGGTGCAACGTAATCAACGCCGGCTTTTGCCGCGATGAGTGCCTGCTGCTGGGTGAAGATCGCGGTCATCGTGACCTTTATGCCGATCTTCTTGAGTTCCATTGCCGCCTTGAGTCCGTCGGGGGAGATCGGGATCTTGATGTAGAAATCGCCGCCTACGGTCTCCTGAAGAGCCTTTGCCTCCTCAACGATGTCCGCTGCGTGATCCGATGTCGTCTGGATGTGGAGCATCTTGTCGGGACCGATTATGGAGCGGATCTCGCAGATCAGCTTCTTGAAATCGGTATGCTCGCGGGAGATTATCGTGGGGTTGGTCGTAACTCCGTCGATGGGATAGAACTCGGCGCACTTCTTTATGGCGTCAAGCTGTGCCGTGTCAATAATAAATTCCATTTGAAAGCCTCTTTTTGACTGTAATATTTCTTAGTGTACAATATGAAATGATACCACAATGTGCGGAATATGTCAATGAAACAAATCACAATATTCGACCGAAAAGTGCGCGGGATTTTAGCAGGTTTTTAACGCCCGAGAATAAAATCAAGTCCTTCGGCGATATGCTCCGCCCAATACATCCAGTTGTGGTTTCCGGGATGCTCCTCGTACCTGAAGTCAAATCCCGCATCCTTTATGTGCTCATGAAAATCGCGGTTCTGCCCGAGCATGAAGTCGCAGTCTCCGCAGGAGATGAAGATGCGCGGCTTTTCGCCTTTTATATTGTCGGTCAGATAGAAAAGATCGTCCTCGCTTCCGGGAAGAGCGGACTTGTAGTCCTCGCCCCAAATTAGCGTGAAATCCCTGTCCCATGTGACCTCGGCTGCGCTTTTGGCGATGTTGAGAACTCCGGAAAGGGAGATCGCGCCGGAGAAAACGTCGGGATTTTTCAGCGCTATTTTCAGCGCGCCGTAGCCGCCCATCGACAGCCCCGCGGTGAAATTCTTTTCGCGCTTTACGGAGAGCGGGAAGAGCGAGCGCGCCGATCTCATTACGTCGCAGACTATCGACGAATAGTAAGCGTCGCCGTATTTCATATCCGTGTAGAAGCTGCGCGCACCGTCCGGCATTATTACCGCGATGCCGCGTTCGTTCGCGTACCGTTCAATCGGGGTCATTCTCTCCCATTGGGTGTAGTCGTCCGACAGCCCGTGAAGAAGAAGTACGGTCGGAATGTCTCCGCCGGAATTTTCCGGGACGATGATGTTGTAGCAGAACGATCTTCCGAGTGAGGCAGAGCCTGTGTGACATGTGAGAAAAGCCATGCTTGTAAGTCCTTTCCTGAACCTTTGATTATTTCTTTATCTTTGATAGGAGACGGTCGAGCGAAAGCCCGTATTTTTCGGCGATATCGCGCGCGTAACTCTTTCCGTCCGGCATTTTTCTGAGTATGCGGAACGAGCGGCGGCCGTCGGTTATCTCCGCAACGAGATTGTCGATCCTGACGCCGCCCTGCGGGAGACAGTCAGCGTTAATCTTTTCGACCGATGCCGCAAGATCGTGGAGATGCGTTGAAAATATTCCGCGGCATCCGATAAGACTGAGCGCGGCGAGCACCTCGGAGGCGATATACGCACCTTCAAACGATCCCGTGGAGGAAAGCGATTCGTCGAGAAGCACAAGGCTCTGCCCGGTGATTCGGTCGAAAATTGCATTCAAACGCGAGCATTCTTCGCCCAGCCGTCCTTTTTCTATAGTGTCCTCGCTCTCCTGCGGGAAGTGTGTGAATATTCCGTCGCACGGGCTGATTGCGGCGGATTTTGCGGTTATCGGAAGTCCGAGCTGCGCCATTGCAAAGGCAAGACCGACGGCTGCGGTTATTACCGATTTTCCGCCGCGGTTGGGACCGGTTATGACGAATAGCATACCGTCCGAATCGAAAGTGAAATCGTTCGGAACAAGCTCGTCATCGACCTTCAGCGCGACCACGGGATTGACAAGTCCTTCGGCGGAGAAGCGCTTTTCTTCGTTCGGAAGTATTTCGGGGAAACAGAGCGGGCAGCCGCGATCTTTAAGCTTTCCGATGAGCTCGGCGGCTTTCGTCACAAATTCGATCTCGGGGATCATGCGTATCAGAAAGTCCGTATTCTCGAGCACATACGAGCGTATGACCTTTTTCCATGAGTTTATGTTTGATTTGAAAACGTCACCGAGCGCGTTGTTGAAGGCGTAGGTGAGAGCGAGTTTTTCGTTTTCCGTCTGATCCTTCATGAACGGGCGGAGCTTGGCGATCGCGGTGCGGTCGTCCGAACGGAAATCAAGCCGCAGTATCCTGTCTAGCGCAGCCCCGGATTTGAACGGCTCGTTGTTGACGGAAAGCACTCCCGCACTCTCGGGGCGCAGACGCGAGTCGAGGTTGACCCCGATCGTCACGCTTTTGATTTCCCTTACCCTTGAGGAAAGCTCGGAAAGCTTCTCGTTGAGCGAACGGTAGTAGTCGCTTTCGGTCAAAATGTGTATGCGCTTGCAGAATTCCGCCATTGCCGGGCTTTTTACGGACTGCTCGAACGGCAGAAGCTCATCGTGGAGAAGAGACAGAAGGGAAATGTACAGCTCTACTTCGGTGATGCTGTAGAGGTACCCCTCGCTTTCCGAAGAAAGATCGGAGCCGAGCCGCCTTAACTCGGTTATGTCGGTGAGAAACGGCACCATGCGGCGAAGTACGGGGCATATTCCCGGATTTTCGCTGAGATCGTGGAACGTCTCCTGACGGTATTTCAGCGTTTCGGCATCGTCGGTGAAGAAATCCCCTATGTCGCAGGTCTTGAGATCGATCAGAAAATCAAGCTCGAGTGCCGAGACACTCTGACGCGACAGCGCGTGAGGGGAGACAAGACCGGACTCGTCCGCAAGCACGGCTTCCGGATATATCAGGCTGATATCGGAAGCGGAAAGACTGTTTTCCATTCGTTTTTCCTTTCTCAGAGGGAAATTTCTTTTGTCGCTCCGGGGACTCTCAGAGAGGTAAATCCCGCACGGCGGAGCATTTCGTACCCGTTTTCGATGTCGGCGCCGCAGTCGGAAACAAGATGCGCGTCCGAACCGCACGAAACGAGCGTACCGCCGCAGTCACGGTAGAGCGCGAGAAGCTCTTCGGTCGGAGAAGTCCCGTCTCCTTTTCTCAGACCGGAGGTGTTAAGCTCGAGCGCAACACCGGATTCGGTCATGACGTGAAACAGCTTCCTGTATTCTCCGTAAAAATGCGAAAGATCAAGATCGCGCCCGTCGCGGTGAATATAGCGCAGAGGATACGTTATGTGGGCGAGCGCATCCGCGCCGGGGAAAGCGGCAGCCTGCGCAAGCTCGACGACATAACGCCGATAGAGTGATTCGATAAGCTCATCCGGCGCGGCGGAATAGTTTATGAATATAAAGTCCGGTGTCAGACGGATGTTGTGTACCGAGGCGATGACAAAACCGAAATTTTCATGCTCGAGAAAACGCTTTGCACTTTCCGACCTCAGATGGGGCTGCCCGAGCTCGATTCCGCAGACGATGTCGAGATTTCCCGCGTATCTTTCGCGCAGGGCTTCAAGCTCCCGCCTGCGATTCCGGAGATCGACATCGGCGTAATATCCGTCCTCGATCCCGTCGATGTCGTAGTGATCCGTTACGGCGATCCCCTCGAATCCGAGACGCGCGTATCCGGCGCACATCAGCTCTGCCGGGGCATCGCTGTCAAATGAATATGACGTGTGCAGATGACTGTCGAAAAGACGCATGATTACACTATCATTCCGATCTTTTCATGCTTTACTTCGTCGGCAAGTGCGATTATCTCGGTGAGCGGACGCCCCTCCTCGAACATCGGAACAAAGCGCATTACCGTGCGGCAGAATTCGTGCTCCGCATCGAGTCCGCAAAGCTCGGAGAGCGTCTTTCTCTCGCCTTCGGCATTTTCGCTGTTGTACTCAACCAGAGCGGCGGCGGCTCCGACACAGATGAACACGGGGAAGAATCCCTGACCGCATGCTTGAAGGAATGCGCCCGTCAGACGGTCGGATTTCGCAAGCTTGCGCGGTATATCGCCGCCGACTCTCGCGCAGGTGTCTCCGAGCGCGGTGTTGCCGAAGCGGCGGATAAGATCACCCACATGGTCGGTTACCGGGACGATATCCGTGCCGTATTTTTTCGAGAGCGCCGCAGCGCTGTCGTACATTGCGGACTGAGCACAGAGGCGGATCGCCGGATCGGCAATCGCGGTGCAGATGTATTCATGCCCGAGATAGTGCCCGAGATAGGCGCAGATCGCGTGCCCCATGTTGTGGATGTAAAGCTTTCTTTCAATGTAGTAATGAAACGGCGAAAACGGAACCATGTTTTCTATCTCGGGAACGTCACCGACGAATGCGTCGCGGTCAACGGGGAGAACGCCGTATTCCTCAACGGATACCGCGAGGATGTTTTCCTTCCGCGCGTCCGCCTTCGGTACGGGCACCATGCGTCCGACGGAGGTCTCGATGAGACCGACCTTCGACAGCTCGTCCGAGCTGAGTTCACCCTCTAACAGAGAACGGATATAACTGTCGGCATCCATGAGATTTTCGCATATCAGGAGATTGAGCGGCTTTCCCGATTCCGCGAATCTTTTCTTCGCACCGCGGACGAAATTCGGGATTATGTATTTTATCGCCTTTGCGCCCACGCAGGTCGCGGCGATGTCGCACTCCGCGATCGCTGCGGCAGCGGCTTCGGCATCGTTTCCGTTTACCGCGGAAATCTTGTCAACGGTGACCTCGCGCTTTCCTTCGCTCGAAACGATCGTGAGAGGATAGCAGTGATCGGCGTTTATTTTCTCTACAACACTGTCGGCGACATCGATAAATGTTACGGAAAGTCCCGCGTTTGAAAAAAGCGCGCCGATAAAGCCTCTTCCTATGTTTCCGGCTCCGAATATAACAGCTTTCATTTTTTGTGACCGTACCTTTCCCGGATGGGGCGCCGAGTGCCGATCGCTGCAGAGCGGAGAAGAGCGCGCGGCGCCGTGAATAATTATTTTTATTATACCACTAAAAAAATAATAGGTCAAGATTGACGGGAAACAAAAATGATGATATACTTTACGGAGACGGGCTTTGCGTTTTTTGTGAGAAAAACGCGAAAAGTGCGGAGTTTTCCTGATGACGCGGACGGAAAAAAGTACGGAATACGGAGAAGAATATGGAATACGCAAATCTTGAAGAAGTAAAGTGTGCGGCGGAAAAGTGCCGTGCGTGTCCTCTCTGCGAGACAAAAACGAATACGGTGTTCGGTATCGGCAACGAAAATGCGGAACTTATGTTTGTCGGCGAAGCGCCCGGCGAAAAGGAGGATCTCTCAGGGATCCCGTTTGTCGGCGCGGCGGGAAAACTCCTCGATAAATATCTGTGCGCGGTCGGGATCGACAGGGAGAACGTGTATATAGCGAACATTTTGAAATGCCGTCCGCCTCATAACCGCGATCCGAAGCCGGAAGAGGAAGACGAATGCATAGGATTTCTGCGTGAGCAGGTAAGACTGATACAGCCGAGGGTCATAGTGTGCCTCGGACGGATTTCGGCAATGCGTCTGATAAAGCCCGATTTCAGGATCACGAAGGAACACGGAATCTTCTACAAAAAAGGAAAATACACAATCTGCGCCGTGTTCCACCCGGCGGCGCTCCTGCGCGATCCGCGCAAACGCGAGGATATGCTCACGGATATGAAGAATATAAAGGCGCTTCTCGACGGAAGGACAGGAACGGAGGAAACTGCGCAATAGCAAATGTTCCTGTTGCAAAAGCGGCGGGCGGGTGTTATAATGAACACCGGACACAAAACGGTTATAATGTGAAGCGGTAAGAACGGTACACATATTCAAGCCGAGACAAAAGAAATGTTCAGCGTTTCAGATGACTGTCATGCGCACGGAAGCGCGCATGATATAAAACACAAAAATACATACGAATTTCCGGAGGAAAAGATTTTGGCTGAAGAAAAAAGAAACATGAGAATCGCGTTTGTCGGAGTCGGCAACATAAGCGAGATCTATCTCGAGAACATTACGAATATGTTCCGCGAGATAGAGGTCATCGGCGTCTGCGATCTTATCCGCGAGCGTGCGGAGAAGGCTGTCGAAAAATATAACATCCCCAAGCTTTACAACGATATGTACGAGCTTTTTGCGGATGACGATGTCGATATCGTGCTCAACATCACCGAAGCGTACAACCATTACGCGGTAACAAAGGCGGCTCTTGAGGCGGGAAAGAACGTGTACTCCGAAAAGCCGCTTGCCACAACGCTTGATCAGGGCAAGGAGCTCGTCCGCCTCGCAAAGGAAAAGGGCGTTCGCCTCGGCGGAGCGCCCGATACCTTCCTCGGCGGAGGAATACAGACCTGCCGCCGCCTCATCGAGGACGGATACATCGGCGATGTTTTCGGCGGCAGCATCCACATGATCTGCCGCGGCCCCGAGGGATGGCATCCGGATCCGGAGGCGTTCTATCAGCCCGGAGCGGGTCCGATGTTCGATATGGGGCCGTATTACATGACGGCGCTTGCAAATCTTCTCGGACGCTGCTCAAAGATCACCGGATTCTCGGGACGCGCGCATAAGGAGCGAATAATCGGCAGCGGACCGCGCTACGGTCAGAAAATCCCGGTCAACGTGGATACGTTCGTATGCGGCACGATGCTCTTTGATTCCGGCGCGATCGTGGATTCGCGTATCTCGTTTGACGTGTACTGCTTCACAAGCGATTATGCCCATATCGAGCTTTACGGAACCGAAGGCGTTCTCTATGTGCCAGATCCCAACGCATTCAACGGACAGATCAAGATTGTCCGCGGAAACGAGGGCGTTATGCGTGAGCTTCCGACGATGTATCCGTATAAGGATAACTGCCGCGGAGTAGGTCTTGCCGATATGGCAAAGGCGATCCGGACCGGACGTGAGCACCGATGCAGCAACATGCAGCAGCTTCACGTTCTCGAGATGATGGAGAGCTTTACCACTGCATCTCGTGAGGAAAGAGTTGTTACTCTCGAAACCCCCTATGAGCGCGGACCGATAATGGACATCCACGGTATGCAGGGAATACTCGACTGATAAAAATGATTTCGTTTTGCGGCACCGCTCAAAGCGGTGCCGCAAATATTTTATGAGGCGATGAGATTCAGAACACAGCCCGTATCGGAAAGGCGCTCTGCCGCAGACGAGCGCGGACTGCCGCCTGCCGTATGTTTTGCTTGAAATTCCGGCTTCGCCGTCGTGGGAGAACGTCCGATATACGCCGCACTCTGCCGATGATTGGGTGCGGGCACTGCCTATCGGACTTTCGAAACCGGGTCAACTCAACCGTCGTGGGAGAACGCCCGATATACGCTTCACTTTACCGATGCTCGGATGCGGGCACTGCCTATCGGACTTTCGAAACCGGGTCAACTCAACCGTCGTGGGAGAACGCCCGATATACGCTTCACTTTACCGATGCTCGGATGCGGGCACTGCCTATCGGACTTTCGAAACCGGGTCAACTCAACCGTCGCGGGAGAACGCCCGATATACGCTTCACTTTACCGATGCTCGGATGCGGGCACTGCCTATCGGACTTTCGAAACCGGGTCAACTCAACCGTCGCGGGAGAACGCCCGATATACGCTTCACTTTACCGATGCTCGGATGCGGGCACTGCCCGCTGCCCGCTGAACATATCGGGAACTTACCGCATATAATAATATGTAATATGCGGTAAGCTTGTGAAAGGAGTATTTCAATGGCGTGTACTACCGGTGAACTTGAAAGCAAAGAGGTCGTAAACGTGTGCGACGGACGCAGGTTCGGATGTATAACCGATTTCGAATTGGACCCGTGCGACGGTAAGCTGAAAGCTCTTTTTGTCCGGAACGGACGTTCGATCTTAGGAAAAGGCGAGGATATCCGTATACCGTGGGATAAGATCGTGAAAATAGGTGAGGACACGATACTCGTCGATATCGGTTCGTCGAGGGATTCCAAACCGAACGAATGCGAATGCTGCCCTCCGCCGCCTCCTCCGCCTAAGAAGAGGGGCAGACCGTTCTTTTGAATGTAAACATTTTGTGAATTGTCCTGCGGACATTGCGGCGCGCGGCTTTATATGATATAATGAATCCCGTGTGCAAAGCACATATTATCACACACATACGGCGCTTGGGAATGTTCGGTTCCGTTTCGGCGGTAGGCACTCCGCTGCCGTGTGGTGGAAAAAACCGAAGGAGGACATAAAAATGTCTATCGTATCAATCAAACAGCTCCTGGAAGCAGGCGTCCATTTCGGACATCACACAAGACGTTGGAATCCTAAGATGGCTGAGTACATCTTCACGGAGAGAAACGGCATCTACATCATCGACCTTCAGAAGACGATCAAGAAGTTCGAAGAGGCGTACATGTTTGCCCGCGATATTGCATCCGATGGCGGCACCATTCTTTTCGTAGGAACCAAGAAGCAGGCAGCCGACGCTATCCGCGAAGAGGCTGAGCGCTGCGGAATGTACTATGTCAACGTACGTTGGCTCGGCGGAATGCTCACCAACTACAAGACCATCAGAATGAGCATCAACCGTCTCGCAAGCCTTGAGAAAATGCAGGAAGACGGCACCTTTGATATGCTTCCCAAGAAGGAAGTCGCTTCTCTCCAGAAGGAGATGGCAAACCTCGAGAGAAACCTCGGCGGTATCAAGAACATGGATCGCCTCCCGTCCGCAATTTTCATCGTTGATCCCCGCAAGGAGCACAACGCCGTTCTTGAAGCGAAGAAGCTCGGCATCCCGGTAATCGCTATCGTTGACACCAACTGCGATCCCGACGATGCAGATTACGTTATCCCCGGAAACGATGACGCTATCCGCGCCATCCGCCTCATCTCCTCCGTTATCGCAAACGCGGTTATCGAGGGACATCAGGGCGAGCAGATGAACGAGGCTGAGGCTGTCGAAGAGAAGGCCGAGGCTGAGGCTGCCGAGGATGCGGAGAACGCAGAAGCGTAAGTTTTCATATTTCAAAATCAAAGAAAAGGAACGGTAAATATAAATGGCTGCAATTACTGCAAAAATGGTATCCGATCTCCGCGCCAAGACCGGCTGCGGCATGATGGAGTGCAAGAAGGCTCTCACCGAGGCGGGCGGAGATTTCGACGAGGCTGTAAAGGTTCTTCGTGAGAAGGGCCTTTCCGTAGCCGCAAAGAAGGCTGACCGTATCGCATCCGAAGGTATTGTCGATATCCTTCTTTCCGACGACAAGCACACCGCAGCAATGATCGAGGTCAACGCAGAGACCGACTTCGTTGCAAAGAACGAAACCTTCAAGGAGTTCGTAAAGGGCATTCTCGCAACTATTCTCCGCGATAAGCCCGCAGATCTCGAAGCTCTTCTTGCTCTCAAGTATCTTGACACCGACTTCACCGTTGAAGGCAAGCTCAAGGATATGATCTTCACCATTGGTGAGAACATGAACATCCGCCGCTTCATCATCGTTGAAGGCGTGCTCAGCACCTACATTCACGGTCACGGCTCCACCGGCGTTATCATAAAGTTTGACGCTGACGAGGCTTGCGAGAAGAACCCCGGATTCGAGGCATTTGCCAAGAATATCGCGCTTCAGGTTGCCGCTATGCCTGTGCTTTACCTCAACAAGGAATCTGTTCCTCAGGCTGATATCGACGCCGAGAAAGAAGTTCTTGCCGCTCAGATCAAAAATGACGAGAAGAACGCAAACAAGCCTCAGCAGATCATCGAGAAGATGGTTGCCGGAAAGATCGGCAAGTTCTACGAGAAGAACTGCCTTACCGAGCAGGCTTACGTCAAGGACGATTCCGTGTCTGTAGGTCAGTATGTAGAGAATACCGCGAAGGAATTCGGCGGCAAGATCGCTCTTGCGGGATTCTGGTGCTATGAGCGCGGCGAGGGTCTTCAGAAAAAAGAGGATAACTTCGGCGAAGAGATCGCAAGCATGCTCAAATAAATCCGAATATATAAAAAAGAGACGCTCTCGGGCGTCTCTTTTTTACTGTAAAGCCGCCGCGGATTCGGCGGCTTTCCCCATGCTTGGATTAGAACCAAAATCGCATAAAACGGCGTAGGATTCGACTATTGCAAACCGGATATCTGCCAGGCATCGCCGACTGATCGCACTTTACATAAAAAGCCATCCGCCGAAGCGGACGGCTCGGAATTTTTACGGCAAACCCGTCTTGTGCGAATTTGCGGAGTGGGTAAGTGGGGTCGACCGAACGCACACCGAATGACGCTCAGCACACGGAGCGGATATTCCGCACGCTCTGCCGCTCAGAATACAAATTCGAGCGGAAGTCCGTTTGCAAATTTTATGTCAGGCTCTCCGCAGATCAGCGGTGCAAGATAGTGAATGCATTCGTCGGTCACGAAATTCCCGCGCTCGTTTATGAAATCGCGCGGAACGGAACGCACCTGATTTGCTATTTCATGTACATCCTTGGGCTCGTAGGTGACGGAATAGCTGTTGCCGTCTTTGCGGACGATCGACATCATTATTTCGCTTCTTCCGCCGATCGCGGCTCTGACGCCTGCGGTGCCGACAGACTTGCTTTCCTCGATATCGGTAAGTGACGCGATGTGCGCGGCGCACCGCTGACTTATATTCAGCTCCACCGAGCGAACCTTGCAGCCGATCTTATCCTTCACGATAAGTTCGAGTGTTTTAGATGTTCCGGTGAGCGCCTTGTGCCCGAACACGTCGAGCGACGCATCGCGGCTGAGTTCACAGACATATTTGCCGTCGGCGAGCCGTATTCCCTCCGATACCGCAACGACCACATTCGGCTTCTTCGAAAGCTCTTCCTGCACATCCGAAAGAAAATCCTCGACGGAGAAGGAGACTTCGGGCAGATAGATCAGATCGGGAGCGGCGCTTCCGTAAAGCTTCGGAATTCCCGCGGAGGCGGTGAGCCATCCGGCATCGCGTCCCATGATCTCAACTACGGTTACGGCGGGAACCGTGTACACTGCGCAGTCAAGGCATATTTCCTGAAGAGTTGCGGCAACGTACTTTGCGGCAGAGCCGAATCCCGGCGTGTGATCTGTCGCGCAGAGATCGTTGTCTATCGTCTTCGGAATTCCGACGACTCTCATTTCGTACCCGCAGCCGGAGACATATTCGCCGAGCTTTGACACGGTGTCCATCGAATCGTTTCCGCCGATATAGAAGAAGTAACGTATGTTATTTTCACGGAAAAGCTCGGTGAGATTCTTGAAAAAGTCGGGATCGGACTTCGGATCGGGCAGCTTCTTTCGACAGCTTCCGAGGGCGGCTGCGGGGGTCTGCGCGAGAAGCGCGAGCGCGTCCTCGTCGATCCTTCCGTCTTTTATAAAACGCTCGGACAGATCGACCGTGCGTCCGTTCAGAAATCCTTCGATCCCGTTTCTCATTCCGTACAGCTTCGTTATACATCCGCCGCCGAGTTCTTCCTCGAGAGCGGCTTGGACGGCGCCGGCGAGGGTCGCGTTGATGGCGGCGGTGGGACCGCCCGATTGCCCGATGAGAGCGGCGCCTGTCAGTTTGTTCATTATATACCTCCGGAGACATTATTATTTTCTCAATAATGGTAACATATCTGCCGCGATATGTCAATTGTAAATAATTAAATAACTTTGGCAAAAAGCCTTGTAAGTTCTGCGAAAATGGTATAAAATACTGACTTGAGAGGTAAAACTCTCCGAATTGTGTTCCAAATAAAATTAAATATATCACGGAGGAAATTATGTCAGTAAAAGTTGCCATTAACGGATTCGGCCGTATCGGTCGCCTTGCTTTCCGCCAGATGTTCGGCGCGGAGGGATATGAAGTAGTTGCAATCAACGACCTTACCGATCCCGCTATGCTTGCTCACCTTCTCAAGTACGATACCGCACAGGGCGGTTACTGCGGAAAGATCGGCGAGCATTCTCATACCGTTGAGGCGGGCGAGGGATACATCGTCGTAGACGGCAAGAAGATCACCATTTACAGCGAGAAGAACGCAGCGGATCTTCCTTGGGGTGAGATCGGCGTAGACGTAGTTCTCGAGTGCACCGGCTTCTACTGCTCTAAGGAGAAGTCTCAGGCTCACATCGACGCAGGCGCAAAGAAGGTTGTTATCTCCGCTCCAGCAGGAAACGATCTTAAGACCATCGTTTACAGCGTAAACGAGAAGACCCTTACCGCAGACGATAAGATCATCTCCGCTGCATCCTGCACCACCAACTGCCTTGCTCCCATGGCTGATACTCTTAACAAGTATGCTCCCATTCAGAGCGGTATCATGTCCACCATTCACGCTTACACCGGCGACCAGATGATCCTCGACGGTCCTCACAGAAAGGGCGACCTCCGCCGTGCACGCGCAGGCGCTGCAAACATCGTTCCGAACTCCACCGGCGCTGCAAAGGCTATCGGACTTGTTATCCCCGAGCTCAACGGCAAGCTTATCGGCTCCGCTCAGCGTGTTCCCGTTCCGACCGGCTCCACTACTATCCTTACTGCTGTTGTCAAGGGCAAGGACGTTACCAAGGAAGGCATCAACGCCGCAATGAAGGCTGCTGCTTCCGAGTCCTTCGGCTACAACGACGAGCCCATCGTTTCCTCTGATGTTATCGGTATGCGTTACGGCTCTCTCTTCGATGCAACTCAGACCATGGTTGCAAAGATCGACGACGATACCTATCAGGTTCAGGTTGTTTCTTGGTATGACAACGAGAACTCCTACACCAGCCAGATGGTTCGTACTATCAAGTATTTCGCAGAGCTTGCATAAATTTGCGCAATATGAAGCGGACGGCAATTGCCGTCCGCTTTTTGCGTCCGGGGCGCTTCCGGCACGGCGTATGCCCTGCGCAAAAAACGATAAAAATGTATAAGCGGCATTGACAAATACAAACGGTTATGATAAAATATATCCAAACAGGCAGCGCCGAAAAGAAAGGACATTTCCCTGAATGGATACCAAAAGAAATTTAAGATATTTCACAGCACCGCTGATCTCTCCGTACACGGTTATCGGTCTTGTCGTCGCAATTGCGGGATTTGTAGTATGCCGTCTCTTTATGAGCGAGATACAGTGGGTAGCTTTTATCGGACTTGTTGTTATGGTCATCGGTATATGCATTATCGTTTACGGCGTGGGAAGAAAATCCAAACCGTCAGACCTTGATTTCCAGATTTACGAAAAGGTCAAGTATCTCGATGAGACCGCACAGAAGCGTCATGAAGTCTATGAATCTCATTTCAGCCGTATCATCCGTCCCGTTCATCTTAAAGGATACGATTATCTGACGGAAGGCATTATATTCAAAAAGGGAACCGATAATAAAAACCGTACCAATGTATATAATGCGGCGGTGCTTTACTTCACCGACGATACTATGTATGTCTACGGCAAGCATTTTTCGCTGACCGACGATCTTTTTGATAAGGAAATCGTCGGCAAATATAAGCTTACCGATCTCGATCATGCCGAGATAGTTGACGATGTGTTCGTATATACCCGTGACGAGAAGTATACTTACAGGGTGAATATCCATTCCTTCCGCGTGGTTGCCAACGACGGCAAGGACGCGGTCATGATGAGCGTTGATTACGGTGCGGATATGGATACTGCATGCGAGCAGATCAACCGCGTTATTCAGGTTGCGAAAGAGCGCGCGAACGCTTGACATTGTATTCGAAAAAAGCCATGGCGATAAGCCATGGCTTTTTTGCTGTCACGGGAAAGGTCTTTTGCACGCTTGAAATTGCGGCGATTGTGCAAGGACGGAAAAAAGAATGCGGTGCTTTTGATACGGAAGCGCGGGCTGCGAAAGAAAACGTATCGCAGCGAGCCGCTCGGGCGCTTGTGCGGCAGGTAGAAATTTGGGGATAGGGACTCTCTCACAAACTGTGCATTGACCGTTTTTGCATTCAAAACGAAAAAGATGAAAAATCCGAAAAAAGCGAAAAAAGATTGAAAAAAGGTGTTGACAAGGGAGAGAGGATGTGATATAATAACAAAGCTGCCCGCGAGAGGCGGCAAGCTCCTTGAAAATTGAACAACAACAAGCACAAGAGCGAACCTGAAGAGGTAAGCTCGAGGCTCTGAAGAATTCTAAAGAATTTCAAAAGATGCTCTTAAAACAATAGAGCGGAATCAACTCTGATGTATAGCCTCTGCGGAGGATATATATACAAACATTAGAGAGTTTGATCCTGGCTCAGGATGAACGCTGGCGGCGTGCATAACACATTCAAGTCGAACGGACGACCCGGAGCTTGCTCCGGGAAGTTAGTGGCGGACGGGTGAGTAACGCGTGAGCAACCTGCCTGTGTGAGCGGAATAACGTCCGGAAACAGACGCTAATACCGCATGACTCACGGACTTCGCATGGAGACCGTGGCAAAGATTTATCGCACACAGATGGGCTCGCGTCCGATTAGGCAGTTGGTGAGGTAACGGCTCACCAAACCGACGATCGGTAGCCGGACTGAGAGGTTGAACGGCCACATTGGAACTGAGAAACGGTCCAGACTCCTACGGGAGGCAGCAGTGGGGAATATTGGGCAATGGGGGAAACCCTGACCCAGCGACGCCGCGTGAGGGAAGACGGTCTTCGGATTGTAAACCTCTTTCAGCAGGGAAGAAGAAGTGACGGTACCTGCAGAAGAAGCCACGGCTAACTACGTGCCAGCAGCCGCGGTAATACGTAGGTGGCAAGCGTTATCCGGATTTATTGGGTGTAAAGGGTGTGTAGGCGGGACTGCAAGTCAGACGTGAAAATCATGGGCTCAACCCATGACTTGCGTTTGAAACTGCGGTTCTTGAGAGTGGGAGAGGTAAACGGAATTCCTGGTGTAGCGGTGAAATGCGTAGATATCAGGAGGAACACCGGTGGCGAAGGCGGTTTACTGGACCACAACTGACGCTGAGACACGAAAGCGTGGGGAGCAAACAGGATTAGATACCCTGGTAGTCCACGCCGTAAACGATGAATGCTAGGTGTAGGGTACGAACGTATTCTGTGCCGCAGCTAACGCAATAAGCATTCCACCTGGGGAGTACGGCCGCAAGGTTGAAACTCAAAGGAATTGACGGGAGCCCGCACAAGCAGTGGAGTATGTGGTTTAATTCGACGCAACGCGAAGAACCTTACCGGAGCTTGACATCCACAGAAGGCCGAGTAATGTCGGCTGTGCCCTTCGGGGAGCTGTGAGACAGGTGGTGCATGGTTGTCGTCAGCTCGTGTCGTGAGATGTTGGGTTAAGTCCCGCAACGAGCGCAACCCTTACGGTCAGTTGCTACGCAAGAGCACTCTGGCCGGACTGCCGTTGACAAAACGGAGGAAGGTGGGGACGACGTCAAATCATCATGCCCCTTACGCCCCGGGCTACACACGTACTACAATGGCGCAAACAAAGGGAAGCGAAGCCGCGAGGCGGAGCAAACCCCATAAAAGGCGTCTCAGTTCGGACTGCAGGCTGCAACTCGCCTGCACGAAGCTGGAATTGCTAGTAATCGCGGATCAGCATGCCGCGGTGAATACGTTCCCGGGCTTTGTACACACCGCCCGTCAAACCATGAAAGTCGGGAACACCCGAAGTCCGTAGCCTAACCGCAAGGAGGGCGCGGCCGAAGGTGGGTTCGATGATTGGGGTTAAGTCGTAACAAGGTAGCCGTATCGGAAGGTGCGGCTGGATCACCTCCTTTCTAAGGAGAACGGTCGCTGAGGGATCACGCCTCGGCGAATAGGAGCCGAGTGAATGTTGTTGTTCAATTTTGAGGGAGCTTGTCCTCCGCGAAAAGCGAAAGAGAAGACGGAAAGAACCCTAAGATGGGGGTGTAGCTCAGCTGGGAGAGCACCTGCCCTGCAAGCAGGGGGTCATGGGTTCGAATCCCATCATCTCCACCAAGTCCGTAAAACGGACAAAGAAAAAAGGAAGCCGAAGAAAACGGAAGCGGCCGAGAGGCTTACGGGCTCATAGCTCAGGTGGTTAGAGCGCGCGCCTGATAAGCGCGAGGTCGGTGGTTCGAGTCCACTTGAGCCCACCAAACCGTTTACGGCGGAAAAGTTCGTCTTTTTAACGTGCAGGGTCCACCTGTTCCCATTCCGAACACAGAAGTTAAGCTGCACAGTGCCGACAATACTTGACGGGTGACTGTCCGGGAAGATAGGTCAAGGCGAACATGCGAATCGAAGAGATTCGCAGAGATGCTCATTGAAAACCGAATAAAGAGAAAAAGTACACGAACAGGTATACAAAAAAGAAAGACTAAAAAGAAGGTCTTTCCGTAAAATTGGGTAAACAAAAAACACAATTTTGCTAGCGAAAAAAAGTAACTGTAAAACGTGATACACAGCAATTCAAGCAAACGAGAACACAGAGTATATCGGAAGATGTACAAAGGAGTTCAAGCGAAGAAGAGCACAAGGGGAATGCCTTGGCATCAGGAGCCGAAGAAGGACGTGACAAGCTGCGATAAGCTGCGGTGAGCTGCAAATAAGCTACGACCCGCAGATTTCCGAATGGGGAAACCCTTATGATGAAGAATCATGAATCCTGTACTGAATACATAGGTACAGGAGGGGAACCTGCCGAAGTGAAACATCTAAGTAGGCAGAGGAAGAGAAATCAAACGAGATTCCGTAAGTAGTGGCGAGCGAAAGCGGAAGAGGCCAAACCGGACTCAGTAATGAGACCGGGGTAAGGACCGCACAAGCTATTGCGAATATTTAGCCGAATCCGGTGGGAAACGGAGCGAGAAAGAGTGAGAGCCTCGTAGGCGAAAGGTTGAAGCAGGCGGCGGTATCCGGAGTATCTGCGGGCACGTGGAATCCGCAGAGAAAGCGGGGGGACCACCCTCCAAGCCTAAATACTACCTGATGACCGATAGAGAAGAAGTACCGTGAGGGAAAGGTGAAAAGAACCGCGGGAGCGGAGTGAAAGAGAACCTGAAACCTTGTGTTTACAAGCACACAAAGCACGTTAAAGTGCGATGTGGTACCTTTTGTAGAATGGTCCGGCGAGTTACGGTATGGAGCGAGGTTAAGCGCTTAAGGCGCGGAGCCGAAGGGAAACCGAGAGTGAAGAGCTCGAAAGTTGCATGCCGTAGACCCGAAACCGGGTGACCTATCCATGAGCAGGTTGAAGTTGCCGTAAAAGGCAATGGAGGACCGAACCGACCCCCGTTGAAAAGTTGGCGGATGACTTGTGGATAGCGGAGAAATTCCAATCGAACCCGGATATAGCTGGTTCTCCCCGAAATAGCTTTAGGGCTAGCCTCATATATATTTACCGGAGGTAAAGCACTGAATAGGCGCGGGGCCGAGAGGCTACCAACCCTTATCAAACTAAGAATGCCGGATAAATGAGTATGGGAGTCAGACTACGTGAGATAAGTCTCGTGGTCGAAAGGGAAACAGCCCAGACCTACAGCTAAGGTCCCAAATATATGCTAAGTGGAAAAGGATGTGGCAATGCACAGACAACCAGGATGTTGGCTTAGAAGCAGCCACACATTCAAAGAGTGCGTAATAGCTCACTGGTCGAGTGATGCTGCGCCGAAGATTTAACGGGGCTAAGCATATAACCGAAGCTTAGGCAGTCAATGACTGGGTAGGGGAGCGTTCTCATCGGGGTGAAGTCTGACCGGAAGGACAGGTGGACCGATGAGAAGTGAGAATGCCGGAATGAGTAGCGAGAATTGCGTGAGAATCGTAATGGCCGAAAATCTAAGGTTTCCAGGGGTAGGTTCGTCCGCCCTGGGTAAGCCGGGAGCTAAGGCGAGGCCGAAAGGCGTAGTCGATGCACATACGGTAGAGATTCCGTAGCCGCTGAAGATTTAAGTATGCTGACACAAATGCAAAAGCTGACCCGGGCGTTGGTAGCCCCGGGCGAAAGGGACTGAAAAATAGTAGGGAAGCAGCCGGAGCAGGTGGCGAGAAAAGGCATACGGTACATCTGGAGCGCCCGTACCGCAAACCGACACAGGTAGATGAGGAGAGAATCCTAAGGCCAACGGGAGAAGGGTTGTTAAGGAACTCGGCATATTGACCCCGTAACTTCGGAAGAAGGGGTGCCTGCGAGAGCAGGCCGCAGTGAAAAGGCCCAGGCGACTGTTTATCAAAAACACAGGTCTCTGCAAAACCGAAAGGTGAAGTATAGGGGCTGACGCCTGCCCGGTGCTGGAAGGTCAAGGGGACTGCTTAGCGCAAGCGAAGGCGGGAACTTAAGCCCCAGTAAACGGCGGCCGTAACTATAACGGTCCTAAGGTAGCGAAATTCCTTGTCAGGTAAGTTCTGACCCGCACGAATGGCGTAACGATCTGGGCACTGTCTCAACAGCCCGCCCGGCGAAATTGTAGTACCGGTGAAGATGCCGGTTACCCGCGACTAGACGGAAAGACCCCATGGAGCTTTACTGTAGCCTGATACTGGAATTCGGTTTATTATGTACAGGATAGGTGGGAGACTTGGAAACAGTGGCGTCAGCCATTGCGGAGTCGTCCTTGGGATACCACTCTTGATGAATCGGATTTCTAACCTGCTCCCGTGAATCCGGGAGGGGGACAATGTCAGGTGGGCAGTTTGACTGGGGCGGTCGCCTCCAAAAGAGTAACGGAGGCGTTCAAAGGTCAGCTCAGCGCGGACGGAAATCGCGCATAGAGTGTAAACGCATAAGCTGGCCTAACTGCGAGACCTACAAGTCGAGCAGTAACGAAAGTTGGAGTTAGTGATCAGGTGGTAGTGAGTGGAAATGCCATCGCTTAACGGATAAAAGCTACCCTGGGGATAACAGGCTGATATCTCCCAAGAGTCCATATCGACGGGGATGTTTGGCACCTCGATGTCGGCTCATCACATCCTGGGGCTGGAGAAGGTCCCAAGGGTTCGGCTGTCCGCCGATTAAAGTGGTACGCGAGCTGGGTTCAGAACGTCGTGAGACAGTTCGGTCCCTATCTGTCGTGGGCGCAGGATATTTGAGAGGAGCTGACCTTAGTACGAGAGGACCGGGTCGGACGCACCTCCGGTGCATCAGTTGTACTGCCAAGTGCATAGCTGAGTAGCCGCGTGCGGAAGTGATAAACGCTGAAAGCATCTAAGCGTGAAACATGCTTCAAGATTAGATATCCCACAACGTAAGTTGGTAAGGTCACTTGTAGACTACGAGTTTGATAGGCCGGAGGTGTAAGTGCAGTAATGCATTCAGCTGACCGGTACTAATAGACCGAGGGCTTGAACTACTTTTCGTGGTTCTCGTCTGTTTGCTGTATTTCTCTTTACTCGGTTTTCTATGCGCATCTCTCTTTGAGATTTAACGGGTACGAGGGCGAGGTTGGTCGGAATTCAGCCTGACCGTGTGCCCGTTTGATTTTAACTCTGCACCTTTAGCTCAGTTGGTAGAGCAACTGACTCTTAATCAGTGGGTCCCGGGTTCGAATCCCTGAAGGTGCACCATATTCCTCCTTAGCTCAGTTGGTAGAGCATGCGGCTGTTAACCGCAGGGTCGTTGGTTCGAGTCCAACAGGGGGAGCCAAAGTCCCAAAGGCGTAAGTCTTTGGGACTTTAACTTTTACCTCTTCACTCTTCACTCTTCACTAAAAAACGCCTTTGGGATTTGAAAGTAATATGCAGTAGTGAAAAGTGAAGAAGTTCGGAGTCAGCTTCACCGCCGTTTTTATATGTTCCCGTTTTTTCTTCTGATCGGAGATGGTATTCGTTAGGAGTATCTATATGAAACAAATATGAGGTGTCATCTTGGTGATATTAAACGGTGTAGTTTTTAATTTGATACAGTAATAAATACAAGGTTTTATTCCTTTAGGAGGATTGAAATGAAGGCAAGGAAGGCACGGATAATTTTAATAATCATTTTGGTGATAAGTATGTTGATGTTGAACTCCTGTACTGCTCTATATAAAGGGTTGGGGCGATTGGGACAATTTATGGGTATATTGTATTCTAAAACTACAGGAGGAGATGATACTACTAAAACCACAAATAAACTTGAAGATCTGCTTGAGGCAATAGAAAATCAGGATAGTTCAGCTATTATGGCTCTTTTTTCGGAGAGTTCAAAAGAGAATATAGAGGAGTTTGAAGCATCAACAAAAGAATTGATTAACTATTATTCGGGCGTTCATCAGTCGATTGATTCGTTAATCGGAGCGTCAATTACCCACAGCAGAGATGAAAAAACCGGTGAGCAAAGGACACTTGCAAACGCTTTTGAAGTAACTACTTCGGAGTGTGTTTATCGTATTTGGTTAGCTTGGAATGAAAAAGATACTGCCAATAGTGAAAATATTGGAATAAATTATTTCTATATCATAAAGAAGGAAGACGATATCAACCTTTTTGCAGATTATAATGGAGATGCCAAAGGAACACCGGGTATAAATATAGGCATACAAAATACATGGCCGGACCACGTGTCATATTTTGATGATGATGAAGAAGATGATGAATAATTTTCTTTGAAATCTCAAACACAATTTTATATCCTCGTGTAGGCTTCACTCTATTGGCATAATCCACGAAAGCGAGCTGAAGAAAATAAAAGTGTTTGACGTTCTGCCTGCACGTCTGAGTACAATTTGTCATGTAGTTATTCGTCTGCGCGGCGTTTATTCAGTTTGGAGCAGAGAAGAGGAGCAGCGTGAAAGCATAAAATACGAAAAGGCAGCCGCTTCGCATACGATACTTTCAAAACAGCCGTTCCGCAAATGCATCAATAAAAAGCAGAGTTGAAAGACTTGGCTTTTTTAATGAAGCGAAACCGACGGCGCGAAAAAACGAAGTGCCGCTTCGTCCGTGAAAGCGCATGAAGCGATCGCTATTTTTTCGCTCGCCGAAAAAAGCAATAGATTTATTCACAGTTTTGAGGTATAATTGTCTTAAATTCATTTCATTTTACCGACGGCGCGCGAGCGGCGCAGCGCGGCTGCTCTGTTTCACGCTGCAGTGACGAACGCGGGAGCGGAGAGAAAAAAGAAAGGAGCGCACCGATGAGATATTTTGATACGGTCCATCCGGCAGCGGCGGCGTTCTGCTTTTTGTCGGTACTGCTCGTTTCCGCTTTTTCGCCGAGCCCGGCGCTTCAGCTTTCCGCGCTCCTTGGCGGCATTGCTTTCTGCGCCGTGCTCAATCGCGGCAGGCGGACATGCCGCGACACCGTTTTCGACATCCTCCTGTTTCTGCTTGTCGCCGTCACCAATCCGCTTTTTGTTCACAGCGGCGCGACGCCTCTGTTTTTCCTGAACGGAAACGCCGTCACGGCGGAAGCGGTGCTGTGCGGCATAGGACTTGCGGTCACGCTGCTTTCGGCGGTCGTTTGGTTTCGCTGCTTCAATATTATTATGACGTCGGACAAGCTTTTGTTCCTCTTCGGCAGGCTTTCCCCGAAGATCGCGCTTCTGCTTTCGTCCGCCCTGCGTTTCGTTCCGCTGTTCGGGGAACAGGCGCGGAAGATACGCGCCGCGCAAAGGACGATGGGGCTTTATGCATCCGACAGCCTGACCGATCGGCTGCGTTCGGCGCTGCGGGTCTATTCCGCGCTGATCACATGGGCGCTCGAAAATGCCGTCGATACCGGATCGTCGATGAAGGGGCGCGGCTACGGCTTGAAAGGGCGCACCTCGTTTTCGCTTTTCCGATTCGGGAAACGCGATCTCGCGCTGACTCTCGCCGTCGCTGCGGCGGATGCCGCCGTGATCGCGGCGAGAGCGTTCGGCAGGCTTGATTTCTCTTATTATCCCCGCATTGCGGCGGGCGAGACGGACATTTTCACTGCGGCGGCAATTGCAGCGTTCGCGCTGCTTTCGTTTTTGCCGTTCATTTCGGAGGTAAAGGAGGAAGTGCGATGGAGATACTGCATATCGAAGATTTGACCTTTCGCTACCCGGACGCGCCTCGCCCGGCGCTGCAGAACGTCTCGCTCTCGGTTTCGGACGGAGAGTTTGCCGTGATCTGCGGAGTGTCCGGATGCGGGAAATCCACGCTGCTTCGCCTGATAAAGCGCGAGCTTGCGCCGTTCGGCGAGAAAAGCGGAGTGATCATGTACGACGGTCAGCCGCAGGAGGCGCTCGACATGAGGACGGAATGCACCGGGATCGGCTTTGTGCAGCAGCGCCCGGAAAGTCAGATTGTAACGGACAAGGTTTGGCATGAGCTTGCGTTCGGGCTTGAAAGCCTCGGACTTCCTACGGAGGCGATACGCCGCCGCGTGTGCGAAACCGCCGCTTACTTCGGCATTGAAGCGTGGTTCCGGCAGAACACGGCGGAGCTTTCCGGCGGTCAGAAGCAGCTTCTGAATCTGGCGGGCGTCACGGTTATGCAGCCGAAGCTGCTTTTGCTCGACGAGCCGACCGCTCAGCTTGACCCGATAGCGGCGGCGGATTTTATCACTACGCTTCATAAGCTGAACCGCGAGCTCGGGATAACCGTTCTGCTTGTCGAGCATCGGCTTGAGGAGGTGCTGCCTATCGCCGACCGCGTTATCCTGATGGAGGACGGGGCGATCGGTTTCGACGGCTCGCCGCGCCGCTTTGCCGACAGCCTCAGCCGGAACGGAGAACATCCGATGGCATCGGCTCTTCCCGTATCGGCGAAGATTTTCCGCGATCTCGGTGAAAGCGGGGAATGCCCGCTAACTGTGCGCGAGGGAAGAGACTTTATTTCCTCGACCTTTGAAAACCGCATCCGCGCCCTGACCGAAAAAAGCGCTCCCGAACGGTCGGAGAAGGCCGTGAGGGTGCAGGACATACGGTTTCGTTATGCAAGGGAGAGCGCGGACATCCTGCGCGATGTTTCGCTTGACGTTTACCGCGGCGAGCATCTCTGCCTTCTCGGCGGGAACGGTACCGGGAAAACCACGCTTCTCGGGATTCTGTCGGGTGCGCTGAAGCCGTATCACGGCACGGTGACGCTTGACGGAAAAAAGCTCGGCGCGTACGGCGCCAAAGACCTATATCACAAAAATATCGCGGTTCTGCCGCAGGATCCGCAGACCGTTTTTCTGAAAAAGACGGTCTGCGAAGACCTTCGTGAGACATGCCGTGCGATGGAATACGACCGTGCGGAAAGCGAAGAGCGTATCGCGGAGATCGCGGAAAAGCTCGGGATCGGCACTCTGCTTGACCGTCATCCGTATGACCTGAGCGGCGGCGAGCAGCAGAAAGCGGCGCTTGCCAAGCTTCTTCTTCTGCAGCCGAAGCTGCTTCTGCTCGATGAGCCGACCAAGGGTATCGACGCTTACGGCAAGGAGCGTCTTGCGGATATTCTCGGCGATCTGAAGAACGGCGGCATCACGGTCGTTACCGTGACGCATGACGTGGAGTTTGCCGCCGCATACGCAGACCGATGCGCGTTTCTGTTCGACGGCGAGATCGTTTCGACCGATACGCCGAACGTGTTTTTCGCGGGCAACACCTTCTACACGACCGCTGCGCACCGCATATCGAAGGACATTTTCGATAACGCTGTTTTGTGCGGCGACGTGGTCGAACTGTGCCGCATGAACGGAAGAAAAGGGGGGCGCCGTGAGAAGTAATTTTCGAAAGATCGTTTTCCGGATTGCCCTTTGGTTCGGCGTGATTGCCGTCGTGTTCGGCGGAGCGCTGCTGTTTCGCGGGAAACATTATGCGTGGATATCCCTCTGCGTATCAGTGCTTGTTCTCGTGCCCGTGTTCCGCTCTTTCGAAAAGCGCGACACCTCGTCAAAGGAGCTTGTCATTCTCTGCGTCATGATCGCCCTTTCGGCAGCCGGGCGGTTCATTTTCGCATGGCTTCCGGGATTCAAGCCGGTGACCGCGATCACCGTGATCACGGCGATGTGGCTCGGAAGGGACGCGGGATTTGCGGTCGGCGCGCTGTCCGCGGCGGTCTCGAATTTCTATTTCGGACAGGGACCGTGGACTCCGTTTCAGATGCTCGCATGGGGGCTGATCGGCTTTTCGGCGGGCGTGCTTGCGGGACCGATGAGGAAAAGCCGCGCCGCGCTGTGCGTTTTCGGCGCGGCGGCGGGGGTGATGTTTTCGCTGCTTATGGACATCTGGACGGTGCTGTGGGCAGACGGTACGTTCAACCTCGCGCGTTACGCCGCCGCGGTCGTATCGGCGCTGCCGGTAACTGCGGAATATGCGGTGTCAAACGTGATCTTCCTTTTGATTCTGGCAAACCCCATCGGCGAAAAGCTCGAGAGAATGAAGAAAAAATACGGACTGTTTGTGTCGGCTTAGCGCAGGCAAGGCCGACATCGTTCGGCGACGTGATGCCGGGCGAACGCATCGACGGATAAAACGGGGAGCTTTCGGTCCCCGTTTTATTTTGCAGAAGAATCGGAAGCTTTCGCCCCGAAGCTGTTGACAAAACGGAGAAACGGGACAAATTGCAAAACAGACGGCGCGAGACATTCGGCAAGGATTTAGTCGGCGCACGGAATCACCGCCGAATCGGATTATAATATAATTTTACATTGCGCATCTTGACAAAATATGATGCTTTTATTATAATAATAACGCACGATATGCAACGTGCAGTGCGCATTCGTGTCCCTGACGAAAACTTCGTCGTGATCCGTCATTTGTTATGATACATACATAATCGGTGAAAGAGGTGTAATATGAAAAAACTTAACGGGATCGTGTGGGGGATCGTGCTCGTCGCGGCGGGCGTTCTCCTCGGACTTAACGCATTCGGGATAACCGATATAGACATATTTTTCGACGGATGGTGGACGCTGTTCATCATCGTGCCGTGCGCGGTGGGGCTTGTAACCGACCGCAACAAATTCGGAAGCCTGATCGGGATATGCGTCGGCGTATTTTTGCTGCTCTGCTGCCGCGACGTGCTCGACTTCTCCATGGTGTGGAAGCTGCTTGTCCCGATAATCGTCGTTCTGATCGGTCTCAAGCTGATCATCGGAGGAATCGTCGGGGATCGAAGCTCGGAGGTATTCAAAAGAATCAGAGAAAGCGGCGGAACACCGAAAAACGGAACCGCGGTGTTCTCGGGAAGCGACATCGGCTTTTCCGGCGAGGTCTTCGAGGGTGCGCGTCTTACCGCCGTGTTCGGAGGGGTTGACTGCGATCTTCGCGGCGCCGTGATCGAAAAGGACTGCGTGATAGACGCTGCCGCGGTATTCGGAGGCATTACGGTCACGGTACCCGAGGGGCTGAACGTCATAATTCGCCCGACCACGATGTTCGGAGGGGTTTCCGACGACAGAGCGAATAAAGTCTCGTCGGGCGGACCGACGCTCTACATAAACGCGACCGGCATTTTCGGCGGCGTCGGAATCGAGTGAGACGCAATATAAATAAACGGAGGAAAATAAAATGCTTCAGATAGAACATCTTACAAAGGCATACGGTGATAAAAAGGCGGTGGACGATCTGAGTCTTCATATTCGTCCCGGCGAGATATACGGCTTTATCGGTCACAACGGCGCGGGCAAGACCACGACTCTCAAATCCGCTGTGGGAATACTTCGGTTTGATTCGGGAGAAATACGGATAAACGGGCGCTCGATCAAGGATGAGCCCGTCGCCTGTAAGCGGGTTCTCGCATATATCCCCGACAATCCCGATCTTTACGATTTCATGACCGGAATAAAGTACCTCAATTTCGTGGCGGACATTTTCGGCGTGCCGTCGGAGGAGCGCCGCGCGAAGATCGACGATTATGCCGCGCGCTTTGAGCTTACGGACGATCTTGCACAGCCGATCGCCGCGTATTCCCACGGAATGAAGCAGAAGCTTGCCGTTATCGCGGCATGGCTCCATTCACCTAAGCTGATAATCATGGATGAGCCGTTTGTCGGACTTGATCCGAAGGCGGCGCACCTTCTGAAAATTATGATGCGCGAGCTCTGCGAGGAAGGCGGTGCGATATTCTTTTCCACTCACGTTCTTGAGGTCGCCGAGAAGCTCTGCGACAAGGTGGCAATTATCAAGGGAGGCAGGCTGATCCGCTCCGGAACGATGGAGGAGGTCAAGGGCGATGATTCTCTCGAAGACGTGTTCCTCGAATTGGAGGCGGAGTGATGCTGAAGCTACTGATACATAAACAGCTTTCCGAAATATTCCGCGCTTACCTCTACGACGCGAAGAAGAACAAGACGCGCTCAAAGGGCGCGACCGCCGCGTATATCGTTCTGTTCGTGCTTATTATGGCAGGCATGCTCGGCGGCATGTTCACATACCTGTCGCTGTCGATATGCGAGCCTCTTTCGGCGGCGGGCATGGATTGGCTTTACTTTGCTTTGATGGGACTGATTGCAATTTTGCTCGGATCCTTCGGAAGCGTGTTCAATACCTATTCGGGACTTTATCTTGCTAAGGACAACGATCTGCTCCTGTCAATGCCGATCCCCGTCGGTGTTATCATGACGGCGCGGCTTCTCGTTGTGTATATTATGGGACTTCTGTATTCGGGAGTTGTCATAATTCCCGCCGCCGCGGTTTATCTGATAAAAGTTTCCGCGACTGTCGGGTCCGTGATCGGCTCGTTCATGTCCGTCCTTCTGATCTCGGTGTTTGTTCTAACGCTGTCGTGCATCCTCGGATGGGTAGTGGCTAAGATCAGCCTGAAGCTGAAGAACAAGAGCGTCATAACGGTGTTTGTTTCGATAATGTTCCTTGCGGCATATTATTTTGTTTACTTCAAGGCGCAGTCGCTGATCTCCGAGCTGATTGCAAACGCCGCCGTCTACGGCGAAAAGATCAAGGGCTCGGCGTATCCGATCTACCTCGCCGGTAAAGCCGGTACCGGCGATCCCGCTGCGCTTGCCATAGTCACCGCTGTCGTGATCGCACTTTTTGCACTGATGTGGGTGCTCATCTCACGCAGCTTTCTCAAGACCGCGACCTCCGCGGGAAAGAACGCGAAGAAAAAATACCGCTCGACTGCCGTCGCCGAGAGAAGACTTCCGTTCGCACTGCTTGCAAAGGAATTCGGACGCTTCGCCTCAAGTCCGAGCTATATGCTCAACTGCGGTCTCGGCGTGCTCCTTCTCCCCGTGCTCGGCGCGGTATTCCTGATAAAGGGCGGATCGTTCATATCAATTCTCGGCGAGATGTTCGGTCCGGAATCGAGCGCCGACTGCATCCCGGTGATCGTATGCACCGCGATATGCGCCGCCGCGTCCATGAACGACATGGCGGCACCGTCCGTATCTCTTGAGGGAAGGAGCCTTTGGCTTGCACAGTCGCTGCCCGTTGTGCCGTGGCAGATTCTGCGCGCAAAGCTGTCCGTTCAGCTCATTCTGACCGTCTTCCCGGCGATCTTCTGCTTTGCTTGTGCGGTTATCGTATATCCGTTCGCACCCGCGCAGATTTTGGTTATGCTTCTCGTCTTGATTTCGTATACTCTGCTTTCAGCGCTGTTCGACCTTTTCATCGGGCTCAAAATGCCGAATCTCACATGGACTAACGAGATCACACCGATCAAGCAGAGCCTCGGCGTAATGCTTGCGCTGTTCGGCGGATTCGTCTACGCCGTCGCAATCCCGATTGCGTTTTTCACGTTCGGATATAAGATCGGCTTTGCCGCCTTCGCCGGATGCTATGCCGCAATCACGCTTATACTGTGCGCAATTCTGTACATATGGCTGAGAAAGAGGGGAAGCGAGACGTTCGCTTCGCTCTGATGTGCCGCCTGCGCGGTGATTCGATAAAAAAGGAGATTCTCGAAAGCGAAAAAGACATGCGTTCTTCCCAAAAGGGGGGATCGGCGGCACGATGATACGTTTCCTTCATCTTTATGCGAAGAAAACGAAGCATTTACCGGACACCGTTTGAGCGGTGAATACAGAGACCGAATGCTGCGCGTCCGTGCCGTACTCGGTCATCCGGGAGCGGCGCGGGCCGCTCCCGGATCGCAAAAAGTCCCCGCTCGGCGAAAAAAATCGGTTCGGGCGGTGACTGACGAAAGGAAGCTTTCGCCCGGCGAAAGAGGTAATGATATGAAAAAATCGAGATATTCCCGTGCAAGGCGGTCGCTCATCTTTTGGACGCTGTTTATCGGGATCGGCGCGGTGTTCGGCGCGCTCTGCATGCTTATCGACCCGAGCGGGAAGAAATTTTACATGGATGCCATGCTCCCGTATTTTCAGGTGCTGCCGTTTGCGGACGTGCTCTTTACCGATCTTACCTTTTCGGGGATCGCGCTGCTTGTCGTGAACGGACTTACAAATCTGACGGCAGCCGCGCTGCTCTTCGCAAAGAAGAAGTCGGGCGTGATACTCGGCGGCGTGTTCGGCATTACGCTTATGCTGTGGATATGCATTCAATTCTATATGTTCCCGCCGAACTTCATGTCGAGTATCTACTTCGTTTTCGGCGCGGCGCAGGCGGCGACCGGATACGCGGCGTGGGTGTTCTGCTGCCAGGAGCATTTTTGCGTTTCGGAGAAGGAATATCCGAATATCGGAAAAGCGCCCGACCGTCTTGTGGTGTATTTCTCCCGCATGGGATATACGAAAAAGGCGGCGCTCGAGGAAGCAGAGCGCACGGGCGCGTGCGTATTTGAGGTCCGCTCGACAGAACGTACCGAAGGAACGCTCGGCTTTTGGTGGTGCGGAAGATACGGTATGCACGCATGGGATATGCCGATTGCGGGTATCCCGTCCGACCTTGAAGCGTACAGCTGGGTCACGGTGTGCAGCCCGATCTGGGTGTTCGGGCTGAGCGCACCGATGAGAACCTTTTGCCGCGCGGCGCGGGGCAAAATAAAGGAAGCGGATTACATATTGGTTCACCATCAGAAGAACAGCTATTTCGGGGCCGCGGAGGAAATGGACAGACTGCTCGGACTTGAGAACAGCCCGACGGTGAGCATCTGCTGCCGCCGCGGGAATTACACAAAGTCGGTATCCCGTGTGCCGCGCACCTGACGCGCGGCGGACGTACAGTCAATCCCGCGCGATCACGTGTATCAACTGCGGCAGCCGATCCCGGACTGTATCCGAGCCGGGACGCGCAGAATAAGGTGTCGCTTCATCCTGCCGAAAAGCTCGGGTATGGGTTTTCGCATCAATATACATCATATGAGATAAAACACAAATGAACCGGAAGGAGAACGGCGTGAAAAAATACGATCTGATAAACGGTGCGGCGGCGCGCGAAGAGGCGCAGAGGCTTCTCATGCCCGACGAGCTTGTCACGATGAATCTTTTCGAGCTCATATTTTCGTTTCCGGAGGCCTCCGCATGGACGGATCACGAAAGCTTTATCATCGGTCAGTCGAACGAAAAAACTCCGATATGGATGTGGCTTTCGGAGCGCTGCGGGAGCGAAAACGCGGAATGTGCCGCGGATATCATCGCCTCGCGCCTTGAATTCTCCCCGAGTGTTCATCTGAATGCGGTGTCACATAGATGCCGCGAAACGCTTGAATATACGGAAAGAAAGGGCTTTCACTCACATCGGGTGATGGACATGAATGCATATGTGTGCGCACGGGTCATCTCTCCCGAATGCTCGGGCGAGGCGGTGTTTTCCTCGGAAGAGGACCGCCCCTCCATGGCTTCGCTGCTGAGGCAGCTCTGCGAGGACGGAGAACACACCGTGATTTCGCAGGAGGATGCGGATAATTTTGCCGCCGCGTCGGTCGGACGTTCCGAGCTTCTTTTGTGGAAGGACGGCTGCAGAGTGTGCGCAATGGCGATGATCGCCCACAGGAGCGCGTCGAGCGCGCGGATAAATACCGTGGTGACCGACCGCGCCGTGCGCGGCAGGGGATACGCCGGGATGCTCGTTTCGCATATGTGCGAAAAGCTTATCGGAGAGGGCGTGTCTCCGATGCTCTACGCCGACGCGGCGAATCCGTCGTCGAACAGGGCGTACCGCAGGATCGGATTTGAAAAGGTCGGCGAGATCACGGAGTTCGGTTTCAAAAAGCTTTGACCTTACACTCGGAGTATGAGGACTTTGAACGGGTGACCGTAACCTTGGAGTGACCCTACCCTCGGAGGTGCGACCGTACCTTCGGATGGGTTACCGTGCCTTCGGAGAGGGCGCGCTCACATAGGAAATTTTCACGAACGGCGCGGCTTTGCCGCGTGAGGCTGTACCGCATCACATTGCTTTTCACCGTAAAGCGGAAAGAACCGTTTCGTCAAAGACCGGGCGCGCGGCGGAAAATCGGTCGCACCGCTCCCGGAGAGGATTGACTTTTTCGCCGATTTACTGTATACTGTCGGTACGGCTCCCTCGCCTGTGCAAGTCTCACGCCGCCGCGCTTCATTTCGACGGCGAACGCGGGAAAACGGATGCATGATCGGACTCGGCGCGACGGACGCAAATTCGGAATGAGGTATACCATGGAGATAAAAGCAACGGGAAAGCTTACCCTTGACGCGATCGGCACGCTTCTGCATGCGACAATGTTCAGGGGAAAAAGCCCTAAAAGAGAGATCGTGAAAATTTCCGCGGTGATTGCGCTGCTGATTGCATTTTCTCTGGTTTGGCTGCTTCTGTTCGAGAACGCCGAGTTCTTTGCGTATATGCTTGCCGTCGCCGTGATGATTATACTTATGCTTGTATACGGGTGGTTTATTCTTCCGAGAATCAGATATAAAGCTCTCGGAAACATGAAGGAATTCGTAAACGAGTACACCTTTGGCGAGGAGTCGTTTACGGTCAGCGGAGATAACGGCGAGTACTCCGAAAATACGGAAACACGGTATTCGGCAATTTCAAAGGTCATCGAAACGGAAAAATATATCTTCATTTTCCAGACTCCGAGCTGCGCGCTTGTTTTGGAAAAATCAACGGTCGTCGGCGATATATCTCAGATAAGGTACAGACTGAGATCGGTGCAGAACATGAAATATATCTTCTGCCTGTGCTGAGAATCGCCGCCATATAAACGGAAAAACACGCCCGATATCGCTTTCGACCGTCCGAACGGTCTTTGCGCGGGGCGAAAAACATAAAAATCACAAAGAGATAATAAAGAAAGGAAGCTTTCGCAAATCGGAAGCTGCAGTGAAAAAATGAATTTGGTTTTTGCATTTATCGGACTTGCCGTCGCAGTCGTCGGAATCATCGTCGGACTGAAAAAGTCAAAGCGCATCATGCCCGCGTGCATCATAATCGGCGTCGCGGTCTTCGTCGTCGGATGCTGCTTTACGATCGTGCCCACGGGATATACGGGAGTGCGCACCACCTTCGGTCAGGTCTCGAAAAACATCGTACCGCAGGGCTTTAACCTGAAGGTACCGTTCGTTCAGACGATCGAGCTTGTAAACAACAAGCAGCAGGATACGAAGATCGTGGCGCAGGTCTGGGGCGAATCGTCGGAGAAAATTCCGGTATACGCTACCGAGATCACCGTTACGTTCCAGGTGGAATCGGGAAGATCGGCGTGGATCTTCAGCAACGTGACGGATACGAAGGACCTCATAACGCAGAGTCTCGTTTCCTCCGCGATAAAGTCGGCGATGGTCGAGCTTCCCGCCTCCGAGGTCACGGTACGCTCCAAGATCGAGCCTCTTGTGAAGGAGGAGCTTGCGGAATCGATCGATGAGAAGTACGGGAGCGATACCATTTCCGTGCTGAAGGTCGTGATAGATCAGATGGATTTCGAGGAAAGCTACAACAACGCGATCTCCGATAAGTCCATCGCAATGCAGCGTCAAGCTCAGCAGGAAATCGAGAACAACACCGCGATAGCGAAAGCCGAGGCGGATAAAAAGGTAGCTATCGCCAATGCGGAGGCAGAGGCGGAGGCAACGCGCATCGCGGCGGAAGCCGAGGCTGCGGCGAATAAGCTTATCGCCGAGTCTCTCACGGACGAGATTCTGAAATCGAAGTTCTACGAGAAGTGGGACGGCAAACTCCCGAGCGTCATGGGCGACAACGCGGTCATAAGCAACATCGGAGAGACGAAATAAGCTTATTCGGATAATTTCGCGTGCGGTGAGAGGAAGCGCTGCTCCGGGAAAACGACCGAGCGAAGAGGATAAAAGCTCTGCGGATACTGCCGCAGAGCTTTTTGCGCTTTACGGCAGATCGACGGATTCGGAAAAATCGCGGAAAATCGCGCACCGATTCGGATGAAGCGCCGATTATCCATAAACCGAAGGTGCGCCGCCGCGCCGCCGCGCCGTGCAAAAGCATGAATCAGGGGACAGACAGGCGGCGAGACGGCGGCGGAGGAGCGCAGACACCGTAAAATCCCGCCGGGCGCGGTGACAGCGGCGTGACCGTGAGCGTCTGCGCGGCGGATTATCCGCGGAGAGGTCCCCGAAGTGCTTCGCTTTCAAAACATGTCCCGCCGCACGAAAAAATTCGGAAAAGGTATTGACAAAGCCGAAGATTTATGATAGAATTTTATAGCTGTGTAAAACAGACTGAATTTATTCTTGAATTCTGCTGGTGTAGCTCAGTTGGTAGAGCAGCTGATTTGTAATCAGCAGGTCGGGGG
>CDZG01052579.1_pt1 | contig 42381 bp, 35 predicted proteins | sample 557741 | NCBI WGS metagenome assembly CDZG01 (sample SAMEA3182086, study PRJEB8094) | gut metagenome | biome: human; feature: gut; material: Stool; isolation source: human stools | place: Canada | collected 2013-01-21
GAGAAGATGCGCTTCACCACAGGTGCGGTGTCCTCGTCCGGAACCAGCGTGTTGGCGTCACCATCACTTTTCCGATAGCCGTAGGGCGGTCTGCCGCCCAGCCGCTCTCCCTGCTCCGCTTTCATTTTCATGACCGCGCGGACCTTGCGGCTGGTATCCTTGGCGTGAAGCTCGTTGGCCCAGTTGCGGATGGGGTTGAAGTCATTGCTGCTCTCCACCGTGGAATCCACGCCATCATTGACCGCGATGAAGCGGACATTCTTCTGGGGGAAATATATCTCCATGTAGTAGCCTACCTGAAGGTATTCACGCCCCAAGCGGGAGGCGTCCTTTACGATGAGGTTCGCCACCTGTCCTGCTTCAATCATCTCCACGATCTTTTTCCATGAAGGCCGCTCGAAGTTCGTACCAGAGTAGCCGTCATCCGCAAGGAAGATGGTGTTCTCGAAGCCCTTTTCTTTTGCGTATTTCTCCAGCAGGGTGCGCTGGTGCTGAATGCTGTTGGACTCTCCGGCCCGCTCGTCCTCCTGACTGAGCCGCCCGTAGAGTACGGTGTATTGCTGATTTTCTTGACCTGCCATAGTTACCTCCTTTTTGTTGGGGCAGGCCGGTACGGTAACAGGAAGTATACCGCACCGGCCTCCGCAAGTCTACCGGAATTTTACTGCTCATGATGCTCCCGCTCTAACTTTGTGTCGATAAGTTGCAGGAGCTTGTCTGTGGGTGTTGCCGATGCGCCGCCGGGGAACACAGAGGTCACAAGAAAGCACTTCCCACCGACCAGCATCGCCCGTTGACGGGTGAGGTCATCGCCCTCCCATTTGGCTGTGCTGTCACGGAACAACGTTTCCACGCCGCCGTCCTCGGAGCGGCGCAGGATGACCTGCTCCGGCCGGTAGGCACCGAGGATGCCCGTGTCACGATAAATTTCCCAATCCTGTTTCATTACAATCCTCCCATGGTTTGCTCATGCTGTTGCTTTTTCTGTTTCTCTTGTGCGGCGTGTTCGTCCAATTTTTCTTTCACCGCCAGAGCCGCGCCTGCGGCGAAGCCAATCGCAGCACCAAAGTTTTCAGCGGTGATTTTCGCCTCCATGCGCCGCCGCTTTTCCTCGGCATCCTCGTCCTCATCCAGCAGTGTTCCTACGGCAGACAGTCCTGCCACGGCGGGAATCAGAGGAACAGGCCGCGGATCGCCGCCGCGCCATACCACCCCGCCAGTGCCGCCGTGCCAAGGATCAGCACCAGCATGATCCACTTGAGTGCCACCAGCAGGCTGAAGTCCGGGAGCCAGTCGATCCACTTGGAGGAATACTTCTCGCTCAGGTTCCCAACCCGTTCCAGCAGTTTGTTCATCTCTGTCAGCGATCTCTGCATCTCCGCCAGAGACTGCTGCACCGGTGTCAGGTCGACGCGCGTTTTCAGCTCCGGCAGGGTCTTCCGAATTTCCTCCAGCTCCCAGTTTATTTCGCTCACCTGCTTTGCCAGCTTGTTCATTGTCTGCGGCAGATCGCACTGGATCACAATGGGCTGGATCGGCTGCGGTAGCGGCACAGACGGCGGTGCGCTGCTCGGCTGATTCAACCGCTTCAATTCCTCCATCGATTTCCGCTGCTCGATGGAATTTTCTCTGGACGAGCTTTGCCCGTATTCTGAATTCATGTTCCATGGCCTCCTTGCAATACTTTTCTTCGTGTAGTTTGTTGTCACGGCATTTTAGTCCGTCCGGCGTGGTGTAGGTGATGTACTTGCGGCCACTCTCCCAGCGCACCGCATAGCCCTCGGATGCCATCAGGGAAACGAAAGCGTCCTTGTCGGCGGCGTATTTCATGCACTCGTCAATGGTGTTCATGAGCCGCAGCTTCCAGCTTTGACCCTTCAGAGCCGTGTGGTATTCCGCGCCGCTCATGCCGCGGGCCTGCTGCGCGGTCGGCTCAAAGACCGGCAGGCCCATTTCCTGACAGATCATGTCATTGCGCCGCATCAACTCTTGCAGTTGTTCCTTCGCCATGTGCAGCTTTTTGCCGGTCTCAAAGTTGACGGAGTTGATGACGCAGTGGGAGTGGATGTGCTCCCGGTCTACATGGGTGCAGACCAGCACCTCGCAGCCGTCGAAGTATTCCGCCAGCCGCCGCGCGGCTTCGTGGGCCTGTCGGGGATCGACTGCCGCACCCTTTGGAAAACTCTGCACCATGTGATAGAACATCACCCCGCCATCCTTGTGATAGAGCAGCTTCGTGTTCAGAAAATCGTCGTAGACGCTCTGGGGCTGGCAGTTGATGCCGCTGACGAGCGGCGCGCCCTCCCATGTGGTTTTCATCTCCTGCATGACGTAGAGCATCACGCCGCGCATGGCGGCGCGGGATTGCGTGCCCCGCTTGTAGTTCACGAAATGTACGATGGCCATACGGCTCACCGCCCTTCCATGACTGACCGCAGCGCGGCGCTGACCTCGGACAGCTCACCGGCGGCTTTTTCCAGACCAATGACCTGCACCTTGTCCATGTTGGCGAGGACGGTGAGGCGGTTGATGTTGCTGCCGATGCCCTTGAGCTGCCGGAGCAGCTCCTTCTGTTCGTCGATGACCACGATCCGTTTGCCGAGGCAGCAGGCGGTGACGTAATCGCTCATGGACATGTGGGCCTTCGCCGCCAGTGCTCTGATCTTCTCGCGGTCGGCGGATGCCATGCGCGTGCTGAATTTGATATCTTTTTTCATAATCGATGACCTTTCTGAAATGATTTCTCTCGTCCCCTCGGAGAGCTGGGGGTTCCTCAAAGGGGGACTGGTCCCCCTTTGAAGCTGCGCCGCCGGAGGCGGGTAAAAGCGTTTCCGCAGAAACGCTCGCAGCTTTAAGTGGGTCCGGGCTTCTGCCCGAAAATGGGGTGTGGGGCCATGCCCCGCCCAGTGCATTTGGCAGGGCAGCGGCTTCGCCGCAGACCAGACAAATGCGATGCTGGCCGTCGTCCGAGCGGACGACGAATCCCTCGCCGTCGTCCGAGCGGACGACGAATCCCTCGTCCCGCCGCAAGCGGCAGGACTCGCTCACTCCGCTGCACCGCCTTCTTCCCACCGAAACTGCTTCGCTGGGTTTCGGCGGGAGCCCTGTTGGGGGAGGTGATTAAACTCCCGTTTTGCATTTTTTCGGCATTTCTGTGTGGTGGTGGTATCACTACCCTCGGGCCGCTGTGGCTGTGTCGGAACAACCCGGCGCGGGGTTTATTTCGGCAGAAAAACGGCTTTCTCAGAGTGGGTGCTCTGCGCCGACGGACACGCTGTTCCCTCCTGCACACAGTGCTTTTTCGGCACTTCTGTGTGGGGGGGTGGTATCACTACCCTCGGCGTGCGCTTCATGCCGTTGAAACACTGGACGCGCAGGAGTTACGGCGGCTTATTTGCCGTTTTTATGCCGTCCCGGAATTCGCCCTGTGTGGGCTGAAGATTCCCTCGGCGGGTACACACGCCACCCCAGCCCCCAGCCGCGCACACAGCGGCTCACACGGCGAAACACGGGGCGTTTTCACCGCCTGAGACAGCGGCAGGGTCGATAGGGTCAACAGCTTGGGTACCCTGAGCATCGTCACTTTCGGCACGGCGTAACTCAATGAGTCGCTTTCCGTTGCTGCGGCGCACCACGGCGGAAATGCCGATTTTGCTTAGTGCGGCAACGCTTTGCAGGATCAGACGAGACACCTTCTTCGGCGTGATACCCACACTGCCCACAGGGTCGATCTGCGCGGACAGCTCCGTGGGAGTGCCGATAAATTCCGCGCGGTCACGCATCAGCTCAGAGAGAAGAATGACGATCCGGCCGCCCAGCAGCTCCGGCTGCGTCCGGCTGTCCGACACCAGCTCCCACACATTTTCCGCGTTGCGTTCCAGCGTCAGCTCCCGGTACTCGATGTCGCGCCCGATGCAGGAGAGCGTCGCTTTGCCGCTGCCGCGCTTGTCCTCCACCAGCGTGAAGCTGGAATCCACCGCGCCGCTGATGGCCGTCGTACCGGAGATGCGGCTGAACACATCGTCGGCAAGCTCCTTCCGCAGATGGTGGATCAGCAGAATGGCGATGCCATGAGTGTCCGCAATGTGCTTCAGTGCGGAGAGGTCACGGTAGTCATTGGCGTAGGTGTTGTCATAACCGGCGCCGCGGATCATTTGCAGTGTGTCGATGATGACCAGCACCGTGTCGGGGTGCTCAGAGAGGAACGCGCAGAGCTGTTCCTCCAACCCCTTGCCAAGGGTGTCGCTGTTGGTGGTGAAGTGGACGCTGGCTGGGGCGTCCTCCGTGATCTCAAACAGGCGGTTCTGGATGCGGAGGGTGGAGTCCTCCAAGCAGAGGTAGAGCGTGGTGCCCTGCTTCACACCCATGCCCCAGACGGATTCGCCCTTCGCCACCGTGACGGCCAGCCACAGGGCCAGCCATGACTTTCCCACCTTGGGTGAGCCGGCGAGGATGTGCAGGCCCTGGGACAGCAACGTATCCACTACGAAGTTCAGCGGTGTGAGCGGCTGACTCATTAACGTTTCTCCGTCGATGGTCAGCAATCGGTTTTCTTTTTTCAATTTTGAATCCTCCTTAAAAAATAGTGCTCCCATCGGAACGATGAGAGCGAAAAAATAGAGGGGCGTTACCACGGAACGGCACGTGGTTTCTTCCCTCTGCTTGTATTGTGGAGGAATTCATGCTATGCTGAGAAAAAGAGCGGACAAATTAAAAATCACGTAGGACAATTTTTGTAGGGGAGGATACACATGGGAGGCAGCGTCATTTTCTACACCTATGGCAGCACCCTGGAGCTGAACGGCCAGCAGTTGACCGCCGGTATGCTGACCGCCGACCTGTTGAATCTATCTCCGGACGAATACATGCGCCTGAAAAAGCGTATGACACAGATCACCGATCTTGCGAAAGAATACGAGCGGAAGTGGGATGTAGCGCTTTGGTGGAAGCTGAACGAGAAGATGGACGCGCTCTGCCAGAAGCTGCGCCGGTATCAGGTGTTCCGCCTGCTGCTGGACGAAGACGAGGACGCTTTCTTCTCTGCCATACGGGAGATCACGGAGCAGTTCAGCGTATTTCCCACAGAGGATCAAGCGCCGACAGCGGAAGCGCAAAAGAGACAGTTTGAGCGCGTGGCAAACCAATTCTCCCAGCACGGCGAGTATGCTCCCCTCGACCTGTTCCATCCGAGTGAGGCAGATCTGGAAGATGGGATGGCTTTTTACTATGAGATGCTCCGCGCCTTCGGTCCCACCAGGGGTGCATGGCGTGATTACCAGAAGCGCCTTGACCGCTATGCGCTGTACCTCCATGACATCCGCGCCTTCAACGAGACCATTCAGAATTTTATCCGGTTCGGCTTATCCAAGCTGGAACACAACAGTCCGGAGGAGTATGCGAAGGCGCTCTACGGTTTTTACAATGATGATCGTATCGCGGAAAAGCTCATCGTCAATCCCATCCGCAACAATGGCGACTGCTATACGACCCACGATGCCTACGAGCTTTCCTATGTGCCGCGGCCACTGCCGGACGGCTCTGTCGCCATCTGTCAGGAGCACGTGACCGACAGCTTGCAGGCGCTGATGAAAGCGGATTATATGCTGGCGCTGAACAGCGGACACAACGTCCGCCGCTGCATCATCTGCGGACGGTATTTCCTGCTCAAGAGCGGCGTCCACGCGTTATACTGCGAAGGGGCGTGTCCCCACGCGCCCAGCTACACCTGCCGGCAGTTTGGTTCTGTGGAGGTGCAGAAGGAGCTGGCGAAAGACATTCCCAAGGTCAAAGTCAAGGTGACCGCCTTTGCCCGCATCACGAAGGATCTGTCTCGGAACGCGATCTCACAGAAGGACGCAAGAAAAGCCAAGGACTATGTGCGGGATCTGCTCTATGACGCCTTGCGCGACGCAAGTATTTCCGTAGAAGCCTTTGAAGAGAGCGTTTCGTCTGAGAATGTCTACCAGCGCTGCGGGATCACCAGAACGGCCAATCCGAGGGGCCGTCCGCCGAAGAAAAAGGCGGGTGAGCAAGCATGACCAACGAGGAACTGGTTCGCCAATATTATGACGGCGATGAGGCCGCGCTGGAAAAGCTGTACCATAAAAACATCGGTCTGATCCGCGGCATCGCCAAGGAAACCGCGGCGGAATTCAACTGCCTGATGACGGATCAACATCATCCGAATCAGTGTTCCGTGTATACGAAAACGATTCTGGATGACCTCTGCGGCGAGGGCGCGTTGGAGCTTCTGACACGAATTCAGAGCAAAGAATATGACGAGAGCCGCGCCGTGCTCACCACCTATCTCTACCCGCATTTGAAGGGGCGCATGACCCGCTGGCTGGAGCAGAATATTGGCTGCATGGCGTTGAGCAAGGACGAGATGGCCGCTGTCCGGCAGGTGCAGAGGCTGTATCATGTTGCATGGAAGGATACCGGTGAAATCGCGGAGGAGCTGGGTATCCCTGAGGCTCGTGTCAGTCGATATGTTCGCTACAACACCCATTTCCTCGGTGCGAATGATCTTGTCCCGGAGGGCTATGACGGCGATCCCTATGAGCGGCTGATGCCGGGTGCGCTCTCCGTTTCGGCGGAGCAGGCCGTGTACCGCAAGGTTTGCATCGAGCTCCTACGAGAACTGTTCGACGCCCTGCCGAAGAAGGACAGGGACCTTCTCGGCAAGACCTGCGGCGTGTTCGGATACCCGGAGATGACCTTGAAAGAGATCGGAATGTATCACATGATGAAGGAGTCCGCCGTGGAGAAGGCAAAGAGCCGTGCCGTCGAGAAGCTGAGAGAAGCCTATCCCGGCAGCAGGCTTCAGGTATGGAGGGCTGTTCATCGCATGATGCAGAGGCCGGTCCTGCCGTCGGAGGACGACAGTGAGCTGCGGCGCAATTTCCCACAGTATGTCCGCGCCTTGGCGGAGGTCTATGGCGTGCTGAACGAAGTACTTATAAAGTGAAGAGCGATGTTCAGGCACGAAAGAAAACGTAGGAAGGTCTTGATGGTTTGTGCTGGTTTTTCCTTAGCATAGATCACAATCATGTGGTTGTGATCAGCAAGGAAGGCTTTTCAGACATTACACATCCAGATAGTTTTCTTAGCGGCATAATATGACCAGGACAAGCGTTTCCTTAACTGAATCAGTCGCCGCTTACTCCATGTCGCTTGCGCGCTGATCTGTCGATACTTGAAATGCCCAAACAAACAGCTTTGTTGTAAAAAAACAAAATCTGTGCTAAAATCTATCTGATCTCCGGGAGGTGATGAGCGATGTATGCAGTGGCGGTCTGCGAAGATCAAAAGGATACGAGGGAGGAAGCGGCGGCACTGTGCGGCGAAGTCCTCACCGACCTGGAAATCGAACATCGTATCGCTGCGTTTTCCTCGGCAGAGGATCTGGAAACACAGCTGCTGTCCGGTGAACGGTTTGACCTGCTTTGCCTGGACATTCTCATGGATGGCGAGAGCGGCATGGAGTTTGCAAAAAAACTGCGCATGACGGATGACCGTACCAGTATCCTTTTCCTCACAGGCAGTTCGGAGTATCTGAAGGACGGCTATGAGGTCCGCCCGATTCAATACCTGCTCAAGCCGGTAAAGCGGGAAGAGTTGGCACGGGCCATTGAAACCGACCTGCGGCTCCATCACCAGTCCAAGACCGTATCCATCCATGTCGGCGGTAGGACATTTGTTCTGCCGATTGCAGATATCCTTTATGCAGAAAGCCGGGAGCACGGCGCTGTTCTCCACACGATCCACGGCGAGCAGTTTCTGCCCTGTTCTCTGAGCCAAACGGAGGAAACGCTTCCTGCAGAAAATTTTTGCCGCTGCCACAACAGTTTTTTGGTAAACTTCTCCCACATCCGGGAGGTCAGCGGCAGGACGGTATATCTGCTGGAGGGCGGTGAGGTGAGCATCGGGCGGCGCTATATGGTGCAGTTCCAAAATCGATTCGTCCGCTATCTCAACCGCATTTAATTTATATACAAAAAAACGCCCCGCTGTTCAGTCCGTAGTGGCTCAACAGCGGGGCATATTTTCGGTTTGGAGGAAAGGCTTCCGCAATATGGTCATGCTTTCAGCCGCAGTGCCGTCATCACGGTGAAGCGGTTTTTGTCATAGCTTATATCCAGCACACTGCCGTACTTTTCCGCGATGGAGCGCATCTTCATCAGACCGAAGCCATGTTCGGCGGGATCATCCTTCGTGGTCAGAAGATTTCCGGCGCTATCCGTGTGTACCGTGCCGTCATAGGTGTTCTCGCAGCGGATGGCGAGGTACTGCTGGCGGATCTGCAGGGAGCAGATGATCTCGCCGTGCGGCACCTTGGCCGCCGCCTCCAAAGCATTGTCCAGCAGGTTGAAGAGGAAGCCGCAAAGGTCACCCTCATCAATGGAGAGGGACTCCGGCAGCAGGGCGCTGACACGGAACGCAATGCCCAGCTCCTGCGTCTGCGCGGCAACGCGCTGCAAGATGGTATTGACTGTCGGGTTCGCCGTGTAGACCTTGGGGGAAAGCTGCTCCAGCTGTCCGCCCAGATGGCTTAGATAGTCATGGATGGCGTCCAGATCCTGCTTTTGCGTCAAAGTCCACAAGACAGCTACGTGATTTTTCCACTCGTGGCGGAAGGCCGATACATTCCGAAGGGATTCCTGCGCCTGCCTGTATTGCTCTTGGGCCTGCTGGCTGCGGCTTTGCAGGGCTATCATCTGCCGCTGGCGGGAGAAGGCGGTGCGGATGAACTCCGCCACCACCTGCACTGCACAGAGCAGACCGGTCACAGCGCACAGTAGGGTATACAGCGCTTTCGGATTGCCGTAGAGCAGGGAAGTGATGGGATTGCTCAGTGGATAGAGATATTCCACGCCCACGAACCGGCTGACGCACCATGCGGCAAACAGCGCGCCTGCGACGCAGCAGAGGCAGAGGCTTGTCCGACGGAGCATCCGTTCATGAGAGAGCAGCATCAAAAGAACCGCCAGCAGGAACAGGCCAAAGCCAAGCCAGTCCATCAGCCTGCCGTAAAACAGTGTGACCGACGTAAAGCACCGCAGGGCCGAGCACAAAATGTGCGTCGCCGCTCCGATCAACAATATCCGGCGCTTCCAACCATGCAGGGAAATGGCCAGAAAGCAGAACAGCAAGTCAATATAAATGAGACAGAGCCAGTCCGTCAGGCTGCCCGTTGTATCCAATCCGGCAGAAAGTGCGAAGAATGAGCCGCACGCCACAGGCACCGCCGTCAGCAGAAAATAGCCGCTCAGCGGCAGCAGTTTCCACAGATACGGCCCCGTCTGGGCGCTGAAAAGGAAAACCAGCAGCAGGAAAAGCGCCAGTATGACCTGTGCTGTGATGACCGCCATGGGCCAGACAATGCCGGAAACAGCGGTCACAGAGTCGGAAAAGCGACTGACCAGAGATGGGAAAGTAGGGTAAAGTAAACCGTTGAGGGCTGTGTCGTAGGTGACGATTCGCAGCGTCTTTCCGGCGCAGTCTATAGGAAGCGGGATGCACAGGCCGTCATGGGAAATGCTGCTGAAATCCACGTCTTCCAAAAAGGAATCCGCACGGTTTTCTTCGTTTGGAAAGTCAGTGTAGAGCAGTTCGCCATCCAGAAACACCTGTATCCCCGTGCCAAAGCCAAAAAATTGCAGCAGATCCCGCTGACCGGGCTCCTCCATGACCCGCTCCGCCGCCACCGGGCTGTCTCCGTCCACCGGAATACCATCCAGATAGCCGCCGAAGCCAAATACAGGTTCCGCCGGACCGCTTTCTGTCTCAAAGGTCCAACCGTTCCGGTTCGTCTGTGTGCAGTTCAAAAGAAGCGATGTCTGCATCCTGTCCGGCTGAGACAGGCGGAACAGGCAGAAGACCGCTGCAGCGGCAGCAAGGATCAACAGAGTGGCTGCGGGCCAGATCTTTCTGTGCTGAGGCTCCATGATACCGCCTCCTTTCCTGTTTGCCATTGTAACAAAGTGTGTTCATCTCTACAAGCGGCAAAGGGCTCTTTTTCCTAAACGACACGGATTTGCCCCTAAACAACACAACACAGCACGGTATGAGAATGGTAAAATAAAAGTGTAACATCATGCTGTGGAGGGAATTGCGTGCAAAACCCTCTCAGGCGTGCGCCTGAGAGGGGGGCCGTACTTTCCGCGCATCCAATTAAAAAATGAGGAGGGGTATTGGATGAGGAGAAAATGGAACCGGTTTGTGGCCGGACTGCTGAGTATCGTCCTGCTGGTAACGATGCTGCCCATGGAGGTACTTGCCGCAGGCAACGGCGGCAGGGCGGAGCAGCCCAGCCAGACAATGCCGTTTCAGGATGTAAAGTCCTCGGACTGGTGTGCCAAGGCTGTGGAGTACGTCTATTCCCACGGTATATTCAACGGCACCTCAACTGCCACATTTAGTCCCAGCGGCACCATGACCCGTGGGATGTTCGTTACGGTGCTTGGGCGTATGGCCGGTGTAAATCCAGATGATTACAGTGGAGAGACTCCGTTTTCTGATGTGCCGCAGACGATGTATTACGCCCCCTATGTGCAGTGGGCGGCAAGGTACGGCATCACAGTAGGCACAGGTGACGGAAAATTTTCTCCCGATGCGTTCATCAACCGGGCACAGATGGCAGCATTCTTCGTGCGGTATTTTGAAGCGTTCCAAGTGGACTATGCGACCGGTGCGAATGTCATCACTACGCCTGCGGATCTGGAGCGCACCCCCGCCTACGCACAGGATGCTGTGCTGAAGCTCTGGAAACAGGGACTTTTGAACGGTGACGGCACACGCTTTGCCCCCGAAGGCAATGCTACCCGCGCCCAGATGGCGACGCTGTGTATGCGTGCGGACGAGGCGGTGGAGATTTGGTATTCAGCACCCGGCATCGTGGGGCGTAAATTGGGTGAGACACCACAGAAGGAAGATCAGAGCAAGCCGAATAGTGGCAGCAGTTCCTCCGGCAGCAGTTCCTCTGGTGGAAGCGGCTCCGGCAGCACAACGCATACCATCACGCTGTATCTGCCCGATGGAACGACTTCCACCTTTACGCAGACGACCTCTGTGCTTTCCATCGCCAATCTTCCCACGCCTTCGGCAGCGAAGAAAGCCTTCGTCGGCTGGTACTATGATGAAAACTATAACAAGGCCGTTGCCGACGGTGATCCGCTCAGCGAAAATCTGTCCCTTTACGCAAAGATGGTGGACTACGATGCAATCGAGGGCGTGGAAACACCGACTTACGCCGGAGCGACGGATGTAGAGACAAACTTTGAAATCACCATCCAAAGCAGTTCTTCCGGAACCGATTTGAGGGACAAAATCAAGCTGATCGGCACGGAGCAGCCCACCAGCGAAGTAGACGCGGACGGCAATACGATCCTCGTTGTCGGCGATGTCAGGAATAATCCCAACGGCACCTACACCGTTGCGCCGCCCACAGACGGATGGGCAGAGGGCGGCACTTATAAGGTGGTATTGGAAGATAACAGTCTGTACTTTGACGGCAAAGTGTCTTCCGTGCGGGAATACCACTTCACCGTGAAAGTGGGCAATCCGGTGCTGAATTGGCACCTCAGAGAAGAGGTCATATCCATCCCGGCAACCGCTATCGGCAATGCCACCCAGAACGGTAAGCGGGTCAAGGCGCTCAGCATGCCGGTCGCTGCTCTTGGTAGCGGCGGCGCGGCTATGGATGCCGTCTCCGACAGCACAGGTACCTTTGTTTACGACGGCAACTTGGCAGTCGGCGACACCGTGGCCATTTATGAGGGTACCGAGCCTGAAAAGCGTGTGGCAGTCGGAACCACCGATGACAACACCGGCGATGTTTCCTATGTAAAAATCACCGGGGTCAACAAGACAACCAATACCTATTCCTATCAGTCAGCCGCGGTGGAGGATGTTCTGTTCGTTCCCGATGTGCTGCCGGTGCAGGCAGACTGTAAAGCGGCTAAGGAAGAGAACCCTTCCGGCGGCTATACCGTCCTCGTTCCCGTGGAGGAGCTGACCTTTACCACTGCATCGGGTGTGGAAAATCTGGACGAAAACACCACCGTTGATGTGGGTGACTTCCTTGCGTTCTATACGGGCGAAAGCTATACAATCGAAACCGCAGCATCCGATGGCTACGGCCGCATCACAGCTGTGGACTATACCACGGATGAACTCGGTTCTGACTATTATCAACTCACCTATACCGATGCCACTAAAGATGATGTGCTCTCCTCCATGGATGTGGACACCACCGACCCCATCAGCGGCGATACAATGCTGGATGGTGTTGACACCCAAAAATTGGAGAAACAGATCGCCCGTCAAGCCATAGAAAGCGGCTTTGCCCAGACTGTAGCGGACCGCATTTCCGTGGCGATAGACAAGATGGATCTGAGCGGCCTGACGGCAGGTGATGAGATCGACCTGCGTTCCATTGACATCGACCCGGAGGGCACGCTCGGCATTTCCACCCTATCCTTGAATGATGCAAGAGGCTCCGGCGCTGCCTCACCGGCGGGGGCAAATGCCAACGGCGGGGGGAAGACCAGTGTTAAGGTCAAAAGCGCTCAGATTACAAAAAAATTGCAAAACTTTAAGGATGCGTCTGGAAAACCGCTGTCCGGCGTGCGTCTGGAATTGCAACTGGAGGTTACGAAAGAGATTAAAAAGGACGGCGGCAACATTGTCATCACCGTCACGCCCACCTTTATTCAGGAGTTGAAACTGGATCTGAGTACCCACGGCAAGCTCGTTTGGAAACACAAGTTCATTTTCTACTGGATCAGCGATGTGTATCTGGAGGCTGGTCTGAATGTTTATACCTACACCGCCATCAACCTCGATGCCACCGTTGTTTCTGAGGGCGAAAAGGACACCGTGACGAAGGTGAAGGACTTGGTGGACAAACTGGGAAAGAAACTGGATGCTTTGGAGGGCAAGGACACCGGCGGAGAGCGCGAAGAAATTGACACTTCCAAGCTCAGCTTGCAGGAGCTGTACAACAGTATGCTGGAGTTGGACAGCGACTGGGTGGAGTTGTACCGCAAACAGATTTTCAGTATGAAAAAGACCGTCGCAAAAATCATCAAGTTTGAGCTTACGGTAGACTTTGTGGTCGAGCTGAACATCCGAATGACCATGGGTATGAACTTCAACTATACCAATGCCAAGCGATATGTGTTCGGCGTTTACCTGTTTAAGCACAGGACCACCACCCGCACCTACAATCTTGTGAACGAGCAGTATAACCTGCGTCTGTACGCAATGGGCGCGGTGGGTCTGCGAGCCGGTGTGGAGATATGGCCCAGCGTCAGCCTCATATCGAGGAAGGTGGCCACGGTGGGCATTGTGGCCAAATTGGGCGCATACTTAAAAGGCTACGGGTATGTGCTGTATGCGCTCCACTATGAGGCAGGGAAACCAAAAACCTCCAACGCCTCGGGTGCGCTGTATGTGGAAGTCGGCATGTTTATGGACATCAGCGCCAACCTCTCCGCGTTTAAGGGCAAGGTTTCGTGGACGCCGGAGATATACACCGATGAAACGCCTCTGTGGTCGGCGGGCAGCACCCACGCCATCACGGCATTTGAGATTAAAGATGCGGACGGCGAGGGAGACATACCGACGGTTTATCTGAAAAACGGCGGCCTTGATGTCGTTTTGCCCCAAACGGTGCAAGCGCTGACCGGATTTGACCTCACAACAGGCAACGACCGCACCGAGACGTATGATTGGAACAAGTTTGACATCAGCTTTGACGATCCCCGCTTTACTACCTATCACACCGGTCCCAACAGCGGCGATTACAGTCAGCAGCACATAAAGCTGGCACTTGATAACTGGCGGACCTGCGACGAGCCGGAGATCGACTGCGTGATGACGCTCACCTACAAAGGCTCCGATCTGAGCTTTTCCACCAACCCGGTGCAGCTCAAGGTCAAGATCCATTGGGACCGCCTGCGGGATGGTTATCCCATCCACGAGCTGAGCAGCACCGGCGGTTACATCGGTTGGGAGCAGCGGAAATTCGGCGAGGCTCTTGATCTGAAAACGCCCGACCGCACCGGCTATGACTTTACGGGCTGGACGTATTATCTGTTGACAGACGAGAGCAACATTTTCTCTTACGATAAGGAACACCCCTATACCGGCACCACCATGCCGGAGAGCGCATTGGTAGCGGTGGCAACGTTTGAGCCCAAGACCGACATTCCGTACACCCTCAATTTCTATCTGCAAAACGAGGACGGAACCTATCCCGAAACGCCGACCAAGATTGTGGCTCATTATGGCACCGCCAACGACTACATCGTGCCGGATAAGACCCTTGTGCCGGACAAAATCGGCTACCGACACCCCGGCTATGCAGGCATCCACATCCGTCCGGACGGAACGGGCGGGCAGAATTACTATTACAGCCGCGCACCCTACACGCTTACATTAAATAGCAATGGTCAGAAAAGCACTGTGCCCTATCGCTATGGCGATCAACTTGACAAGCTGAACGATGCCCCCACCCGCCTTGGCTATACCTTCGGCGGTTGGTATGAAGATGCAGCATACAAAACTCCGTGGAGTGGAACGACCATGCCTGCCGAAGATATTACCCTCTACGCCAAGTGGGTGCCGGATAACATCAACTATTTCCTGGTGCTCCGCAAGGAGGGCGCAGACGGCAAGTGGTCGCAAACAACTGAGACCCGAACCGGAAAAACGGACGAAACAGTTACCATCAATCCGGCGGACTTCCTTACGGACGATGAGAAAGGCACCTACGTCATTCCCCAAACGGTGAGCTACAAGGTCAACGCGGAGGACGGCGGAACGGTTTCCATCAGCTATGCCCGTAAGCGGTACAGACTGACCTATGACTTGAACACCGCGGATGCAGCATGGGTTTCGGACCCCGGTGTTAAATCCTATCGTCTGGGCGCTGCGCTCAAACTCCTGACGCAAAGCTATGTGACGAGAGCGGGTTACACCTTTGATGGTTGGTACACGGATGCAAACTGCACGACTGCGTTTACTGCGGCCACCATGCCCGCCGAGAACATCACCCTCTATGCCAAGTGGACAGCGCAGGGCGGGATCTCCTACACCGTGGAGCATTATCAGCAGAATGTAGCGGACGATGACTACACCCTTGCGGACACGGAATCCAAGACCGGCGCTACGGGTCAGCCTACTGCCGCCGAAAGCAAGTCCTACCCCGGATTCACCGTGCAGGGCTTCGACCAGCAGACCGTCAATGGCGACGGCAGCACGGTGGTCAAGGTGTATTACAACCGTAACGAATACACGCTGACCTATAACCTCAACGGCAGTGATGCCGCTTGGACAGACGGCGGCATGACCAAATCTCAAACCTATCGCTTCGGCGCAGCGGTCACCGCCCCGAGCGCCAATGACCTGAGCCGAGCAGGTTACGCCTTTGGCGGCTGGTACACAGATGCGGGCTGTACAACTGCGTTTACCGCAGCCACCATGCCCGCCGAGAACACCACCCTGTATGCCAAGTGGAACGCGGGCGAGGTCAACTACACCGTAAACTACTATCTGCAAAACGTGGACGGCACGGATTACGTACTGCAAGATACTGTGTCCGGTTCCGACGAGACTGGTCAGACCGTGAATGTGCAAAAGTCTTTCGAGGGATTCGTACCGAAAGCTGATTCGTCCACCTCAATCACCCTCAAAGCCGACAGCGCGCAGAATGTAGTGAACATTTACTACGCTCGGAATGTGTACCATTTGTTCCTTCACTATGGAGTTGATGCATCAGAAATCGAAGGCACCCTCCCTCAATCGGGCGATGTCTACTACGGCGCAACGCTGAATACGGATATGTCGAAGGCCAAGCGCACCGGCTATACCTTTGCCGGTTGGTGCACGGACGAGGCGTACACAACCCCTTGGGAGGGAACCACAATGCCTGCCTACGAAGGCACCGACTTTCACCTCTACGCCAAGTGGGATACCATGACCTATTTCCTCCGATTCGACTGGGACGGCAATGTGCCGTTGAGAGACTGGCTGCTTGAGAATGGCGGCAAGCTGCTCACGGCTGAGTACGATGAGACGAATTATGTGTATATCAACGCCAATGACCACGGTATTCCCTATATCGACGTGACCGTGGGGTACGATCAGGTCTTTACCCTGCCCACCGGTATCCCCGGCGCTGATTATTTCGGTTATTATGAGAAAAAGCTGAATGACTGGAATGAGCTTGTCGAGAGTCTGGTTGAGTCTGAATCGCTGACGAAAATGGCCGCGGAGCAGGATGCCATCGTCAAGGTCGGTGTCCAATGGAAATCCGAACCTGACAGCAATGGTGTGGAGCTGCTTTACAATGCCAACGATTTCCTGACTAAAGTCGTGCAGGATTACTCCTCTGATGCGGCAAGCTACGCGTTGGGCGTTGATTTGGACCTCTGCAATGTGAATATGACGTACAATGGGGACACCGTTGGCGGCATCACATTCGATGGAAAGAATCACACGATCTTCCATGTAAAACGCGGCGAGACGATTGCCAATTATGCCGCAGGCAGTATTTATGGTTATGGCGACAACGTGACGGTGAAGAACCTGACTATCGACGGTATAACGATCGACTACACTGCCCAACCCATTGTCGGCGGCAACTACTATCACGCTTTCGGCGCTCTGGCGGGCTCTGTGGGCGACGGGTTCGCGGCGGAAAACGTGACGGTCAAAAATGTGACCATGAATTTGAACTTGCTTGGCGAGGAAGGGAATGCTTATACCTCCGCCCACCTGCTGCCTGCGGAGAGCATCGGCGGGCTTATCGGCTATGCCAAGGGCACCGTGACCTTGACCGGCTGCGCGGTGGAGGATATGACCGTCAATGTTACCGACAAGAACGACAACGGCGGAACGCAGTTCCTGATTGGCGGTTTCATCGGCTATGCGGATGCTTTGTACACGCCGTATGACGCAGAAGGAAAATGGGCCGACAACGACTATCGCGGCAACGGCAGCGTAAGCATCATAGGCTGCACGGTATCGGGTATGACGGTCGACAAGAATGGTGCAACTGGTGCGTCGGTTGGAGGTTTCCTCGGCGGCATCTGCAAGAGTGCCACTTCCAAGGACGGAACAACATACTCCGTGACAGCCGACATTGATGACAGAAGTACCTTCCCTGCAGGGCTTTACAGCATTGGCAATGTCCCAAATTCCACCGACAGCAATTCCGCGGCGCGGTCGCTCGATGCCATGCCCGCTGCCGCTTTCGAGGATGAGTCCGACGAGGAAAACACCGCGGCTTGAGCCACGCATCACGAACGCACGATCACACAGAGGAGGGCGGGTAAGCGTAAGACTCCGTTTCCGTGCGTTAACAAACCATGCGGCAAAAAGCTGCTCCGGCATGTAAGTGCCGGAGCAGCTTTTTTACATCTATTGTGGGGAAGGACAACTCTGCTCCGCAATGCGGTTCCTCAGACATTGGTGGGCAGTCAACGGCATAGCCGTTGACTGCCGAAACCAACAAAAATAAGTCGAGGGAAATTCCCTCGACTTATTTTTTCGTGCCCTGTACCGTCCGGTCTGCCCCATAGGTCACATTGTGTACCTATGAACATGAACCGTTGCGGTTACAGGGTTTTGTTGGAGCTGCTGGGCAGATTCGAACTGCCGACCTCATCCTTACCAACTGCCGTAGAGCCTTCCAGCCCCTGCTGTTCAAGGCTTTTCGGCAATTTTTTGTCCAAAAAGGAAGAGGTCGCAGCCTGTTTGTTCCATTGTTTCCGTCCATGTGTTTCCCCGTGTGGGTCACGGTGTGGGTCAAGCAGACACCTCTGCGTCAAAGAAGCCGCGGACAGGCTTCGCCGTCATATTTCGTTTTGCCGTTTCTCTCTCATAATTGATTCGGGTGATTTCCTCAATGAAAGCCTTCTGTTCTTCGCTGGCTTTCGACCATGACACGCCGAATTTTCGGCACATTGCAAAAAAGGTGCGATACCATAGTCTGTCTTCTTCTGTTTCATGTGTGAAGTACCACTTCGCGTCTTCCATTGTCAGCCCTCCTCCAAATAAGATACAAAAATGTCTCTGGCAGCCTCATCACAAATCAAATACCGCGGTGCTGCCCCTCTCTCGCGCCCAGGGATCAGCAATGCCCCGAAATCTCGTTCATAATGTCTTGCCAACTCCGGTGTCTTCGCATCCAAGGTCACATCGCCGTTGAAACCGGCATCCACAGATAGCTTGATGCCATAGGCGATCAAAGCCCGTCCGATGCCGTGGTATTTCGGACGCTCGCAAAGCGTCGGATTGCTTTGTGCCTGACTCTCCATATAGACAATGTGGACGGTGACCACATCTTCACTGATCTCATAAGCTCCCAAAGCCACCAATTCGCCGATCTGCGTTTTTAGTCCATAGATATCAAATTTGCCTTTTGAGATATACTCGCTGGTCCAATCCGTCTGCCACCGCGGTTCCTTTGTTGTTGTCGCGGCATCCTGCGGTGTCATCGGCTCAATAGCCACTGGCACCTGCTGATTCATTGCGTCATAAACAAACGGTCGAAACTGCACAGCTCTCACCTCGTAAGCAGTATACCACGGTTTTTACGAAAAATGAAGTAGGAAATTGAAGTCATAACATCCTCATTTTCGTTCCAAAAACGCACCGCTGTAACCAAAGAGTACGACCACAGATATTCCACTTCATAGGGGAACAAACTCCCACTCAAAGGCACTATCGAACGGGACGAGTGAAATATTAGCAAGCCATCGAGTGACGATTTGCTACTATTTCCGTTATAGACTATCTACGATTGTTTTTAGGGCGTAGGGTTTTGCACATTTTTGTCAACGCTTTATTGCCACAAAAAGGACAAGTATCAGGGTTATCCTCTTCTAAACCAAACCAGCCACATTGATTACAGGTACGAATGTTTTTCCGGTAGCTTGCATCCTGGATAAATGCTTTAATGCAACGCCTCTTATTCAGTATCTTCGTATGCAAAAGCGGACAGCCTCAGCTGTCCGCTTTTCTCGTTGATTTTATACGCATTATAGGCACTCAACCGCTTTGCGCTCAACCGCAAGGCCTTCCCTATATTTCGAGAGATATTTCTCAAAGCCTGCCACGTCCGCTGCATCCGGCGAAACCGTGGTAGACTCCGCACCGCAAAAGACGTGATCCCGAAGGAAATCCTCCAGCTTACATTCGCTGTGCTCCAGATATGCCGCCAGCAGAGCCATTCCGTAAGGCCCGCCTTCACCAGCCGTCTTCATGCACGTTATCGATGTGTTACAGGCTGCGGCCATGTATTTCTGTCCAACCAGCGGTGTTTTAAACAGGCCGCCGTGTCCGGACAGGGAATCAATCTGGACGCCCTCCCTGCTCAAGAGTTCCATGCCGATCTTGAGCGTGGCCATGGTGGAATAGAGCTGGGCGCGGATAAAGTTTGCAAGTGTGAACCTGCTATCCGCACGCCGGATCACCATGGGACGTCCCTCGTCGAGCCGTGTAATCCCCTCTCCGGCAAGATAATTATACACGACCACCCCGCCGCAGTCCGCATCACCTTCAAGGCTCACCTCATATAAGTGGGCAAACAGCTCCCCATCGTCAGGCTCCGCGCCGAAAAGGCGGACAGCATCTCTTAAGATACCACTCCACATATTCATGTCATTCGTGCCGTTATTGCAATGAACCATCGCTACCGGCCTTCCCGCGGGCGTTGTCACCATGTCAATCTCCGGATAGACATGGCGAATCGGCGTTTCAAGGACCACCATCGTAAAAATGGAGGTGCCGGCGGAGATATTACCGGTCCTTTCGGCGACTGAATTGGTGGCGACCATACCCGTTCCGGCATCTCCCTCCGGCGGGGCAAACGGCAGGCCAACCGGCAGTGCGCCGTCCAGTAACTCGGCGCCAGCCGCGGTAAGGCTTCCCGCAGCCTGCCCAGCGACCAGAACAGGCGGAAGAATGTCCCTCAGTTTTCTGTGAAAGCCTTGTGAAGCGGCAAGCATGTCAAACCGACCAAGCATTACACGATCAAAGCAGCAGTTAGTGCTGTCGATGGGAAACATTCCGCTGGCTTCTCCCACGCCTACCACATTTACTCCCGTGAGCATATAATGTACATACCCCGACAGTGTCGTGATATGCGCTATTTTGTCGGTATACGGTTCATCGTTCAGAACAGCCTGATACAGGTGTGCAATGCTCCAGCGCTGCGGAATATTGAAGTTGAAAAGGGCCGTCAGTTTCTCCGCCGCTTCCCCTGTGATTGTATTCTGCCATGTGCGGAAAGGCGCAAGTAGCCGCCAATCCTCATCAAACGCAAGCAGACCATGCATCATCCCAGATATTCCGGCCCGCGCAATCTGCTTTCCTTTGAACGGCTGCAGGGTCTCCCTCAGCCCTGACCAGACCTTCTCCATGGGATAGGTCCATATCCCGTCGGCATAGTCGCTTTTCCAAGTGCTGCTGCCGTACAGAACGGGCCTGTAGTCCTCGTCCACAGCCACCGCCTTGATGCGGGTACTGCCAAGCTCAATCCCCAAATATGTTTTCATGCGAACATGGCTCCTTTATCCGCAGACTACCGTCCGCTTTCTTCCGTATGCCTTGAAGCGCCGCGTTCTTTACCAGTAGTGCCGCAAATACCAGCGCCATGGCGGCCAGCACAGGGGGGCCAAGCGGCTCTTTCAGTATGACCAACGCAAGCAGCGGCGCAAATATCAGCTTAAAGTAGAAGATTAGAGACGTTGTGACCGCCCCCAATTCCTTCGTGGCCACCTGCATCGCGAGAAAGTTCATTCCAGTTGCAACGATCCCGACATAGAGCAGGGCTGGCATTATCTCTCCGTCAATATGATCCAGCAGTGGGATATCGACAAAGAGCTCCAGCCCAAACTGCCGATTCAGCTCCGCGACCGATGGAATATGGCTGATCCAAACCAGGAGTAAAAGCTCCAGCGCCCCGAACAAAAAGGTAAATGAGACGTAAACCGATGGCGGGAACCGGTCTGACCAACGCTGCCCCAGTACATTGTATACCGCCAGCAGCGCAGCTGAAAGCAGAATCAGGATACAGCTGAGAAGTGAGCTTCCACTTCTCCCGCCGAGAATAAGCACTGCCACGGCGGCAGCGTATAATGCAGACGATAGTACCGTATCCCACCTGAGTCTTTCCCCCAGCATCGCCCATGAGGCGATTGCGACAAAAATCGGGCTACAGGAATAAAGTACCGATACGACCGACGCCTTTCCAACAGACAGTGCGACCTGATATAAAACCGTGCTAAGCACGACCATGAGCAGGCCAGAGAAGAGCATGGGGGAAACGCTGCTCCTTTTTGCTTTTCTCTGCTCATTAACCGTCCTCAGCGCGATTGGAAGACAGGACAGCCCGCCGCAGAGGAACCTCCAAAAGCAGAGTTGAATTGCATTCATGCGGAGCGAAGCTAACTTCAGCGTCACATCAATCGAGCTGCACATGATAATGCAGAAAAGAAAGCATAGGATTCCTCTTTTTTTCATTGGTCACCTCTTCTGCATCCATCGAAAGTCCGCATCCTCACCGCAGTGTCAAAGAAGTGCCCTCACCTTTTCCTTTATCTCGACGATCTGCTTGGCAGTAAGTTCCCGATAAATGCTGTTGTCCGGCGCTGCCTTGGTATCGGAGCTTTCAATATACGCAAGCTTTGCATCCTTGGAAAGAATGTTATTGAACCATGTGTTTTGGGGAACATTGAACACCGCACCAGGCTCCAGCTTGACGGCCTGTATGATTGTCTGCTCGTCAAGTTCTTCCGCGTATATGATGACAACGCTACCCTTGAGGAGAATAAACTGCTCGTCCGTCTTGAAGTGGATCTCCAGACGAGAGATGTTCTCTACGTCGTTCGCCTCACGCCAGTTTTTCAGCGCAATCAGCCAGCTCTCATTGGAATAGACGTTTTCGATCCCTGCGCCCTCATAGGTAATATTTTTTAGCTTCATTTAAGTCTCTCCTTCATGTACGCCTCGATATCGGCCAGCATCGGATAGGACGGAATGGAGCCCTCCCTTGTCGTGGTATAGGCCGCGTACTCATTGGCCCAGCGGCAGGCATCGCTCACGCTGTTTCCCCATAGCAGATTGACCGTGAACGCCGACAGAAACCCGTCGCCTGCGCCGATGGTGTCGATTGTTTCGACGTGTGTACCGGGAAGATGGGCAAATTTGTCTTCCTTGCGGATAGCACAGCCATCGGCTCCCAGCGTGAGGATCACACAGCCGCATCGATACTTTTCCTGAATCCGCTCCGTGATTTCTGGCAAACTCATCTCATGCCAGTCCCCAATCCCCGCGAGCTGAGCACCCTCAACCTCATTGACAGCCAGATAGTCTACAAAGCTCAAGTCGCCGATGGACTCGCCGAGGGGCACCGGACTAAGATTGAACACCGTCGTCATTCCAAGTGACTTGGCATGCTTCAGCGCCGCAAGTGCCAGAGAAAGCCGAATCTCAAGTCCGGTAAAGAAAAACCTCGCACCAGCCCTCATGTCCAGTTCTCGAATGACCTCCTGCTCCGTAAGTGTCCAGCTGCAGCTCTCACCGCAGATACAGATGTGCTTCCCGTCCGGTCCCATGATCCGTATCCCCTGACCCGTCCGTGCCTCGACGGTGCGCAGCAGCCCGGAGGTATCCACGCCAGACTCCTGCATCCACTTTTCTGCCCGGTCTCCGGCCTCGTCGGCGCCAGCTTTTCCGATGAACGCCACGCCTGCGCCGAGACGGGCCATACAGATGGCGGAATTGGGGCCTTTTCCGGCATCAACGTTATAACGCCAGCTGTGTCCTTTTACGGACTCTCCAACCTTGGGCAGTGACGCAACATAAACCGACTGGCCTCCGCCCACATTGTTCAGCACGATAATCTCGCAGTTGCTCATTTCACATGGCTCCCGTTATTTTCGTTTGAAAGAATGATCTCCTTGTCCTCAACCGGATGCTTCGCCGTATTAGCGTCGCACGCAATAATGACCCTCCCGCATTTTTCAGTCAGGATCGTGGCAGGATATTCCAGTGTGGGCTGGCTAAACATCATCACACGGATCGCCGTCGATTTCCATTTACCGGTCGTAACCATGAGGAGCACTTTCTCCGCAGAGCACAGAATCTTCATACCTACGGTAAGCATAAACGGATCGCAACGATCATACATACCGCCGAAGTTGCGCTCGCTCTTCATGATAATGCTGTCCACGTTTTTCCGAATGATTCTGGTCTTGGAATTTGCATATTCCTCAAGGGAAATGCGGAAGTAAGGATCCTGCGGCGCCTCATTGGCAGCGATCAGCCCCTTATATCCTAGGCCTCCGAAAACTGTATCAATGCCGCCGAGCTTTTCGCACATCTGATCTGGATAATCAAGTGCCTCCAGTCTTGGCCATATTCTCTGTTCCTCTGGAACGTTGAGCGCAGGGTCAATCTTCCCATAAAACCGAGCGAGCATTCTGCCCTCGCAACTCTCCGGTTTGTTTTCTTTCGGATAGGGCCGGCACTGCCAGTCAAGGATCTCGTCCATATGGAAGACCCACAGGTTTTTGAGACTAATCCTCTCCTCATTTACCCTGCGGATGAACGTCTTATACTGGTCCTCGGGACCAGAGGGCAGCACCCAGCGGGTAATTTTCCCCGCCGCATTGTTTCGTAGCATTTCCTCCGCCATAAAATTGCCGACGTATTCCGCGATCTCCGCACGGGTATCGCGCATGACCATTTCTACTCTGCTGTCGGGATGGTCAACGAGCTCGGAAACAGGCACATGGCACCAGGTTTCCATCTCGTCGCGGGAAATTCTGTATTCCTGCATAGTCAAACCTCTTTTGCTTTCAAATCAGTCTTGTTCCTTCGCCTTTTTCAGCTCCCGCTCCATAAGATATGGGACCATGCCGGGGATACGGTAGGCATACCAATGAATTCCGACAATCTGGTCCGGTTTATCCTCGCTGATCTCAGTCTGGAAGCAGTAGTTGTCGCACTCCTTTTCCGGAGTCGCCAAAACAGGGGTAGTAAAATGTAGCCAATGCCGCATTTCACCATCTAAATTGGCAAAGGTCTCCCAAAAAGGCTCCTCTCCGCTCTCCGGCTCATAGGCTGCGTAAAGGCACGCTCCGCATATATGATGAGGCAGGAGATAAAACGAGAAGTTTTTATAGGCTTTTTCAAAGGCTTCCCTGTCCCATGGGCCAATCTCAACGCCCTCATACCCCTTTGTTCCGATCTTGGAAAAAAGGGAACGGATCTCATCAAAGTCCTTATAACCCTGCTTCATTGCTGCCGCACTCCCCTTTCCGAACGAGCGATCAAAGCTCAATATATTCGTCCCAATGGGATCTGGTAAACACCTCGTTGCTATCCTGCCCGATAAGATACACATCTTCCAGCCGGAAGCCATAGTCGGGGCCACGGAAATAATGGTCTCCCGAAATCGTCATGCCGGACTTGAGCTCATAGTCCATGTCATGACGGAACGTAGGCGGCTCGCCCTCGAAAACTCCTATGCCGTGGGAAGCGCTGGCGGGCGGCATACCGTAACCCCGGTCCGTGAACATTTTCGCAAAGCGGTCGTATACCTCGCCGGAAAGGACACCCGCTTTAGCAACGTCGAACATGATGGTCTTATGTACCTCCGAAAGGAAGTCGATATCCCGCTTCATTTCGTCGGTCATTTTGCCGAAAATGAACGGTCTTGCAAAGGCGGAGGCGTATCCTCCGTACTGAGCACCATAATTCACATAGATCATCCGGCCTTCTCCAAGCCTATCATAGGTATTGCGGCCCATCGCGTTTCTTGAGTTTTCACCCGAGAAAACATAGGTCGGGAAGTTGGGACCCTCGCCGCCATGCTTGTAGATGGAGGAGTTGATCATGCCGGCGACCTCCATTTCGGTCATCTCCGGCGTAATTGTGCCAAGAATGTCCTCAAATACCAGCTCATTGATACGGCATCCCTCGCGAATCAGGCGTATCTCATTTTCGGATTTGTTCATACGAAGGTCGAGCAGCATCCTCTCCACACGGACAATCTCGCCCCCCGGTGCAAGTGCCTCTTTCAGATGCTCATACATCGAGTGGGGGGTAATCGCATAGTCGCTGATGCCAAGGCGCTTCATGCCCTGTCCGTCAGTTGCCTCGTCAAAGAGTTCCTGCATCGTATAGTACTGCACGCCGACCCACTTGAACTTTGCGTGCGCATGGCCAAAGTCGGAGCTCACCCGCACGTTTTCGGGGCCAAAGGCCGTGCGTACTGCGCCCGGAGCTTCTCCGCCAATCAGAATTTTTGGATCTCCCTTTCTGGGGACCAGTATGCCGCCCGTTTCAAACATTGGCCAATAATTGCAGAGATATCGGACATTTTGGTACACGCTGGAGTTCGCATAGCAAAGAACCGCATCCAGATCCTCCGCCGCCATTGCCTGCTGCAGCCGCCTTACGCGGTCTTTGTATTCCTCATTGGGAATCAGCACAGGGAGCTTGTTCACACCGTTCTCCTTTCTCCTCTTTGGCACAGATATGGGGTCATATCCGGCACTCGGTACGCAAACCATTTCTTCCCGATAACCTCATCAGGCTTATCCGGTGAGCGAAAGCTCTGAGACCATTCGCGGCCGTTTTCCCACTTTGGAAATTCGTAATGAATCCAATGTCTCTCATCACCGTCAACATTGGCAAAGCTCTCCCAAAGAAGCCCTTCCTCCGTTTCCACGGTAATGTTCATCACAATCCCGAACGGAGGATTATACAGCAGGTAACAGTTTGCCTTCTCATAGCGCTCCGCCATATCATCGGGGGTGCACTCGACACCCCCGACGCCGACATGGCCATCTTTTCCTAGAACGGCGAAGCACCTCATAAGGCTCTCAAAATCATTGGTGATTTTCATATCAACTTCGCTCCTTCCGCAAGATCTCTCAGTCTTCGACAATTTTCATCGTTTCCGGGTCGATTGTGACACCGTACTCCCGTTTTGCCGCCTCGATCGAAACATAACCGTTAAGGACGTCCCACTCGATCAGCTTACGGTCTCTCTTTGCTGGATCTCCCCAGCCGCCGCCACCAGAGGTGCGCTGCACTGTGATGGTTCCTGCTGGGACCTTCTCCGCCGCGATCGTATGCTGGCTCCCATCCGGGAATTTTCCGTAATGAGCGTTGGGAAGTCCGCCCTGCCCGCCGAAAAGCCCGTATGGTCTGATCTTATCGCGGTCAGCGATGATGGAAACGTTGGTCTCGGTAAGCAGCTCAACCTCACGCAGAAGGCCAAGGCCGCCACGATACTCGCCCGCGCCGCCGGAATCCTGCACGAGGGAGTACTGCAAAACGCGAATGGGGTGCTCCATCTCGATCATCTCCGTCGGTGCGTTCGCCGTATTCGACATATGGGAATGGTGTCCGTTCGCACCATCGTCGTTGTACTTCGCGCCAAGGCCGCAGCCAAAGGACTCATTATAGACAAAGTTCCTATTAGTTTTTGGGTCAATACCACCGTAAATGCCTCCGGACCATTGGCCGTTGCACGCGCAGCACTGCTCCGGAACGACCTTTGACAGAGCACCGATGATAACGTCTACCACGCGCTGCGGAGGGACTGTGGTGCAGCCGCCCACCGCGTGGGGATAAGGAGCGTCAAGGAAGCTCGGCTTTGTCGGGCGGATCAGATGAATCGCGCGGTACGCTCCGGCATTGGTAGGAACATTGTTGCCAAAGACTGCCTTAATCGCAAAGTATGCCCCAGAGTGGGTCAGCGACCAGGGATTGTTGTTGCCGTGCGCCACGGGCGGCGCAGAGCCCTCAAAGTCAACGTACACATCGGAGCCCTCGATCTTGACATGTGTTTTGACCTTGATGAGCATATCGACCAGGCCGTCACTCTCCAGATAATCCTCGAACTCCTCTTCGCAGTCGGGAACCACCCGGATCGCTTCACGCATGCTCTTTTCAGAATAATCAAGGATCGACTCAAAGTAAGCCATCAGCGTCTCAACGCCGTACTTTTCGGCAAGCGCCTTCAGGCGCGTCTCGCCTCTGTTGTTAGCGGCAAGCTCAGAGAGCAGGTCTCCGCGGACCTCATACTTTGTACGGACGTTTGCCGTAATAAAGTCAAGGATATCCTCCTGCACCACACCCTGCTTGGCAAGAAACACGCCGGGGATGATCAGGCCCTCCTCATGAATGGTCTCGTTGATAAACGCCCGTGGGGAACCTCCCATATCGAGCTGGTGGGCAAGCGCACCGGTAAAAGCAAACAGCTTCCCTTCGTGGAAGATCGGCTTGAATACCATCACGTCAAACAGATGAGAGCCGTACATATACGGGTCGTTATGGATCAGTGCGTCGCCCTCCTGCAGCGTTTCGGCAGGATGCTTTTCCAACAGCGCCTTGAGTGTCTGGGACATGATGCCCAGATGGACTGGGACAAAGGTTCCCTGTGCCAGCATATCACCCTTTGCGGTATATAGGGCGCACGAGCAGTCTCTTCTAATTTTAATATTGGTGGAAAATGCGGCTCTTGCAAGATATTCGCCCATTTCCTCCGTAATCCACTTCAGATTGTTGAGGATAACGGATCTGGTTACTTCATCAATTTTCATACCTGATTGCTCCTTCCTGCCCATCAAAGGGTGATAATAATATTGCGGAAGCCATCAATGCTGGCCGTAAAATTCGGCGGGATCGGGGTGGATGCGGCATACTCTTCGATAATCGCGGGGCCCTTGATCTTGCAGCCGGGCATCATCTTCGCGCGGTCATAGACAGTGCTCTCCACATAAGCTCCATTGAAATACATCTTGCGCTTACCCTTAACGGCGGCTTCTGCGCTGGCGTTTTTGTCAACGGGCTCTTCAACAAACTCAAGGCCGTCGACAACGCCAAATGCGGAAAAGCGGAAATTGACAAAGGTGATATGGTCGGAAAGCGTATAGCCGTAAGTGCGCTCGTGGATATGGCAGAACGACTGCGCATACTCCTGAAGCTGCTCCGTGCTGTCTATATGACTGTTGATCGGAACGCTCAGTTCCCAGGACTGGCCCGCATACCGCATATCGGCCGTAGCGGAGAAAATAATTCTGTCCTCACTGTAGCCCTCGGCGGCCATATCCCGAATCGCCTGTGCCTTCAAATCGGCAAAGATCGCGTTGAACTCCTCAACGCTCATCTGCTCCACGAGCTTGATGTTGGTGCGGACATAGTCGTAGCGAACCTTTGCCAACTGGCAGCCGATTGCCGAGAAATTGCCCGGAGACACGGGAACAATTACGCTCTTCATGTTCAGTTCTTCCATCAGGGCAGCCGCGTGCAGCGATCCGCCACCGCCAAAGGCCATAAGGGAGAACTCTCTGAGGTCGTAGCCCTTTTGTGTCGAGATAACATTGATGCCGCCGCACATATTAGCGTTTACCAGCCGCAAAATCCCGCTCATTGCCTCTTCAAGATTCAGACTGGTCCGACGGCAGATTTTGCTCTCGATGGCCTGAACGGATTTTTCCTTGTCCAGCTTCATCTCACCGCCCAGGAAGTTGTCGGGGTTCAGATAACCCGCCAGAAGATTAGCATCGCTGACCGTCGGGTCATCCCCGTTGCCGTAGCAAGCCGGTCCTGGAAAGGCGCCAGCGCTTTGAGGGCCGACATGGACGCCGCCGCCGACGTCGACCCATGCGATAGAGCCTCCACCTGCACCGATGGTGTGCATCTCCACCATGGGTACCTGCACCGGGAAGCCGCCAAGCTCACCGCTTGTGGTAAAAGCCACCTCATAATCGTGGAGCAGAGCAAGGTCGCTGCTGGTGCCGCCGATATCAATAGTAACGACATTTTCTTCCTTCAGGAGCCGCGCCATATAGGTCGCCGCAAGAACGCCGCCCGCAGGTCCTGAGAAAACCGTATGAACGCTACGCTCGCCAGCCGCAACGGAGCTCATAACACCGCCGTTGGACTGCATGATATGGACGCTTGCTGGAACGCCGATCTCCTTGCGCTTTTCGTCCAGGTGCATTAGATAATCCTTCACGCGCGGCATCAAGTATGCGTTGACGGACGTCGTGCAGAAGCGCTCGTATTCCTTAATCTCCGGCAGGGTCTCCACGGATGTGCACAGATGGATACCTTGCATCTGCTCCTGCACGATTTCCTTCATCTTCAGTTCGTTTTCGCCGTTGATGTAAGAGTTTACGAAGCAAATCGCCACGGACTCGACCCCGAAACGCTTGAGCTGTTCAATGACGGCCTCGGCGTCCCCACGCTCGACGCTTTTAAGGACCGTACCATCCGCCAGAGTTCGCTCGTCAATTTCGAACACCAGGTAGCGGGGAATGGGGGGCTGCGGCCGCTTTACCCAGAAGTTATACAAATCCGGGCGCTTCTGGCGGCCGATCTCCAAAACGTCGCGGAACCCCTTAGTGGTGACCAGCGCCGTTTTTGCTCCCTTGCGCTCAAGAAGTGTGTTGGTGGCGACTGTGGTGCCGTGGATAAAATAATCCATGTTTTCAACCGGCAGGCCGTAAACTCGGGATATCTTTTTGATGCCCTCCTCGATGCCGATGGAATAATCGCTGGGGGTGGAAGAAACCTTTGTTGTATAGGTCTTTTTCTCTGCGTCGTCGTAAACCACAATGTCTGTGAAAGTTCCGCCGACGTCTACACTAAGTTTGTAGCTCAATTCCTTTTCCTCCATTTACTGTTTTTATGCTCCGCAGAGCAGAGCCGGTAGCCACTCGGACAAAGCCGGTACAAACGAAACAAGAAGCATTGTGGGCACTGCGCCGAACAGAAGGAACGGCAGGATCGGCTTCAGCATTTCTCTCACAGATACATCGCAGATCCTCGAACAGGCCAGAAGGCACGTCGCCATAGGAGGTGTAATCGCACCGATGCCGATGGCGACAAACACGATGACCGCCAGCTGCACCGTGGAAACGCCAATCGCAGCAGCAATGGGCGCCAGCATGGGAACCACCGTAAGGATGATTACATTTCCGTCAATAAAAAATCCTAGAATAAACAGAAGTAGGTCAATCATCAAAATAATCAGCACTTTATTCGTGGTAAGGCTGAGAACAAGCTCGGAAAACATCTCTGGGACATGGTTGAGTGTCAAAATGCGAGAAAAGATCATCGTCATGGGGAAAAGAACGACCAAAACGGACACGTCCTTCGCACCCTTTTTGAAAATACCGAAAAGCTGGGACACCTTGATATTCTTGTAGATCAAAAGACCTGCGAGCGTAGCATAGAGGCACATGATGGCCCCGGCCTCGGTCGCGGTAAAGATACCGCCGTATATCCCCCCCAGCGTCAGCACAGCAAGGCCGACCGCAACAAGGAGTTTTACCCAAAACTGCGCTCTGTTTTCGGTATAAAGGGAGCCATCCTCCGCACCACCGTCGCGGAAACTCATCACGGTAGCCTCACCTGTTTCAACCTTTTCGGAGACATAGTCACTGCGTTTGGTAGGATCGTAGTACTGCGTGTAAATGAGGCGGTTGATCAGCAGATATAGCCCCGTCCAAATGATGGCGGGAATGATTGTGGACATGAAGAGCTCGCCCACAGAGGCGCCCGAGACCGCGGTCGAAAAGACGATCGCATTCACATTGGGCGGTATCATAAAGCCCATGGGGCTTGACGCCGCGATCAGCGCCGCCACGTAACGCTTGTCCCACCCCTTTTTCACCATATCCGGTGCCATGGCGGTGGCAAGCGTATTGGCGGTGGCAAGCGCAGAGCCGCACATTGCGCCAAAGAAGCAGGACACGACTGGAATCGCTGCCGCCATTCCGCCCTTGACCTTTCGCAGCAGCCGGTCACCGACTTCGATCAGGACGTTCGCGATTCCACTTTTTTCAACCAGCTGTCCGCCGACCACAAAGAGGGGAATCGCCAGCATAGCAATAGAGTCCAGCATATAGTAGGCGTTCGTCGCAAACGAGCCGGTGCGGGCACCCGCAAAGATTGCTAGGAAGAACGATCCGCTGAGGAACGAAAGGGGAATCGAAACGCCCATAAAGATAAACAGGAGGATGAGTCCCATCGCAAGCGCAAAAATCATTTGTCATCGTCCTCCTCTTTTTTCTCTGTGGCAAGCGGCGTATAAGCCGTCTTATCCCCCCGACAGGTCTCTACCAGCGCGATAATGCACCTAATGGTATTCACCGCATAATATACGGTCATGCCGAGAACGCCGACAAACATGGAGCCGTAAACCCACCACATATTAAAGCCGACCGCCGCGGAAACCGTGCCGCGTTCAATGTTCACGATCCAAAGCTTCCAAACCAGCGGCAGAAACGCGGCAAGTGCCGCCGTTGAAATGAGCATAGACAGAAGCTGGCCGAGCAGCTTAGGAACACCATCGCGAAGAGCGTCCTGAATCAGGGGCACCTTTAGCATGGAATCGTCTCTCGCCGAAAGAACCGTTCCAAGCCAAACAAAGACGATAAACACCATGGTGGGCAGTTCCTCAAACCCGTGCATATTGATATTGAACAGGTATCGGCTGATGATCGTTAGGCAGGTGAACAAAATCAGGAAAATGAGCATGACAGCGGCAATATTGCCGACGACGAAATCTACGAGCTTATCCACCTTTTTTAGAAATTTCAAATGTTTTTCCCCCTTTGCGGTGCATATTTATAAGCGAAGTCATGGTAGAAAGCGGCGGCCGAGGCCGGCATAGCTTAATAAGCCGTTCGGTTCGCCCCAGCCGCCCGTGTTCAGTCGGATCCGTGTTCGGTGTCTGTTCTCAGCCCTCCCAGACGCCAAAAATCTCGTACGCGCGGTTATACAGATCCTCGCCGAGAACATCAATCCAGGTGTCCTTCATGCTGTCGGCATAATCGATCCACTGCTGCAGCTCTTCCTCCGTGGGATAGTAATAGGTCACGCCCTTGCTGTCCAGGAAGGAATTCGTCTGCTTGTCCCAATAGCAGGTCTGCTCATACTCAACCTCTGCACAGCGCTGCGCAGCTTTAGTGAAAAGCTCCTGATCCTCCGCGGAATATGCATTGAATGCATCAAGGTTCATCATCATGCTGTAGGAGGTGTTCTGCGTACCGACAAAGCTGTAGTAGGGCGCGATATCATAGAAGGTATTGCCGACATAGGTGGGCATCTGCTGATCTGTTGCGGTAACCATACCGTTTTGCATGGAAGTGTAAAGGTCACCAAAGCCCATGATGACAATATTGCCGAGACCGCCAAAGAACGCCGTGTGGATCGCATCCTGATAGGAGCGGAAAGTCTCGTCCGCAAGGTCAGACGGGGTCTTAATGAGCTTTTTCGTAGACATGATGTGACGGAACAAACCGGGGTTCTGCGCCAGCATCTTCACGCCGTTGTCCTCAAAGAGCTCGGACTGAAGCTTGAAGCCCTCGCTTTCGGGATCGCAATAAAGTTCCAGAAGCTGGTCATAGTTCTTGAAGAGGTAAGGAATCTTATTCCAGCAGAAGCGCTGATCAACACTGGACAGACCCGCACCGAAGTAGAAGTCCACCTCGCCGTCGGCAAGCATCTGCCACATCTCCGCCTCACTGGAACCGTAGGTGAAGTTGTAGAAGATATCCACCTTATACCGACCATTGCTGTTCTCTTCCACATATTCCTTAAAAGCGGCAACTGCCGGTCCCCAACTATTGAACTCCGTGACCTGTGCCGGATCAAGTGCCGTGCAGGTGAGGACGAGCGTCTTCGGCTCCACCGTATTATCGTCCGCTTCTCCCTGTTCCGGCGCATCGGCCTTCGGGCCGCATGCACACAGCGAGAGTGCCGTGGTCAGTGCTAGGATCATGCAGAGTAGCTTTTTCATTTTTTGTCCTCCCATCGTATTCGATGATTTATTTATGGTTCAAGGCGCAGCGCTTTGCCATGCCTCTTTCCATCTCTTTTCCGAAGCCATCGTTACGGGAACACACAGAGCCTCGCGGCGTTGGCCATGCATCGGCATACCCGCCTGTGGGACGTGCGGAAAAATTGCTTTCCTGCTCTGTCACCGCAGACATTGCCGAATGGAATGTTATAATAGTTTTTACAACTATTATAATAATTGTCATAAGATTGTAAGTCAACTTGGGATTTTCGATAAATCCTCTCCAATTTTTTTGTATAATTGAACGATTTTTGCCGTATTTCGGTGTGCAAGAGCTTAGCATCTCTTTTATTTATGCCGATATTGTGCTTTTTCTCTTTCAATAGTCACTTTTTTGTGTTATATTGTTTTTACAGGTCATATAAAATAGCTTACAAGTGAGGAGTGTCTGCCTAATGAACACTCAGGATATCCGGATAAACAATATGCACGACATCATTTCCTGCCTTCGCGAGAGTAACGGAATGACAAAAAAGGACCTTGCCGAAGCCACCCATCTCAGCTTTTCCACCGTATCGAGTTTTTGCAATCAGCTTATGGAATGCGGCGTGCTTTACAGCAGAAAAGGACTCTCTGTTACGGTTGGAAGAATGCCGGAGCATTTATACATACGGTATGACAGCTTCTTAACTGTCTGCCTAGATCTACAGCGGCAGGGCCTGATGGAGTTTGCGGTCCTCAACTTGAACGATGAGGTCCTTTTTTGCAAAAGGTACGATATATCTCTCTGCAACGGAATACGGGAGATTGTCCAGTATGCGTACTCCGTGTTTTGTCAGTTGTGCTCCGATTTCCCAAACTCTCAATATCTCGGCGTAGGCGTCAGCGTTTCCGGGATTTTCGATAAAGCCTCGGAAAAGATTATCGGCTCTGCCATTCCCTCCATGGACGGCGTTCCCGTCAAAGCGATTATCGAGGAAATATTCGGCATGCCCTGTTATGTCGATAACGAGGCCAATCTGTGCGCGATCGGCACCTATGCCACCCACGCCGGAGAAGACGACCTTGTCTACATGCACATTTCCGAAGGTCTCGGGATAGGTGTCTATACTGGCGGAAAGCTGCTCAGCGGCCACAACGGATACGGCGGAGAGATTGCACATATCCCTTTCGGCACCCTTGGTCGACGCTGCCCTGCCTGCGGCTGCGTCAACTGTGTCGAAACGGAGCTGAGCATTCCTTGGCTCCTTCAAAATTCCGTATGGAAAATGACCGATGCCCCCCTTATGGATCAGTGGGCGCAGATGGCAGAAGCAATCAACCGCGGCGATCCCGCTTACGATGGCTTTCTGCATGACAAGGGCGTTCTCATCGGTTTACTTTTTTCTATGCTCATTGATATTTTCAACCCGCTGCACGTCTATATCGGCGGCGATATCACGGATATTTTTGAGCGCCTACGGCCCTCGGTGGAGCACTGCATCCGTTCCCGCTGCCTTCGGGAACGTACCACTTCCCGAAGCTTCCTTGTGCGCAACAATATCCTCCCAATCCTCTGCGACCAGAATTCCAATGAACACATGATGCTGGGACTTTCCTACAGCATGCGCCGCCGCTGGGACCCTCTAGGCAACCGCCTTGTGTAATGACGCCGCATAATAAATACCCCCGGCCTTGCCACAACACTGTTAAGATAAGAGCTGTAAAGGGAGAAAACTTCGGTTTTTCCCTTTACAGCATTTATTTGGTGCCTTTAGGCGTGGAAATAACCCCCCCGTTCTACCCAATGTCATTAAGTTAAGAAAAACTGGACTTTACAGAAACTGTGGGGTCCATTTTTTGCATTTATGTAATTATTTTTGAATTAAGACTTGACAAGACTGGAGAAACGTGCGGCCTTTTTGCTAACTGCGGTTAGCAAAAATTAGAGGTATTCCCACCGGAAATTACAAGGAGCATTCTCATGCTAGATAAATTAAGCATAATACGGCATAAATTAGTGGAAATGATCATCAGCTTTGCGAAGTGTCCTGGATGTTCGTGGAAAAACCAAAACGAGATTTCACCCGTAAAAGAAAACTCAGCTTCAATCAATAGGTTTGATCTACCGAAAAGATTGCTACCTATCTCGCTATGCCACGCTGTTTCTCGAACTTCTAAAGCAATACTTTGCCAACCTTGGTGAGATGCATATGGAACATAAAGTCTAAGAGCAGCAATAACATACATATACGGATATCGTCACCATCTATAGTGGCGTAAGAGCGCTGGCGTTTTTTATGCCTTTGCATATTAGGGAAGCTCAGCGCATTCCCCTTTTGTCATTCTCTATAATTTTTGTATCTTGACACTTCAGCAAGTTCACTTTATACTGATAGTAGGCTAAAGCCAAATCTCGCAGCTTTCCGGTGAGGTCCACACCCCGGTGTGGCCTCAGACATTCATGGGCCCCGTAGGGCATTATAACCACCCCTGTACGCAGGATGCTCCATGAAGGTCGACAGTTTTTGGCGCTGTACCGGCAGCGCGGGTGTGTACCCTTCCGTCGAAAGCGGAAAGGACACAAATGAACGACAACGTTGTCATCGTCTACAACGGTGAGCAAGTATCGGTGCCAAAGGAGGTCGCAGACTTCCTCGAGTGGGATCGAAAACGGGAACAGGCGCAGGAGAGGCAGGACGCAAGGCACCTGAGTAAAAGTGAGTTTGAAACGGTGCTGTCCGGTTTGGAGTGCGTCAAGCGTCCCGTGGAGGATGCAGCGCTCAGGAACCTCCGGCTTGAAAATCTGCGGGGAGCCATTGCAGAGCTGGACATGCAAGGTCAAAACCTGCTCTCCCTCCGATACAGCGGTGAGCTGACGATGGAGGAGATCGGTCAGATCTATGGCATCTCCAGAATGGCGGTATCAAAGCGACTGAAAAAGCTACACAAGAAGCTGGGAAGCTCTGTCTTATGACAGGGCTTCCCAGCTTCTTTGAAAAATTTTCTGTTTTCTGGTTTACAAATGCACGCTGAGTGTCCTTATAGGTGAGAGGCAAATCCGCTCCTCCATCGGAGCGTGGCTGAGTTGGCCGCAGCCTTACCGCCTCATCCGAACACAAAAGGAGCGTGTATGACTATGAATCCATTCGAACAAAGCAAGCAGCAACTGCTGCACTCCCTGACCTCTCAAGTCGAACAAGAGGTCATCGACTACATTCGGCAGGAGATGCAGCATGACGCACCGGACAGCGTCCCAACCGAAGATGAACTGCTTACCTTCTTCCAATCGCCGGACGAAGCGACTACGCTGAATGCCTACCAACAGATGCTGGCGATCGATAAACTCTTGGAGTACGCAGAGATCAGTCTGCGTACTCTCTGCGACCTGATCCGCTACCAGCAGCTCAAGGAGTTTGGCATCGTCCATTCCGCAAAGGAGTTCATCCAACTCTTTCACCCCAACGAACAGGAGGACACCCCATGAATCAATTCAGTAACAAAAACTATTTCACCATGCCGAACGAAATTTTTTCGCTCGGACTGGACGCAAGCGAGATCGCAGTGTATGCCTATCTTCGCTGTCTTGAAAACCGACGCACCTATCAGTGCTGGCCGAGCTACACTACGATCGGCAACGCAGTTGGCCGCGCAAAGAACACGGTCATGCGATACGTTGATGCGCTCGCAGAGAAAGGTCTCGTCTCCACAGAGCCAACCTCTGTCCTGATGCGTTCCGGCATCAAGAAGAACGGCAACCTGCGCTACACCATTCGGCCGATCCGTGAAGCCATAGAAATCTTTCACGCGCGCCAGCTTTCTGCGGTCGAATGTGCAGCAGAACGGCAACAAGTCCAGCGCAAGCTGTCTGCAATGGATCTGCTGCCTGGAGCATGAGGAGAAAGGAAAAGCGCAATGAAGCATTCCCCCTACACAAGCTATGACGAGCTGCCGCTGATGCTCTCCGTCGCAGAAGTTGCTGCTGTGCTCGGCATCTCTCGTGCCGGTGCTTATGAGCTGGCACGAAGCAACAGCTTCCCCGCACTCAAAACTGGCAGCCGGATCGTTGTTCCGAAGGACAAGTTTCTCGCATGGATCGACACAAACAGCGGTTCAAAAAACGCACCGCTGTAACTAAAGAACAGGCGCTCAATTTTCTGTGTGCCAACGAAGCGGCTGAGCAAAACCGTGAAGCCCATCAATGCGGCAAGAGAAACAGCAATGGGATCACGCGACCCTGCGGGGCCGCGGCGCCTGCGGGACAGCGACGCGCATAAGCGCATCGCTGTCCCGCAGGCTCTCTGCACTCTTCGGGAGCACACCCGACCAAGACCCGAAAGCGGCAAAGTTTGCCGTTCTGATACCCGGCCGCGCAGGGTTTCCGAACCGCGCAAAACGGTCCGAGGGTAGTGATAGCGCCCCCACCCGAAACGCCCCGTGTTTCGCCGTGTGAGCCGGTGTGTGCGCGGTTAGGGGCTGGGGTGGCGTGTGTGCCCGCTTTCACCTGCGAAAGCGAACGTGAGCCGTTTGTGCGAGTGTGATTTAAAACCGCGCTGGAGAGAACTTTCCCACGCCGTATGGGACGTAACTTCGGCAGATTGGGCGGTTATCGGAGGATTTTATTTATAGCAGGATAAAGGGCTGGCGTCGGAACCGACGCTCTGCCCGGTCACTTCTGCCCGCAGTGCGGGCAGTTTACGGGGGTTTCAGCGCAGGCGGTTGTGGCGCCTTTTGAGAGAACTTTTGGAGCGGCTGGCGTCTTTGTTCCCGCAAGCGCAGGTGTTTCAACGAAAATGAGAGTGCCTTACGGCAGATTGGAGGGAATTATGAGCAAAAATGAAAACAGGCTGAACTTCCGTATGACGGATGAAACAGCCGCCAAAATAGAGCGGTGGTATCAGGAAGATAACTGCCGCAGCAAAAACGAGTTCATCGAAAAGGCGGTGAACTGCTACGCGGATATGCTCACCGCAGGCGAAAGCACCACGCTGCCCCGTGCGGTGCAGTCCGCCATCGACGCGCGGTTGAAGATCTTCGAGGATCGCATCGCGTCGCTGCTCTACAAGCAGGCGGTGGAGATGGACATGGCGATGTCCATCCTCCTGCAAAGCCTCAACGTGAGCGAGGAAGTGCTGCGGCAGGAACGGGCAAAGAGCATCGCCGCCGTCAAGCGCACCAACGGTCAACTGCGGTTGGAGCAGAAGCTCCGTGAGCTGGAGAGTGAAGCATGGCAAGGCTGATCGTCAAAAGCCCGTACATCAAGTGCGGTACTGGGCAAAGTGCTGGCGGGTATCTCAAGTACATCGCGACGCGGGAGCGGGTGGAGATCATCCCGGATGACCGTCCGCCCACCAACAAGCAGACGCAGCTCATCGCAAAACTGGTGAAGGATTTTCCTGACGCACAAGAACTGATGGAGTACGAGGACTACCTCTCACACCCAACAAAAGCAACCGCGTCCGCGCTCATCACGCTGGCGCTGGAATCGAATTGGGACAGGCTCTCCTCGATGGAGGGCTACGCCAAGTACATCGCTCTGCGTCCGAGAGCGGAGCGGCTGGGGGAGCACGGTCTCTTTGGTGATGATGATGCCGTTGACCTCGCCGCTGTCGCGGATGAACTGGATCACTACACCGGCAACGTGTGGACACACATCATCTCCCTCCATCGTGAAGATGCGGAGCGGCTTGGCTACAACCACGCAGAGGCATGGCGCACATTGCTGCGTACCCACCGCAATGACATCGCCGCGGCGATGAAAATACCGCCGGAGGACTTCCGCTGGTACGCCGCCTTCCACGATGAGGGTAACCATCCCCACGTCCACATGATGGCATGGTCGGTGAAACCGAATCAGGCGTACCTGTCCAAAGATGGGATACGGCAGATCAAGTCCACGCTCACCAATCAGATCTTCCGACAGGAGCTGCTCCATGTCTACGAGCAGAAAAGCAAATCGCGAGACGAACTGGTGGCGGAAGCGCGAAAAGCCATGCTGGAATTGGCGAAGGCCATGCGGGAGATGACCTGCATCCACCCGGAGGCGGAGCAGATGATCTGGAATCTGTCGCGGCAGCTCGGTCAAGTCGGCGGCAAGAAAACCTACGGCTATCTGCCAAAGCCCATGAAAAAGCTGGTGGATGAGATCATCGACCAAATGGCGCGACTGCCCACCGTGGATGCGTGCTACCAAACATGGTGGGAGCTGCAATGTCAGGTGGAGGATTACTACTCCGAGGGGAAGAAACGGCTGCGTCCGCCGCTGTCTCAGCAAAAGGAATTTCGCCAGATCAAGAACGCCGTCATCAAAGAGGCGGAGCATCTTCGCATGAACAGATTTTCCTTCGAGGACGAGGAAATGCAGGATGACGGCGAACAGATCAGCACCTACGCCATGAGCTACGAGTGTCAGGATCTGCAAAGCGTGGCGAACGATGAGAGCTTTCCCTTGGTGGAACGGGATGAAGCGGCGGAGCAGTTGGAGCAGCTTGCGGAGGACGGTGACGTCTATGCCCAGTACATCATCGGCACGGCGTACCGTGACGGCGGACTGCTGATACCGGACACAGCCAAAGCGCAAAAGTTCTTGGAGTGCGCGGCAAAACAGGAAATCGATGCGGCGCAGTACGCCCTCGGCAAGCTGTATCTCTCCGATGATACCGACGTCCACGATTCTGCCAAGGGGATCTATTGGCTGAAACGCTCGGCTGACAGTGGCAACGATTACGCTGCCTACCAGCTGGGCAAGGAATATCTCAGCGGCAAAAATACGGTAAAAGATGCCAAAACAGCAGTGTCATATTTGCGGCAGGCTGCGAACAACGGAAACGCCTACGCACAGTATCTGTTGGGAAAGCTGACCCTCATGGGCGAGGGTATTTCGAAGGACCCAGACGCTGCCTACGAATGGTTCGCGGCGGCGCGGGATAACGGCCACACTTACGCGGAATTTTTCATGAAACGCATGGAGCGCGGCGAACAGGAGCCACCCTCCGTCCTGCTGGCCTCCACCCGGCTGCTCTACCACATGGGCAATATTTTCCGGGATAACGCCCCGGCTCCCGCTGCCAACGGCGTCCAAATCGACCGCAAGCGGCTGGCGCAGCTGCGGCAAAAGCGCGTCGCCCTCGGCCACAAGCCGGATGACCATGAGTTGGAACAGCAACAGGGATTTTCGATGAAATTCCATATGTAAAGTGGGCCGAGGTGTTCATTTTTTGCGCCGCAATAGTCAAAGAAACATTTCAGAAAACAGTAGCTTTGTGAGCGGAGTTGTGGTATGTGTGTTGGCTACCAAAGGAGGGGTCACCATGTACGACTACATGAAAGCCTTGCAGGAACGATTCGACGAAAAGCAGCCGGAGCACCTCGTCTACGCCGTCCAATCCGCCCGTGAGGGCCTGCGCGATGGCATAGATGCCGAAAGCCGCAGAAAACTGCTTCGGCTGCTGGACGCACAGAACGCATTGTTGACTGAATCCAAGCTGATGAGCTTCACGGCGGGCTTCAAGCTGGCGGCCGGTATCGCCGGAGAGCTGGGAACGCCCTACTCCTTCGATGCCGACGAGGAAGAAAAAGCAAAGGAGATGATCACGAATGGCTAAAAAACGCGCCAACGGAGAGGGCAGCATTCGCAAGCGGTCCGATGGACGCTGGGAAGGTCGCTACACCGCGGGCTACCATCCCGAGACAGGTAAGCGGATCATTAAAAATGTTCTCGGCAAGACACAAGCAGAATGCAAGACGAAATTGAGTGCCGCGCTGGAATCGGTCAAGGGTATTGACGTCAGCCGTGCCGATGAGTATACCGTCGCCACATGGCTGCGAAGCTGGTACGACATTTACGCCAAGCCAAACATAAGAGTTGCCACGGCAGACCGCTACCATCTGATGGTCGAGCAGTACACGATTCCCCGCATCGGCAATATCAAGCTCACCAAGCTGACTGCCCATGATCTGCAAAAGCTCTACAAGGAGCTGATGGAAAACGGTCGTATCGACCGCAAGAGCGGTCATGGCAATCCGGGGCTCAGCAGCACGACCGTCCGCAGCCTACATCTGATGCTGCACAACGCCTTCGAGCGAGCGGTCAAGGAGCGCCTGATCCTGCGTAATCCGACTGAAGACTGCATCGCTCCCAAAATTCAGAAATTCGAGATGCAGATCCTCCAGCCGGAACATATCAAAGAATATCTCAATGCAGCAAATGCCCGCGGACTCCTTCCCATGTTTTATCTGGAGCTGGTCAGCGGATTGCGCAAGGGCGAGTTAACCGCGCTTCTCTGGTCTGACCTCGACATTCGGAACCGCACCATATCCGTCAGCAAGCAGTATGTCAAGAATCCGAACGGCGAACTGACCTTGTCCCGTCCTAAGACGGAAACATCAGTCAGAAAAGTATCTATTCCGCAGGAGGCCATCGACCTACTAATAGCTGAGCACGATAAGCATCCCGACAATCCGTATATGTTCCCCTCACCGATCACGGGCGAGATGTACTATCCCGATTCCATCGTAAACCTGCATAAGAAGATACTAAAAGATGCGGGACTGCCACACATTCGCTTCCATGATCTCAGACACACATTCGCAACCTTGGCGCTTCAAAACGGAGTAGACGTCAAAACCGTCAGCAGCATGCTGGGACACTACGATGCGGGATTCACCCTGCGAACCTACACTCACGCAACAAGGCAGAAACAAGATGAGGCAGCGCAAACGATGGGCAGCTTCATGGCTCAGGTCATGTAAGCAGAATAAGAACACAAGAGTACCAGAGAGAAGGCGAAACCTTCTCTCTGGTACTCTTTAAACCTATCCGCACATTTCCGCGTGTGGGTCACGGTGTGGGTCAGCAGTTGACCCACATTTTGGCTCGCACCATTTTCGGCGTTTTTGCAACAAAAAAGCACCGAAAACCGAAGTTTTCGATGCTTTTTGGAGCTGCTGGGCAGATTCGAACTGCCGACCTCATCCTTACCAAGGATGCGCTCTACCTACTGAGCTACAGCAGCGAGTGGCGACCACGAAGGGACTCGAACCCTCGACCTCCGGCGTGACAGGCCGGCGTTCTAACCAACTGAACTACATGGCCGTATACGCACGGTGTCGAGTCACTTCGACTCAACAAATTAATTATAGCACTTACAACGCCTGTTGTAAAGAGTTTTTTCTGGCAGGGGCAGAAAGATTCGAACTCTCGACACGCGGTTTTGGAGACCGCTGCTCTACCAGCTGAGCTATACCCCTGTATGGTGGGCCTTCGGGGACTCGAACCCGGGACCGATCGGTTATGAGCCGACTGCTCTGACCAACTGAGCTAAAGGCCCGTTTGGACTCCCTGAGCCAAATTCAAAAGGAAACAGCGCCGCCACCATGTGGCGGCGCTGTTCTGGCTCCCCCTGTTGGGCTCGAACCAACAACCCCGCGGTTAACAGCCGCGTGCTCTACCATTGAGCTAAGGAGGAGTGTTGGCGCTACCTATCTTTCCGGGCCGTTTCCAGCCAAGTATTGTGGGCAGAAGCGAGCTTAACTTCCGTGTTCGGGATGGGAACGGGTGG
>CDZG01036838.1_pt1 | contig 41638 bp, 24 predicted proteins | sample 557741 | NCBI WGS metagenome assembly CDZG01 (sample SAMEA3182086, study PRJEB8094) | gut metagenome | biome: human; feature: gut; material: Stool; isolation source: human stools | place: Canada | collected 2013-01-21
CCGTCGCAGACGGAGATGGGGCAAGTCGCTTTGGAATCCGACGCTGCCCAGATGCGCATGGCGGCGGGCATGGCGAGGAACATCGCGTTGCCACTGGATTTTAATTCCGCTCCCACTTCGGCGGGTGTACCGGTGCAAAGGAGCTTGCCGCCGTCCATGACCGCGACACGCGACGCAAAGGAGAACGCTTCTTCCAGACGATGTTCGGTCAGGAGGATGGTCGTTCCCAATTCGCGGTTGATCTTGCCGAGGGTGGCAAGGAAGTCGGATGCGGCAATGGGGTCAAGCTGGCTCGTCGGCTCGTCGAGAATCAAAACTTTCGGCTGGAGCACCATGACGGAAGCGAGATTCAAGAGCTGCTTTTGCCCGCCGGACAGCTCTGTGACCGGCTTATAAAACCATGTCTGAATCCCGAAAAACGACGCCATTTCCGCAACGCGGCGGCGGATGGTCGGCGTGTCATAGCCGAGGGATTCCAAGCCAAACGCCAGCTCGTGCCAGACCTTGTCGGTCGCGATCTGATTCTCCGGGCTTTGCTGCACAAAACCGATCTTCTCAGCCTGTTCGCGCAGGGATAGCTCGTCGAGCTTTTTGCCGTCGAACAGGATTTCGCCGCTTCTGCGTCCGTGCGGCGCGAGAACGGTTTTCAGCTGCCGCAGCAGCGTACTTTTACCGCATCCGGAGGGGCCGCAGAGCACCAGAAACTCCCCCGGTCGGACAGACAGCGTGAGGCCGGAAATCGCGTACTTTTCCTGCTCGGGATATGCAAAACTCAGATGGTTGATTGTAAAGAGTTCCACTGCCTGTCCTCCCTCCGATCAAGAATCACCGGTGTCAGCACCAGCGCGAGATAAACACACATGAAGCTCACGGTCATGGGCGTCCATGCGGCGGTTTTCACGGTCGGATAGTAGCGGAAATACGTGCCGCCTGCCATCCAGCCGGAAACGAGATACGTGCCGCAGAAGATCAGCCACGCAAGCGCGGCCTTGTCGCGGTCGTCGAAACGATAAATCGAGAACGCCGTGCGTCCGGGCAAGCCGTAGCCGCGGGCGCGCATGGAATCTGCGGTTTCGATTGCATTTTCCAAGCTCCATGTGACCATGATGGAGAAAATCTTGATGGCGTTTCCGACGCGGCGGAAGACGCTGCCGTTTTTGGTGTCGCGCCCGATGCACGCCTGCGCCTCGGAGACGACCTGCATCTGCGCCTTGAACTTCGGGATAAAACGCAGCGCCATGGAGAGCACAAGAGACAGCGCCGGGATCACGCGCCCGAACAGGTACACGAACTTATCTGACGTCATCACCTCGTTGTAGCTCGAAAACCACAATACGACGCTTGCCAGCATGACCGCCGCTGCCACGCCATAGAACATGGATTCCAGCGTCAGCGGGTTTCCGGAGGGAAGATAGGTCAGGATCGTCATACCCTCATGGTTGAACGCCGGGTTCACAAGCGCGGCAAGCGCCGCCATGGGAAGCAGTCCCATGACGGCAAAGCGCACCGCCTTCTGGCCTTTCAGGTAAATATCGTAGGTCAATGCGCCGGTCAGGGAAATTGCCAGATAGACCGGGTGCATCAGACACATCGAGAAAAGCAGGACCAGTGCAAAGTATAGGAAATTGATTGTCGGATGATAGCCCGAAAAGGCGTCTTTGTTTCTCATTCGCTTCCAGTCGCGTAGCCGCCGCCCACATCATCTCCGAGGTCACAGGTATAGACCCACTCAATCACGTCGCCGTTTTGAAGCTGGTAGCGGCTGCATCCGTAATTGGGGAACCAGCCGTTGACCTTGTACATCCAACCGGAAGTGTTACCAACGTCAAACTCATAGAGATTATTGATTCCTTCGATATAGGCGGAATTGTAGACCGGCGTGTTCTCAAATTCCATGTGGATCTTCTGTTGCTTGCAGGTGCGCTGTAAGATGTTAAAAACGCTCTCACCCTCATAAAATGTGACGGTCATCGGTTTCAGAATCCAGCCGTCCTCCGGCACCAGCTCACGCTTTTCCTTGTTGCAAAGCTCCATGTTGTCAAGAATCGTGGCGCAGGAGATGGACAGCGTGCAGGTGTATTCCGCGTCACCAATTTCCACGTTTTCCGGCTCGACCGGAATTGGCTTTCCATCCGGAACGGGGTCGGTCTGGTACTTGTCCTTGCCCGTGCCGGTGTCGATCAGCATGCCGCCCACTTCTTCATATTCGCCGGTTGCGCTTGCCTGAATTTCCTCCGGTGAAAGATACTCTGGCGGCTCGGTGTCAGCCCGTGCGGGTTTGTCTGTCTGCGGCGCGTCAGACGGCTCAGGTGTGCTTTCGGCGGGTGTCTCTACCGGTCCCGTCTCAACGTCATCCGGCACGTCTGCCGCCGCTGTGTCCTGCTCCGGTGTCTCCACCGGAGCGGCAACGGTCGGCTGTTCCGACGTGTCTTTCTGTTTCGGCATATCCCGGTCGCCAAAGGTAAAGGCCGCAGCCAGCGCCAGAACGATCAATACCGGAACAATGATTTTCCATTTGTGTTTCTGCCAAAATTTCATGTTAAATCAACTCCGCAGCGCTCAGCATATTGTAAAGCATCTGTGCGATCTCACAGCGCAAAATCGCTTTTGTGGGTTCGATATTGAGATCACTCTGGTTGAGGATATTGACGGAGTAGCAGAACGCCATCGGTTCCTTCGCCCAGGATGCCACGCTCCGGTAGTCTCCGAACTGCGCCAGCATATCCTTTGTCGCAGCCGCGCCCATCGAAGTGTCCAGTCCGCAGAGCTTCGCGGCTCTTGCCACCATTGCGGCGGCCTCCTGCCGGGTGATGGTGCCGTCCGGATTAAACTTGCCGCTGCCAACGCCGTTGACAATGCCGCTGCTGTTGGCTGTGCCGATGTAACCGGCGTACCATTTGGAGCTGGGAACGTCCGTAAAGGCTTTCGTGTCCTTGGCTGCTAAACCGAGGGCGCGGGTAACGATAGCGGCAAATTCCGCGCGCGTCATGGTCTTGTTGGGCATGAATGTACCTTTTCCCATGCCGTTGATGATGCCGCGCGAGGCAAGTTCTTCGATAGCAGCTTTGTTCACGTGATTTTTCACATCGGTGAACGTTGTGCCGGGAGCAGTCACACCGGGGACACTCACAGAAGCGTCTACATTGCCCTTGCTGACGCTCGTGGCGGGTTTTGAGGTGTTCTTCGCCACGTCGCTCATGCGGTACAGACTGTTTTGACCGTTTGCTGCGCGGTCAATAGCAACGAGGGCATAGAAGCCCTGCTCGGCGGACATCTGGTTATTGCCGTCCGAACCGTCGAGAACGTGGTAGAAGCCGCCGTTAGACTGCCGGAACGAGAGAAGATTTTCCGTCAGCGTGTGGCCGTTTTTCACAAAACGGCTGTCTCCAAGGTCAATTCCAAGCTCACAGAGCGCGACCACGACCTGCGCGACAGATTCGACGTTCGTCGTTCCCCACGACGCATAGCCGCCTTTGCTGTCCTGCACATCGGAGAGATAATCCAGTGCCTTGTCTGTTGCGCTCTTGACCGCTTTCTGGTCCTGATATTTTGCCAACGCCTGCAATGCCATTGCGGTAATATCCACATCAGAATCGCCTGTGTCAGTCAAAGACCATCCACCGTCTTTTTTCTGATTCTTGATGATCTCATCGATGTAAAGCTGGCGCGTGGCCTGCGTCTTTGCGGCGGGATTTTTGGGAATCTCGTAATTGCCGGAATCCAGCGCGATCAATGCCCAAATGGGGCCGTTCATGCCCTGCCAGATCGTTTTTTCAAAATCGCCCAGCGGCATTAAAAGGTTGTAGCCCGCGACCTTGGACGGATCGCGTCCAATGGCGGTCAGCGCGAGGATGACGCGGGAATACTCGGTGTATTTTCTTTCATGCAGCACGCCGGAGCAGTTTTTGACGTACTTCTCGACGCGCGCATAGTAATCTTCATAGTAATTTGTGGGAACAGTGTAACCAGAACGGGCAAGACCGATAATTGCCCATTCGCCGCCAATGGAACCGACCTCCGGGGATTTGACTGCGGACACCATATAAGCGGCGCTGCCTTGTACTTCATTCTGGACGCCGGACGCCGCCAGCGCTGGAACGGTCAGCGTCAAAAGGATTGCAAGGGTCAGAATCCAAGCAGAAATTCGTTTGATTCTTCTCATTTGTATTTCCCCCTATAAATGCGGCAATCAGGGCTGCCCCCCAAAGGGGGCAGTCCTGTGCTGCAAGGTGTTATTTGGTGGTCGCTACATTTTCCACAAAGCGGTGGAGAATGGCTGCAACCTGTGCGCGGGTGGCGTTGCCGGTCGGCATGAGCTTACCTGCACTGCCGTTGACCAGCTTTTCGGCAACAGCCCATTCCAGCGAAGCCGTGGCATAGCCGGACACGCTTGCTTGGTCTGTAAAGCCATTCAAGCTGGAGCTTGCGGCGGTATTGTACTTCTTGTACTGCGCATAGCGATACAGAATTGCCGCCATCTGTTCACGGGTGACATTTGCGTTCGGAGAGAACGTCGTGATGCTGGTGCCGTTGACGATGCCGTTGTCGGCTGCCCACGTCACAGCGTCCTCATAGTAGCTGTTGAACGTCACATCAGAGAATCCGCTTCTGCCGCTTACGGCAGGTTCACCCTCCAGTCGATACAGAACCGTGACGAGCATCGCGCGGGTCATGCTGGTATTCGGGCTGAATGTCGTATCGCTTGTACCGGAGAACAGCCCGTTCTCGTAAGCGAATACAACGTCATCATAGAACCAGTCGCTTTCACGCACATCCGTGAACGGAAGCTTACCGTTTGCAAAGGTGACTTCAATGCGCGTCGAGACAGTCAACTTGTCCACGGTGTAGGTTGTAACCGCACCGACGGACTTGCCGTCCACCTTGACGTCCTTGACCTTATAGCCGGTGTCCGGTTTGAAGGTGAACGTTACCGATCTGCCAATATCCGAGAGCTTCAGCTTCGGTTCAACCGTGCCGTGCCTGCCGATCGTTACGATCTTGCCGAGAAGCTGCTCAACGTAGCGTTCCGGCGTGATGTCCGCTGCACGGAGCCAGCCGTTGTAGTAAGTTCCGTTGCCGAGCGAGGGATGCTGCGAATCGCCCGGCCAATCGGAGACTTCGTGACTGTAGTCGTTGACATAGTGCCAAACAACCATATCGCCATCCTTCAGTTCCTGTTCTTTCAGACCATAATTCGGGTGGGAGCCATTGATTGTGTACATCCAGCCAGAGTTCTTGCCGTTGGTGAACTCGCTGAGCGCGTATCCGCCGAGGCAGGACGGGGCGTAGATCGTCTTCACATAGTTGCTCTCTGCACCGATGGAAGTCAGGCCAGCATCGCTCAACGCTTCTGTAAACAGGTCATAGACTGTTGCGTTGCTTGCCAGCTCATATTTGGTAGTCGGAATCCATGTCACATATTCAGGCAGATAGCTGTCGGTCGTCAAGTTCACATCCTGCGTAGCCTGCAAAGAACCAATGAGTCGGAAGGTGACCGTCATATCACCTTTCTTGACCTCGTCCATTTCTTTGATTGCGCGTTCCAGCAACGTTGAAACCTGCTTGCAGCTTTTTGCGGAGGTAATGTTTTTCTGTGCGGTAGAAAGAATCTCTGCGAGTTTCTTTCGTCCTGCATCGCCATAATCTTCCTGCTTGAGGCTGAGATAGTGGTCGGTCAGGTCGCTCTTTGCCTGACTCTTTGCGTTTTCCAGAAGCACGCTGTACTCGGTTTCTGCGCGAGTGAGCTTGTTCCGATACTGCTGCGGAACTTGTTCCTGTTCGCTATCTGTCAGCTTTTCATACGCTTCGCGGGCTGTTACAATCGCTTCATAGCTGTCCTCATCAACCGGATCGGGGATTGCCTTGATTTTTTCAATCACGGATTCGACGCTTTCCGGCGTAGAAATGTTATCGGACATATCATAAAGCGTTGTCTTGCCGTCCAGAAGGCGGTAGTACGAAACGAGCGCATAATAGCTCTGCTCGGTTGCCATCGCGTTAGCCTGTCCGTTTACGGTATGCTTGAACTCGCCGCTGCCATTATAGAAGTGCATCAGACCATCAAGCAGCGTCAGGCCGGAGTTTGTGATGAAGCGACCATCCTCGGTGGGATTGATGCCAAGCGAAGTTAAGGCGACAATAACCTGCGCGGTGCTTTCCGCACACAGCTCATTATAGGCGTTGTAGTAAGCGCCGGTTTCGTTATTCTGCGCTTTGCTGAGACGATTGAGCGCATTCTCGACAGCTGTTTTGACGTTTGCTCTGCTATAGTACGGAGCAAGCGCCTGAATTGCCATTGCGGTCATGTCCGCGTCCGCGACATTACCGGCTGTTGCCCAACCGCCGTTGGATGTTCGCTTGGACAGAATTTCGGAAATCAACTTGTCACGGGTTGTAGTTCCTTTCGGAATTTCGTATTGTTTGCTGTCCAGCGCAAGCAATGCCCAAATTGTGCCATTGATACCCTGCTTCTTGACCCAGTCAAAGTCACTGTAGCCCTTCAACAGGTCTTTGCCAGTTACGAACGTCTGCGGGTCTTCGCCCAAAGCAGTCAGCGCAAGAATAATACGGGAATTATCTGTCGATACGGTCGTCTTGAACCCGGCATCATACAGCTTGCCGTCTCTGTATCTTGCGTTGATGTAGCTGCGGACAGCGTCCAGATAGGTGGTACGGTTATCCGTGGTGATCGTATGCTCTGCGCGGGCAAGACCGAGCATGAGCCATTCGCCCTCAATAGAACCGGTTCCCGGCGTCTTGAGCGCAAGCGCGTCGCCGGTATCCTTATAGGCTTCTGCCAGTTCTTCCGCAGTTACCTTGTCGCCGGGCTTCGGCGTGGGCTTGTCGCCGCCGCCGATGCTGCTTTCCTTGGTGTAGTCGTCCGTCCAGTGGAAGATAATCTCGTCGCCGCTGTTCAGGAACTGCTCGTTGACAGCATTACCGGAATGAACGCCATTGAGCGTGTACATCCAGCCAGACTTCATCTCGGCACTATTCATTTTTTCCGTCAGCGTTACATCGTTGTAAGTGACAGAAGAAATGTAGTTGCCCTTTTCGTTGACAAATGTAATTTCATTTGCTTTAAAGGCTGCCTGGACAACATCCAGAACCGTTGCGTTCAGATCAACGCTATAATCCGTGCGCGGGAGCCACTCGGTCAGGTTATTGTCCGCGAGCGTATGCGTCGTGCCATCGTCGTGTACGGTGTCGCCAAGGAGCGTGAAATAGACTGTGATGTTGGAGGACTTGAGGACCTTGACGGTGATCTCCGCGGTTGCACCCTTGTAGGAGATCGTGAGCTTCTGGACCTCGTTCTTGTTCTTGTCATAGCCGGTGATCGTAACATCGGCATCCGTCGGACCGACCGTGACGCTCTTGCCATCGCTGTAGACAGCGGTGATCTTCATGCCAGTCAAATTGAGGTCTTCGCCAAGATAGAATGTCGTCTTGTAAGTACCGGAAATGTCCAGACGGGTAACGACGGACGCGCCGAGCAGCGTCGGGTACAGTGCATTTTCGCCCTGTGTCCAGTTCTTGTAGTCGCTGCCTTCATTCAGGAGGTCTTTGACAGTACCATTCTTAAATTCCTCTGCGGTTTTGGCAGAGCCCATGTTGTCCTGATATGCTTTCAGCGCAGCATTATCAAAGCCAAAGTCCTTGGTCTTGTCATACTCTTCGACCTTGCCAATCAGCTCCGTAACGTTTCCGGATTTTTCATAGAAATAGTTGTTTTCGATATGCTGGCACTTATCAATGGAACGCATATAGCCAATAATGCCGCCGACATTATTGCCAGTCGCTGTGATCGTTCCATAGAAGAAGCTGTCCTTGATCCAGCATTCATTCCAGCATTGCTTCAAGCCGCCTTCGCCGCCGAACAAGCCACCGACATAATCCGCGCCGGTGACATTGCCATCGACATAGCTGTTGATAATGGAGACAGCCATCGTGTTGGGCGCGGACTTATCTGTATAGCCCTTTGCGATCAGGCCGCCGACCCAGTCGCCGGTCGCGACCAGATTGCCGCTGAAATGGCTGTTGCGGATCTCGCACATGCCCATACTTTGTCCCTTTTTACCTGCGAGACCGCCAATGTTATCTTTGCCATATACATTGGCTTTGCTGTAGCTGTTGTTAATTTGTCCGTTAAAATCACCGCCGACGAAGGAGCCGATGTTGCTTAGTTCTTCACTATAGCCAATCTTGACGTTGTCTTCGACGACGCAGCCTTCAATCGTAATGGTGTTTTTACCGGAGCCGCTGCCCAGCATAAAGCCCGAGCGAAGCGTAGACGATCCATTCAACAGATGCACATTCTGGATGGTGACGCAGTTCGGTACGCCGGTCCAATAGTTTCCATCCGCGCCGTAGTCCGCAAATAAACCATCGATCAGGCCGTTTCCGTTGATTTTTTCGCCATAGATATTCAGATTTTTGATGGTGGCATCACTGGTGAAGTTAAACAGAGGCTTTCCCTCTGTTGCAACGGTCAATTTATGCCCGCCGCCGTCGAAAATACCGCCGAATGCGCGCCATTCATATTTTTTCTTCGCTGCGTCTTCAATTTCGGGGGACCTGTCTATCTTTGTGCCGATGGGTTCCCACGTGGGAGACAGCACGATATTGTTCATCATTTTGAAATGAACGCCCGGGCACCATTGGTTGTCCTCGTTGACGATCTTACGGAGTTTTATCAGATCGGCCTCGGATGTGAGCTGGTATGGATTTTCCTTTGTTCCGGAGCCTGTGAAGCCTTCCAGCTCGACCCGGGAATATACCAGGCGAACCGGACCGCTGGTTTCACTTGCCGGTTCCACCCCGTCTGCTGTTGCCGTAACAGTACAGTAAATATAATAAACGCCTTCTTCGAATCCCTCTGTAGGTGCCACTGACGTAATAGAATACTGATTACCCTGATCATCTGCTGATACCCAAGCTTGTCCAGAGACTACCTCCAGCGGACTTGCAGTTTTTAGATCAGGTTTTGTATTGACAAAGTATTCATAGCGTAAGGAAACCCCAGGTTCTGGCTCTTCGACGCTGATATACATGAGATCAAATTTTTCACCGCTGATATAGTTTGTTCTATATATATCCGCATATTTATCCTCGCCTGTCGAAACAAAAGAGCCAAGCTCCTTGAAAATATTGGGTTTTGAAATGTAGCTGAGTTTCGTTTTTACAGAAAAGATATCACTTGTTGCGTCAAACGAAATTTCTCCGATACCATCGATCGAAACAGTGCTGGTCACTTTACAGCGATAGTAACGTGTGCCCGCCGCGCTGGTATCTTTGGTTGGAATTGTATATGAACTGCCTGTTGCTCCCGCAATAGGCTGAAATGAAATATCTGATTTAGCTATGGCCGAATACCACTGATAGGTCGCTACCGCACCATCCGGAACCGTTGCAGTTACACTGAGCTTAGGCGTATCCAGTTTGTCGCATTCAACATTTAGCTCCGCAGGCTTTTTAATAACAGGTGCGGCAAGCTCGGTATTGATAACGTATATCGTGTTTTCGGTGCGCAGATCCCTACCTCCGTTGTAGACAAGGCTAACGGGAATTTTATATACACCTTGCACATTCTCGTCGGCATACGCAGAAAGGTCTACCTCTTCTGATAGCGTTGTGCTGTTATTTGCTGTTGTACCGGTTACCAACGCTTCACCGATATAACACGACGTTTTATTGTCAGGGTTCTTAAAGCTTCCCTTTAATGTGATCTTATTACCCGTCGTCGTGGCAGAAAAAATGTTGTTGAAATAGCAGGTAGCTGTGGTATATTTCGGGGAAAGAGAGGATTTGTTTGCTTCATCCAATACATCCAGAGAGGAAAATCCGGGTTTTAGTGTAAAATTATAAATATATTCGTCATATATATTATCGACGAAGCCTTTTTTATCATTACTTTTTCCAACACGAACGGACAATGTATGTTTCCCGCACGATAAAGTTGGAATTTTAGTGGGCATTGCTTTAGTGCCAGTAGCATTAGTTATCCGTTTTAGACCAGCTGTGCCTAATGCGAAAGTTTCCGAATCAGTGCCAGCATCAAGCACCATATAGTAATATAAGTTTTTTTCCTCTACAGCAGTCTTTTTAGCAGATAGCGTAAACAGTGGGAAAGTGCTGTTGTAAAGATCGATGTCGTAACTTGTAGTATTTTTGTCAAACGAGTAGTTTGGAATGGGATTGCCTGATGTAGATGACTGTATTTTAATGTCTTCAATATAGCCATTTAGCTTGCTCTCACTCCCGGCAGATGTTTCTGCGGCATAAACAGGGAGCATAAAACTGGTAAGTATAAACAGAATCGCCCCTACCAGAAGGAGCGTGCTCAATCGTTTCTTTTGTACAGCGCGCATTGATGCGGTTCTCCTCTCTAAGAAAAGGCCCGCGCCCAAGCGTTATGGGCGGCATGGGCGCGGGCCGGAAGTTTAGGTTACAGCTTAATTTCTAGCGTATTAGGTACCAGAAATCCAGTCGGAAGTGCCGGTCCAACGCTCAGTCTGCCGCGTGTGTTCCACAACGATTACGTCGCCAGCCTGAACGGTGTACTGATCCATGTAGTACTGATAGGGCGTAACGCCGTCATCCAAAGTATGATCGGGATCCAGCGGAACACTGCCGTTTACAGTAAACTTCCAGTCATCGCCGACATAGATGAAGTGATATACAGTATCGTCGCCGGTACCTTCGCTGTATTCAAGACCATAGCCTGCATACGTGGTGCTCCAATATACGGCGGGAATACCAGATGCGCTGCCAACAGGCTCACTGCCAACGCCTAAAATAGTGTCAACAGCGTATGCGGTGCTGCCAAAGCCGGGGTTCGTGCTGGGGACAGTTTTCCATGTGAGTTCAAGCATATCCGCATACTGATCGAGAGCGTCTTTTGCTGTCATACCTGTTGTAATCTCGAACGATATGGGTTTCGCATCCAGGACAGGCTCGCCGCCATAGATGACCTGGATCGTCGCGGTGCTGGTGGTGGCCGCGAATGCGCTGACGCTCATGGCGAGAACCATGACGACCGCCAGCAGGAGGGCTGTGAGTTTCTTTGCAGTTTTCATTTTACATTCTCCTTTGCAAAATTTTGCCCCATGTTAGACAGCTCGGGTGGAGCAGACCAAGCTGCCCGCAATTTTAGAAAAATGGAACGTAGGATTGCGAAACCTACGGTGTTCCCAATCAAAGATTGACAAGGTTTTGAGATCCCCCGGTTCCGCGTTCCCAATTCGGAACCGGGGATTTCTGCGCGTCGGGGGGCGACGCGCTGGCAGTTTGATCTCAGGGGGATGAGATCAGGTCTATATGCAAATCCGTTCCCAACACGGATTGTGCAAATGAATTATGGTGTGCTTTCCTCCGCAGTCGCTTCCTGCTGCTCGGCCTGCCGCGCTGCGCGTTTGGCTTCCTTTTCTGCGGCCTGCTCCTGCCGGAACTTTGTGAGCTGCCGCTGATACTCAGCCTTGAACTCCTGCGTTTTTCGCACGTTCTTGTTCTTCGGGCATTTGAACCCCTGCAATTCAAGCGCGTACATCGTTCTTCCAGTGATTTTCTCATCCTGAAGAAGATCCGCGCGGAATCGGCGGCCTTTGCCTTGAATCGGCGGCTTCTCTTTGGCTTTATTTTGCTTTTTGGCCTCAGCCTTGGCTGCTTTGTCTAGCTCCCGCTGTGTATTGAACTCCGCCTGAAACAGTGCCGTTTTTTCCAGCGCGGGCGTACTGCGCTTTGCGGCAATCTCTCTGCTCACGCCGATCGCTTCAAGCGCATTTACCCATCCGCGGAACCGCAGTTCAATAAAATCGCCGCCAATTATTTCTGTCCTGCCGGGGATATGCCGCAGCTCCGCCTGCTGCCGCCGCAAATATGCAGCCAATTCCTGCAATGACGCATTTTGATATTTCAGAACAAACTCGATGTTCCTGTGAGACAGCGCCGTGTAGGTGCGTTGGGTCAAAATTTTTTTAAGCGCCGCCATATTTTCCTCATACGTTCTGTTCGGATTCATCGCTGCACCTCCCGTTCAGAAGATGCCGCGTCCTTCGCTGCAAGCCGTCTCAATTCGATCTCACATAAATCCTGAACGATCTTGCGGTCACGAAAATGTGGCGGATTTTTGATGTTTGTGATTTTTCCGGCATAAAAGGAACGGATCGCGGCTTGCCATGAGCCGAACCGGTACTCGATATACTCGCCGCCAATCACCTCGACCATCGCGGGCGGGTGTCCAATGTCCTCCATGCAGGATTTCAAATATGCAGTTAGCTGCTCCAGCGTATCGTTCTGGTGCTTGATGATGAATTGCACATTTTTGTACGCAATGACACGCTCAATGCGGCCATAGTTGATCTGGTCCAGATATGCTTGCCGTTGCTGCTCATTCATCGCAGATAATCCTCCTATCGATTTTTACGCAAAAAACAAATCATCCCGCTGACGCGAGATGATCCGATTGCTTCAAAAACAAAAAACACCGATTTGCTTCAACTTTAGAAGCAAATCGGAGCCCTGTTCCGAATTACCGATAGGATCATCGTGCTATCTACCCTTTGTTTGCCAACTTCTGCACGTAACGAGATCATAAAACAGGCAGCATCTCATGCAGGCAAAGAAAAGCGATTCTCCTGACTTGGACTATGGACGCAGGTCGCGTCCGCACTCTGTTTCCTACCTTCTCACGGGATTTTCTCCCGCAATGGCGACCTTTCGGCCACATAGCTTGTTGGTGTAACGCTGTCTTTCGTTTCCTCCAAGCTACTTTAGAAACTTGCTCATCCTCACAGTTCCGGGCGAGTAGATTCATTGCTCTTTCATTGCAGACTATAAGGCGAGAGATAACCTGCAATTACAATTCTTCGTTGGCAAACATATTAAATTGTCAAGATTCTTCCATTCTCCGTATGTGCCAGCATAGATGCGACATACTATCTGCACATACAAAACATGACGGTTTCGGCTTCATAAAGTTCTGCAAATTTACGAAGTCCTAAAAACGCAATAAATATCTTGTTTCTGACACCATTATACAATAGCACAGCAAAAAGTCAATGCGGTTCGGTATCAAAATATTGATTATTTGCGTCGTTTTCGTAAAGATCAATCGGTATCAGGTGATGCAGAATACTATTGTGCGAACATCGTATCTGTATTCGCAGTCAGAACAGCCGTCAAAAGGAGGGTGCCGTTTGCCAAAAACAGGTGAGAACATTTATAAGCGAAAAGACGGACGTTGGGAAGCGCGCTTTATCAGTGGCAGGAAACCGGATGGATGCGCAAAATACACTTCTGTCTATGCGCGCACCTATGCCGCAGCAAAGGCCAAGCTGGAGGAACGGAAACGGATGGTCGTGTCACGACCTGCCGGAAGCTGCCGCTTGACGGTAAAAGAGCTTTTTGTATGGTATCTGTCACAGGCAGAGATCAAGCCATCTACACGCGCCAGATATGTTTTTCTGATCGAGCATCATATCCTTCCGGAGCTTGGTTCGATCTTCGTCGTTTCTTTGACGGCGAAACAGCTTTCTGACTTCCTAAGCCAAAAGAGACAAAGTGGGCGGCTGCATGGCGGTGGGTTATCTGCCAAAAGCGTCCGGGACATCGGTGTTCTGATAAAAGCAGCGCTTCGTTTTGCCAGCGCAGAATACCATTTTTATTGTGACGCGCTGAACACCAAGCTGCCGAAGACAAAACAGCGTGAAATCGAACCGTTTTCTGCGTGGGAGCTTGACCAACTCAGGAAAAGTCTATCGCCGTCACCCAATCACAAGGACGCCGGAATCTTACTTTCCGCAAACGGAGGATTGCGGCTTGGTGAGGTTTGCGCCCTGCGGGTTTCAGATATTGACTTTCAAAACGGCACCGTCAGCATTGAGCGCGCCGTTCAGCGTGTCCGTCAGAATGGGAAAACGAAGCTCATCATCCAGACACCAAAGAGCGAAAAATCTGTGCGCGTTATTCCACTTCCAAACGATATGATGGCGTATTTGAAAAAAGCTGTTTCTGGTCTGTCACAAAATGCGTATATCCTGACAGGCCGAACGGATAAGCCAATGGAGCCACGCACCTATCAATACTACTTTGAATCTGTCCTGCGTCAGTGTGGCATCCGAAAACGCAGCTATCACACTCTCCGTCACACTTACGCGACGCGCTGTATCGAAAATAGGATTGACGTTAAAAGCGTCAGCGAAATGCTGGGTCACGCAGATGTTACGACAACGCTGCGGTTGTACGTCCATCCGTCACTAGATAGCAAACGGCAAGCCATTCAGAAAATCAGTTTCCTCGGCGGTGTTGCTTAAAAGCCTATTCGCCGTCAAAAATCCCGTCACTCAAAACGCGGAAATGCCGATGATCTCAAGGGAGATTTGACGTTCCATCGTAAATTTGCAGAACTTTATGAAGCCGAAACCGCCATGCTTTGTATGTGCAGATAGTATGTCACGCTTTCGGCGGTAGATGCAAAAGGAACTGTCTTTACAATTACATATTGCAGGTTTTTGTTTGCTGGGAATGTGTAATCGCAGGTCGCGGCCATATGTTGGACTGAGCTTGTGATGAAAGAGGAAGGCTGTGTGCATTGGGATTGTACGCGGCTACTCGCCCGGAGCCGTAAAGGTAAGCAAGGTTCCGAAGTGGCACGCGGCAAAGCGTAAGACAGCGTTTTGTTTGTGTGTCATGTGATCGAAAGGTCGCCATTGTGGGGTTCGCCCTATGAGAAGGTAGGAATCAGAGCGCGGATGGCATCATCCATAGCCTGAGTTCGGAAGAATCGCTATTCTCGCTGCATGGGAGTCTGTCTATTCAATGTTCCCGTTAAGTGCAGAAAGCAAACAAAAGCGTATGGTAGGCGGCACGATGATCTGTCTATCGTACTTGACACGGGCGTCAACTTGTTTCTCTTATAAGGAACAGGTGGCGCTATTTTTATTTGTGTCTCATCCAGATTATCCCATGATAGGGGTAGTCTGTGAAAAAGTACGATAGGAGGGAGATCATGCGCAGCGAAGAAGCACAGCGAACGCAGCGTCAGGCGAAACTGCTCGCCGCAATTGAGCGGAAGATCGCCTACAAAAACATTGAGTTCATAATTCAGCACCAGAACGATACCAAGGACGAGCTTGCGATTTACCTGAAAGCCTGCATGGACGATATCGGACACGCACCGGCGAAGGTGGAAGTTATCGGTGGGGACTATATCGAATACCGCTTCGGTTCGTGGGAAAAAGCCCTTGGCAGAATTTACAGCGGACCGCTTTCTACGATCAAATATCCGCCAGCCTTCAAAGACAGGAAAATCGTGCAGGATATGCTTCGGCAAGCTCTGGAGCAGTACCGCAGCACGCATCCTCAAAAGGGGGTGCAGTGATGGGACGGCAGCATCCGGACAAATCGCTGGAGAACGCCCTGCATCGGATCGTCAAGCAGCGCACGCTTGCCTCGATTTCCATGAGGAACGTCGCGTTCGTGCTGGAGCATCAGAACGATACGCTTGAGCAGCTGACGGAATACCTCTATGCGCGCCGCATGGAGTTTGACCACGCGCCGACTCGCTCGGAGGTCGTCGGCGGAGACTACATCGAATATCGCTTTGGCAGCTGGAGAAAGGCTTTGCTGGCTATCGGCGTAAAGAGTGAATGGGCGCTGAACGCCAGACCGCGAAAGCTGGAAGAAACGAAGCTGTATTTAGATGAATATGCAGCGCAGAAGCAGCTGCACCAGCAGGAAAAGCAACAGAAAAAAGAGAAAAACAAGCGCAAGGATGCCGAACGCCGCAAACAGGCTGCAAAAGCCGGAGGTTCCAAATGAGCGGCGGGCGCGGCACATTCGACGGGCAGCACTGGCGGGAAGAGCTTCTTCGCAAGCGCACCAAAGAAGCGTTGGAGCGTTACCCGGCCGGCGAGCGCCGCCTGCATTATAACGAAGAATACAAACGGCAAACCCTCATTTACAATCAGGAGCGCGACGCAAAGAAACGCGCGAAAAAAGAACGCTATGAGCAGCGGATGCGCAAGCAGGCAGAAGCCAGGAACCAGAAATCCGCTGCCAAAGCGCCGGTAACAGCCGAATCCTGATCTCTCCTTTCAGAAAGTGAATGAAAGGAGGGTTGAAGGATGGCAGCGAATAAAAGCAAAAAGCAGTTTCAAGGCAAAAATCGCCGGTTCCGCGGCGATGTCTGGTTGGATGAAAAAGTAAGCGGCAGAACTATGCACGCGCTGCAAGAGCGCGGCGTCAAATTCCCACCGGGTACGAATGTTCGAGGTACACGGGAATTTAAGGACGAATATAAAAAGCAGCTCAAGCTGTTCCGGCAGGAACACGCCGCCAAAATCGCGGCGAAAAAAGAAGCGGCGCAGAAAGCTGCCCAGCAGCCTGCGGCGGAAGAAGCTGCACAATAAATTAGATGCAATCTGTTTGGGAACGGATTTGCACATAGACCTGATCTCATCCCCCTGAGATCAAACTGCCAGCGCGTCACCCCCTGACGCGCAGAAATCCCCGGTTCCGAGCTGGGAACGCGGAACCGGGGGACCTCAAAACAAATCTACCGGGCCTTCGCCCGTCTCGAAATGATGAATCGCATCGACAACTGAATAGCCACAGCATGAGAGCATATTGTCCCGGCGAAGCGACGCGAAGAAACGAGCGCACCAACGGGCAGAAAACGCGGTCTACGTCGCGGCGGGCGGGAGCGCAGGAAGCGGTAGTGTATCTGTGGTGTGAAGCAGGAATTTGTTGTTTGCAGCAGCTTTTGCTGTGACATAAAAGGCCCAACGCTGATGCAGAGCTGTTCCTCGGCTGCATCGGCTTAACCGCGAGGAACGAATTTTATGCGGACAGAAAGGAAGTCAAGCATGAAAAAGATTTTCAACTCCCGCGCGCTGGCACTGATCCTTGTGCTGGCAATGGCCGTATCGCTGCTTACAATCAGCGCGTCGGCAACCACAATCAGCAAGGTAAGTATCGCAGAGGGCGAACCGGTCGCAATCGACTGGACGCAGGCTGGCACTACTTACACCGGCACCATCGTAAACTCCGCAACCCTGAGCAGCACCGTCTATTCGATGCCGTCCAGCTTCACGCTCTGGACGGAGGGCGAAGCAACGTTTGAAGCTGGTACCGGCATCACCGTGACCGCTATCGGTGCAAGCGCAGACGAAACGAACTATTCGTACAAGGTCGACGTTTCCGGCATTGCGTCCGGTAGCACGGCTACGCTGGTTGTCACGATCAGCAGCGGCACTTACACCGTAGCGCTTCCGTCTGCCACCCCGATCTCCGCGGGCGGCACCAAACCGACCAGTGTTCTCAGCTACGCACCGCTTGGTCAGTTCGCGCGCGGCAACGGTTGGGGCAGCATCTACTCCAACTACGCCAATGTAGCAGGCTCGACTGCGTCTGATGCGCTGGTGAAGTTCGCGACCGGCACCGGCTATGAAAGCACCGGCGTTTCGCTGGGCGCGTTCGGCGGCTACATCGATTTCTACTTCCAGGGCGGCATCACCAACGATGCAAAAAACCCCTACGGCGTGGACTTCGTGATCTACGGCAATGCGTTCAATGCGAACCCCGAAGCGGGCGCCGTTCAGGTTTCCGAGGACGGCATCACGTGGTATGAGCTGGCCGGTTCCATGTACTATGACGGCAACTTCAACTATACAGGAGAAGCAGGCGCAAGCAGAATTTCCAATGCCTACACTGGCACGCTGCGCAACGCAACGATCAGCTACAGTCAAGATAGCGTCATCAAAGCCACAGTGAAGGACGCCTCCGGCGCGACGAAGATCAATGCGGCACAGTTCGTTGCTTCGACGGCATGGTGGCCGACCGTGCTCAAGGGGTACCCCGCGATTGCGGCGCACATCAACAGCAACGCCACCAGCACCTCCAACGTGCAGGTGACGTGCAATGATACGCTGTTCTCATCCACGGGTCTTACGCTGATCCCCGATTCCAACACGACTGCGGATTATGCGTTTGGCTACGCGGATGTCACGCCGAACGGCAGCCCCGCTTCCTACGGCGATGCGATCAACCCCTATACGCCGTACACCAGCAGCAAGACCGGCGGTGACGGCTTCGATCTGGAATGGGCTGTTGATATTACGACTGGTCTCCCGGTTGACGTGACCGACATGACCTTCCGCTATGTGCGTGTTTACAGCGCTGTTCTGGACAATGGTACCTTCGGTGAAACCTCCGCTGAAGTTTGCGGTATTTTCACCACAGCAAATAAGGCTGTAACCAGTGTTGGTACTACGGCTACACCGACTACTGTAACTGTTGGCAGTACAGCCGTTACTCTCTCGAAAACTGCGAGTGATATTCAGACTGTTACAATTTCTAAAAATACTGCAACGGAGGTAGCGGTCGCTGCGGGAACTGACAGTCATATTTACATCAATAGTACATATGGAAAAGGTAATGCATCTAATTCTTTCACCTTAGCCAGAGGCGAAGAACAAATTGTTCGGGTAATCGTTCAGGATAGCACTAGTACTCAACCGTATATTGGGTATGTAATGCTTAAAGGCGGAAGATAAGATAGGAGGAATCGTAGGGCCGGGCTATGCGCTACATAGTCCGGCCTCCTTTTTTTATGAGACGTTTTATTGCTATTCTCTTATGCCTTTCCGTTTTTCTGGGTATTTTTGCCATAGATGTATTTGCCGTGGGCGGCCAATATTATCCTGTAGTTGTATATAGCGATGGAGAAAATTCCACAAGTAAAACACTTACAAATAGCGATAAGATTGGCACATGGTCTTACGAAGCGAAGAACGCAAATGTGTTTATCCTTAGTCTACCAAGCGGTAGCGAAATATCCAGCATATCTATTCCAGATGTAGGAGACTATTACGTTGGTTTTGATATTGCAGGAAAAACAGACTGGATGGATAACTTTACAGTATTCCCGCAGCTGTCTGATATAAGAACCACGGTTGGGCTTGTTTCAAATGATGAATTCCAAGTAGCAGACGATTCCGATGACGCGGCGGGTTATTCTTATAATATCTCCTGTCTTGATGATGGCCTGTTAAACATACCAAAAGCAAATGTAGAAGGTTACATGATAACCTGCTATGTAAAAACCAGTAAGACCGGTGGAGCGATTGACACGCCAGGTATTATTGTTCAATACAGCGCTACCAGTGAAAATGGAGATACCACAGGACTAGAATCAGAGGTATCCAAAGTCACAGGAGAACACGCCGATGACTGGTATCGTACAAACGACCGGTACAATGGAAAAAAAACATCCGCAAACGGCTTTTGGAATGATTTGCAAACTCCACTTACAACAGCCCAAACAATAATAAATGACGGTGGAAGCGAAAATTATATATCAACCGTAACAAGACAGTTGCAAGATGCGATTGCAAACCTGATCCCGAAAACAGTGGTCAATGCAACGGCTTTGTATGAAGCATGGCAGTCCGCAAAAGGAAAGCAGTCCTCCAATTATTCTGAGGTGACGTGGACGCCGTTTGAGGCGGCACGCACCGCAGCGAAGGAGCTGCTGGATAAGCTGTATGACGAGAACGGCAATCCGACAGAGCTGAACCGCGGCCCGAACGCTACGGGCGAAGCGCCGGAGGGCGCGGTCTATCAGAAAGATGTGGACGATGCCGCAGCGCTTCTGCGGGAAAAGGAGGCCGCACTTTATTCTGCAAGCGCGGATTCCGGCAACACCGCGATCCTGGGCTACGCAAAAAAGATGTTCCCGGCCCTGATCGCCCTTGCGGAGCAGGCAAAGCAGGCAGACTATACCACGGAGAGCTGGACCGCGTTTGCCGCTGCGCTGGAGGCCGCAAAGAAAGCAAAGGCTCCGACGCTGACCGGCACGAGCGCGGACAAAGCTACCGTTGCTGCTTATAAGAAAGCCTTTGACGATCTCTATGAGCAGTTCTACTGCGGTCTGACGCCGGCCGGCGAGATCAAGGTCTCGCTCGTCTACACAGACCCGAACGACCCGCGCGAGAACGTGATACCAGCAGCAGGCGCCCGCGGCGGCGCAGCAGAGACGGTCATGCTGGACGGCAGCTATTCCGTGTACGATGCGGTTCAGAAGTTGGCAAGCAAGCCGACAAACGCCGTATGGAACGCCGCAAAGATATTCATTAACGGACGCTATGTCAGCCAGAACTATCTGGATCAGACCAAGACGGAAGCACATCTTGGTGTTACCTTGTCAAAGAATGTCCAGTTGCATCCGAACGATGAGGTCGTTGTGCTTGCCTACTCCAGCCCGCAGACAACGACCAGCCAGAACATCGGCAGCGCAGACGCAATGCTCTGGCAGTATATTTCCAGCCTGAAAACTTCCCGCTTCACGCAGGGCAGCAAGTTGAAGGTCGAAGCCGGTCAGCAGGTGACGCTGAACGTGCAAAGCACACCGGCCGCGCTTGGCAGCGGCGCGACGACCGAAGCCGCCGCCAACATGACGCTGATGACCAGCGAGAAGGTGGATGAACCCAGCGGAAGCCACCCGACCCCGACGATCATCAGCATCGACGGAAACGCGGTCAAGACCGGCGCGGACGGAAGCGCGACCTTGACGTTCTATCATGAGGGCTGGTACCTCGTGACCGCGTATGACCTGCAAAAAGACGAGCTGGGCGCGTATGACGCCAGCAACGTCGGCACAGAGAACCGGGCCGGTAACTACCACAGCACCAACTCCGGCGCGGCGATCTGGATTCAGGTCGGTGCGGCCAGCAACCCCACCGCCGTCAAGAATACGCTGACCTCGAAGCTCACCTCGGTCAAGAATGCCTATGCGGAGAGCTACTTCCGGCCTGAAAACTGGAAGAAGATCGAAGCCGCATACAAGACTGCTGTGAGCGACATCACGAACGCGGAAAGTATTGGTGATGCCTATGACGCGCAGCAGACGGGCATTCTTGCGATCAAGAAGATTCAGGACGATACGACCAAGGAAAATGAGAAGAACCTCAAGACTTTCCATACCCTCCTGAATCAGCTCCCCGACAATGTTGACCTGATCACTGCCAGCGTAAAATCCACAGTGGAGTCGCTCCTGAAGTGCTATCAGGGCATGAGCGATTACCAGCAGAAGCAGATCACCGGCGCGGACAAGGAAAAGTACGACGCCATTGCCGCGAAATACGGCAACGGCACCGACATTCCGGGTGCGAAGAACTATTCTGTGACGGTCAAGATGGACAGCGGAGACGCAAAGGTTGATGCGGTTCTGGAGACGATGATCGCTGACATTCAGAAGCTCAACATCAAGGCAGACTATCCCACCGAAGCAGGGAGACAGTCGATCAAGAAGCTGTTCCTGCCGCAGGACGTGAACGGCACCGCAACGGCCGAGGCTGCACCGCTGAGCTATGTCTATTTCCCCGTCAATTTTGACTACGGCGTGTACTTCCCCGTGCGCGACGCGAACGGCACCCTGACGGGCAACGGCTGGACGATCACAGATGAAAATGTCACCTTTACGCAGAAAAACAACAACGGTTATTCTGTGAACGGACATTTCACGGTAAAGATCGACGGCGTGGCATACGAGATCAAGAGCATTTCCTATTCCGGTCTGAAGACCTCCGCGCTGGAGACCGGCAAGACCGAAATGGATCACAGCTTCCTTGATTATACGACATACAAGGGAAAGGACAAAACCCAGTATGTCAATATGTATTTCCCGTCGTCGTATGTCTGGTTCTCCATGCCCTATAACGATGTGACCATCACAGTCAAGTGGGGCAAGGTCGCGAGCGACGCGGAAAAGCTGGCCGCCGCAAAAACCAGCGCGACAAGCGTTGTTGAAGCAGCGTATAACGAATACCTTGCCGACAGGACGCAGTATGACGACGCTGGGATCAAGGCTCTTGGCGACGCACTGACCGCGTTTGAAGCGGAGCGCGACAAGGCAGACACCGTTGAAAAGGTGAACGCGGCAAAGTCCAAGGCGCTTACGGCAATGGCCGCGGTGCAGAAAAAGGGCGTAAAGCCGGTCACGGGTAAGTGCAGCTACAATTCCGGAACGATCATCGGCACGGTCTCCGTCTCCGTGGAGAACACCACCTATACGGCTGGCGATCTTACGGGTACGCTCGTTTCCGGTCAATATCAGCTCGGCGCGAATGACACGATGCTGACAATGGTACTCAAGGCGCTGGAAATGAACGAGTATTCGTGGAACGGCCTTGGTTCCATCACCAGCGATTCTTACAGCACTGCCGTCAATGGAAACTACATTTCCGCGATTACCAGCAAGGACGGGAAGACGCTGGCCGAGTTTACTGGCGGCAAGCAATCCGGCTGGATGAGTACGCTCAACGATTGGTTTGTCAACGAGGGTCTGGACGCATTCTCTGTTAAAAACAGCAAGCTGAAAGACGGCGACGTGATCCGTGTCATGTACACGACGACCGGCTATGGCGAAGATATTGGTGGTTCGTGGAATAATACGGATACCTCGCTGAAGACACTGAACGTGACGGGCGGCAAGCTGACGACCGATCTGGCAAGCGGCAGAACGGACTATGTGCTGGTTCTTCCGAAAAGTCAGACGACCGATTCCGCCGCCAGCGTAAAGGTCTCTTACGCTGCAGCAAACAAAAACTATCAGGCCCGTATGTATCTGAATACATACAAGGACGAAACACAGCGTTACAAGAGCGGCGAATATATGTCCGTTACTCCCGGTGATGTTATTTACATCGGTGTTGGTGAAACGGCATGGCCGACCATGAATACCGCCGATGAGACGGGACGCAAAACGGTTCCGACCAAGTACACCATTCAGGTCATTCGGAAGGGCAGTGCCTCGGACGTTGCAGCAATGATCGTTGAACTGCCGGAGGTCGGCCAGCTCACACTTGCGGACGCAAAGGATGTCCGGGCAGCAGGTGGTCTGTTTGATTCTCTGACCCCAGCCGACCAGCACAAGATCGATCCCGCTCTGCAATCGAAGCTCAAAAAATGCCGGACAAAGATTACGGATATGGAAGCAGCAAACGTTGTTTCCCAGCTCCTTCAGTCCTTGCCAAGCGAGCTGACGATCAAGGACAAAGAAACTGTTCACAGCGCGAACGACGCATATAACGCTTTGACCCCGGCGCAGAAGAAATATCTGACGCCGTATGAGGAATCCAAGCTGGCGTCGGCTGTCAGCGAAATGTCCAAGGTGGAGATCACGTATGTCGATGGTATGCTGGCTGCGCTGCCCGGTAAGGACGCTGTTACGGCGCAGTCCCGTTCCACGATCGAAGCGGCGAGAAAAGCGTATGAAGAACTGACCGACGAGCAGAAGAAGAAAATCACAAACCTTAACAATCTGCTTGAAGCAGAGGAAGCCCTCAAGAATCTCGGCTCGACCGCGATTTACGAGGACTATCTGAAAAAAGTACTTGTATACGTCAAGAAGCAGACGCTTGATCCGTCCTTCGCGCCCGGCAAGTCCATTCATTCCGAATGGGCAGTTCTGGCCGAAGCCAGAGGAAACGTCAGCGATGCGGTTTGGTACAATACCTACCTTACGAATGCTGCCGCGAAGATCGCTTCGATGAACGGCGACCTTCTCTCGGCAGAGAATACGAAGGGCAGATATACCGAGTATTCCCGCGTTATTCTGGCGCTGACCTCGATTGGTGAGGATGCGACGAAGTTCACCGGCCCCAACGGCACGGTCTACAATCTTGTAGAACCGCTGTTCGATCAGAGCGGCGGCAAGTATCTCGTTTCCGAGCAGGGCAACAATGGCACAGCATTTGCACTGATTGCACTGGATTCCGGCAGCTACTACAAGGATGCGACCGGCAATGCGGCGCGTGAAGCGTGGATCAAGACGCTTCACACCAACCAGCATTCCAACGGCGCATGGAATATCGACGGCGATCATCCTGGCGATAATGTTGACACGACGGCAATGGTCGTGCAGGCGCTGGCTCCGTACTACGCTTCCAATACAGATGCCAAGGATGCCGTGGATAAGGCTGTTGGATGGCTGTCCGCGCAATATCAGCTGCGCGGCGATTATGGAAGCTCCGAATCCGCTGCTCAGGTCATTGTCGCGCTGTCGGCGCTGGGCATTGACGCAAGGACGAATGCAGACTTCCAGTATAAGGGCATCAGCGTTCTGTCCAACTTCCTGAGCTATGCAGACGAAACGACCGGTGGATTCCTGCACGTCAAGGTCGATCCGGACAGCGGCGCAAATGGTACGGTCAATCAGATGGCATCCGAACAGGCGGCCTACACGCTTGTTGCGTATGACCGTTATGCAGGGAACCGTAACCGTCTGTATGATATGTCCGACGTTGTGAAGCGTGAAAACGCAAGCGTGAAGGAAGTCATCAACCTGATTAACGAGATCGGACCGGTCGGTGAACGCAGCTATAATGCTATCGCTGAAGCCCGCATCGCCTACGACAACCTTTCTGACGAGGATCAGGACAAGGTCACGAATTATAAGACACTGACCGACGCGGAAAAAGCCTATAGCGAGATTCTGAAGCAGAAACGGGCAGATCAATACAAGCTGCTGAAGGAGCATTACGACCAGCTGCTGAACGACAAGTACAAGAAGTACAGCACAGCGGCGAAGAAGAAGCTCGCAAACATTCTCCAGCAGGCACAGACAGATATGAACGCTGCGAAATCCTGCGAGCGCGTCACGGACATTTACACGCAAGCTGTTGCTGATCTCGACGCTGTGAAGCCGGGAGATATTGAAGTCACGTTCCGTCTCATCGGCGCTTTGGAAGCAACGCAGGATGTTGACCTGACGACCGACAGCTATCTGCCCGAATATGTCACATGGGTGCCCACCACGACGTATGCACTTGCGGAGAACGCTACGGTTTATGACCTCTATACAGAAGCCATGAAGGAAGCGGGGCTGCGATCCGTCGGCGCAGATAACAACTACGTCAGCACGATCTATGCACCCTCCTGCCTCGGTGGATATGCCCTTAGCGAGTTTACCAATGGCAAAAAATCTGGCTGGATGTACACCGTCAACGGTACGCACCCCAATGTGGGTCTGAAGGATAAGACGCTGAAAGATGGCGACGTTGTGATCTGGCATTACATCAATGACTATTCACACGAGGTCGCTGACTGGTTCAATGATCCGAATTACCCGGCTCTCGGCGACGGCACGTACTACAATGGCTGGCTCCGCGCTGCGGACATTGCACCGGAGCAGTACGTCCAGCAGCTCCTTGCAAAGATCCTGACAGTCGGCAAGCACGGCACGGTCGAACCGAAGCTGACATTCCAGCACATCGGCAAGTCTGTTACCTTCACCTTCAAACCGGACACCGGCTATAAGGTCAAGGACGTCAAGGTCAACGGCAAGTCTGTCGGCGCAGTCAAGACCTATACCATTGACAAGCTCACGGTATCGACCAGAATCGAAGTTGAGTTTACGGATGGCAAGCTGCCGTTCACAGACGTACATGAAACCGATTGGTTCTACAATGATGTTCTGTTCGTCTATGAGGAAGGCTTGTTTGCCGGAACGAGCGATACGACGTTCTCTCCGAATGCAGCCATGACCCGCGCGATGCTCGTCACGGTTCTGTATCGACTGGAGGGTGAACCTGCCGTAAGCGGCAGAAGCGGATTCTCCGATGTGACGTTCAACAGCTACTATGAGGACGCTGTGACGTGGGCAGCCGACAACGGCATCGTCAACGGCACCAGCATCACGACGTTCTCTCCGAACGCAAATGTCACCCGTGAACAGATGGCGGCAATTCTGTACCGCTATGCGCAGTACAAGAAGTACAATACCGCCGCAAGCTCCGGCTTGAATGGATTTACAGACCACGCAAGCGTGTCCGGCTATGCCGCGGCTTCGCTGGAATGGGCTGTTGCCGAAAAGCTGGTCAACGGCAGCGCCGGCAAGCTCATGCCGACCGGCAACGCTACCCGCGCACAGGTTGCAGCCATTCTCCACCGCTTCGTGGAAAACGTGGCGAAGACCACAAAATAATCACTTTGCAGCACAGGACTGCCCCCATTTGGGGGCAGCCCTGCTTGCCGCATTTATAGGGGGAAATACAAATGAGAAGAACCAAACGAATTGCATGGATTCTGACCCTCGCGATCCTTTTGACGCTGACGGTTCCCGCGTTGGCGGCGTCCAGCGTCCAGAATGAAGTACAAGGCAGCGCCGCCTATATGGTGTCCGCTGTCAAAGCGCCGGAGGTCGGCTCCATCGGCGGCGAATGGGCAGTTATTGGTCTTGCCCGTTCCGGGTATTCCGTTCCCGCAGACTATTATGACGAATATTATACGCGCGTTGAAAAGTATGTGAAAAACTGCTCTGGCGTGCTGCATGAAAGAAAATACACTGAGTATTCCCGCGTCATTCTCGCGCTGACTGCCATCGGGCGCGATCCGTCCAAGGTCGCGGGCTACAATCTCCTAATGCCCCTCGGAGACTTTGAAAAAACCATCTGGCAGGGCATGAACGGCCCCATCTGGGCGCTCATCGCGCTCGATTCCGGCAATTACGATATTCCCAAAAATCCTGCCGCAAAGACACAGGCCACGCGCCAGCTTTACATCGATGAGATCATCAAGAATCAGATGAAGGACGGCGGCTGGAGTCTCACCGGCACCGGCGATTCCGACGTGGACATTTCCGCAATGGCATTGCAGGCACTTGCAAAATATCAGGATCAGAAAGCGGTCAAAACCGCGACAGACAAGGCTCTGACCTACCTTTCCAAAGTGCAGGACAGCAAGGGCGGCTACGCATCGTGGGGCACGACCAACGTAGAGTCCGTTGCGCAGGTCGTGGTCGCGCTCTGTGAGCTTGGAATTGACCTTGGAGACAGCCGCTTTGTGAAAAACGGTCATACCTTGACGGATAATCTTCTCTCTTTCCGGCAGTCTAACGGCGGCTTCTACCACGTTCTCGACGGTTCGGACGGCAACAACCAGATGTCTGCGGAACAGGGCTTTTACGCTTTGGTCGCCATTGACCGCGCCGAAAACGGCAAAACCACCCTCTACCGCATGGGTGACGTGACCAAAAACACCTCGAAGCCCGCCTCGAACGTCAACAAGGGCAATGTGGACGCTTCTGTGAATGTTCCCGGCGTGGCCGCCCCCGGCACAACGTTCTCGGACATCAAGAATCACGCAAACAAAGCTGCGATTGAAGAACTTGCCTCGCGCGGCATCATCAACGGCATGGGAAAAGGCACGTTCATGCCCAACAAGACCATGACGCGCGCGGAATTTGCCGCCATCGTCACCCGCGCCCTCGGTCTGGCGGCAAAGGATACGAAAGCCTTTACCGATGTCCCAAGCTCCAAGTGGTACGCAGGCTATATCGGCACGGCAAACAGCAGCGGCATCGTCAACGGCGTTGGAAATGGCAAGTTCAACCCCGAAGGCACCATCACCCGGCAGGAGGCCGCCGCGATGGTAGCAAGGGCGGCGAAGCTGTGCGGCCTGGATACTGCGATGGACGCTGCCGCCACGCGGGATATGCTGGCGCAGTTCGGAGATTACCGCAGCGTGGCATCCTGGGCGAAGGAACCGATGGCGTTCTGCTACTCCGTCAATATCCTCGACCAGAGTGACCTCAATATCGAACCCACAAAAGCGATTCTGCGCTGCGAGATCGCGCAGATGCTTTACAATATGCTGAGCGCTGCGGAGTTGATCTGATATGACATTTTGGCAGAAACACAAATGGAAAATCCTTGCGCCGGTACTGATCGTACTGGTGCTGGCGGCGGCGTTCATTTTTGGCGACCGGAATATGCCGAAGCAGAAAGACCCATTGGCACAGCCGACCGTTACTGCTCCGGTGGAGGCACCGGCGCAGAACGCGGCGGAATCAAATACGCCGGACAAGGTTAAGACAGAACCGACGCAGACGCCCACAGAAAACGTCTCAGAGCCGTCTGACGACCCGCAGGCAGACAAACCCGCACGGACTGACACCGAGCCGCCAGAGTATCTTTCGCCGGAGGAAATCCAGGCAAGTGCAACCGGCGAATATGAAGAAGTGGGCGGCATGATGATCGACACCGGCACGGGCAAGGACAAGTACCAGACCGACCCCGTGCCGGAGGGCAAGCCAATTCCAGTCGAGCCGGAGGACGTGGAAATTGGCGATGCGGAATACACCTGCACCCTCTCCATCTCCTGCGCGACAATCCTTGACAATATGGACCTTTGTAATAAGGAAAAGCGTGAGCTGGTGCCGGAAGATGGCTGGATTCTGAAACCGATGACCGTCACATTTTATGAGGGCGAGAGCGTTTTTAACATCTTACAGCGTACCTGCAAACAGCAGAAGATCCACATGGAATTTGAGAACACGCCGGTCTACAATTCCGCTTATATCGAAGGGATCAATAATCTCTATGAGTTTGACGTTGGTAACACTTCCGGTTGGATGTACAAGGTCAATGGCTGGTTCCCCAATTACGGATGCAGCCGCTATCAGCTCAAGGATGGCGACGTGATTGAGTGGGTCTATACCTGTGACCTCGGAGATGATGTGGGCGGCGGCTACGCGACTGGAAGCGAATGAGAAACAAAGACGCCTTTTCAGGCTACCATCCGACGATCAATTTTTTATATTACGCGCTCGTCCTGCTTTTCTCGATGTGCCTGATGCACCCGGTCTATCTTGCGATTTCCTTGACCGGCGCATTGACCTACGATATTTACCTGAAAGGCCAGAAGGCGGTGCGCTTTGCCGTCATGGGACTGCTTCCCATGGCGGCGCTTGCCGCGCTCGTCAACCCGGCGTTCAATCACGAAGGGCAGACGATGCTGACGTATCTGCCGAGCGGCAACCCCCTGACGCTGGAATCCATTCTGTACGGCGTGGCGGCGGCTGTCATGCTTGCAAGCGTTGTGCTGTGGTTTTCGAGCTACAACGAGGTCATGACGTCTGATAAGTTCGTGTACCTGTTCGGGCGTATGATTCCCGCGCTGTCGCTGGTGCTGTCGATGGCGCTCCGCTTCATCCCAAAATTCAAATCCCAAATGGAGGTCGTCTCCGAAGCGCAGAGCTGCATCGGGCGCGACACCAAAACCGGCAGCGTAATTCGCCGCGTCGGGAACGCCGTCAAAATCTTCTCGATCATGGTCACATGGTCACTTGAAAATGCAATCGAAACAGCAGATTCCATGCGTTCGCGCGGCTACGGTCTGCCGGGGCGCACGGCATTTTCCATCTATCGCTTTGACGACCGCGACAAGACCGCCCTCGCGTGGCTGATCTTCTGCGGCGCGTACATTCTTTCGGGCTGGTTGGCAGGCGGAACCTACTTCCGCTACTACCCGTCGGTAAAAACCGCCGTATGGACGCCGCTGACCGTGAGCTTCATGTTCGTGTATCTGGCGCTCGTTCTCACTCCCGTGATTCTCGACCGAAAGGAGGACAGACAGTGGAAATCTTTACAATCCGAAACCTGAATTTTGCGTACCCCGAACAAGCGAAAAACGCAATCTCCGACCTCACGCTGTCCGTCCAGCCGGGCGAGTTTCTGGTCCTCTGTGGCCCCTCCGGATGCGGCAAATCGACGCTGCTGCGGCAGCTCAAAACCGTTCTTGCCCCGCACGGCAGACGGTCGGGAGAAATCCTCTTTGACGGCAGAAATCTTGACGAGATCGACCAGCGCGAACAATCTGAAAAGATCGGCTTCGTGCAGCAAAGTCCTGAAAACCAGATCGTGACCGACAAAGTCTGGCATGAGCTGGCGTTCGGCTTGGAATCCCTCGGCTATGATACCCCGACCATTCGCCGCCGCGTTGCGGAAATGGCGTCGTTTTTCGGGATTCAGGAATGGTTTTATAAGCCGGTCACAGAGCTGTCCGGCGGCCAGAAACAGCTCTTAAACCTCGCGTCTGTGATGGTGCTTCAGCCGAAAGTGCTGATTTTGGACGAGCCGACGAGCCAGCTCGACCCCATTGCCGCGTCGGACTTCCTCGCCACCCTCGGCAAGATCAACCGCGAACTTGGCACGACGATCCTCCTGACCGAACACCGTCTGGAAGAAGCCTTCTCCTTCGCCTCGCGCGTGGCCGTCATGGACAAAGGAACGCTCCTTTGCACCGGCACGCCCGCGGACGTCGGCGCGGAGCTGAAAGCCAGCGGCAATGCCATGTTCCTCGCCATGCCCGCCGCCATGCGCATCTGGGCGGCGTCGGCTTCCAAGGCGGCCTGCCCGATCTCCGTCTGCGACGGCCGGAACTGGCTGCTGAACTATGCGAAAACGCATGAATTACACCCCATCTCCGAAGAAACGAAAAACACGCCGGACACGGAAACCGTTGTCTCAGCGCAAGAATTGTGGTTCAAATATGAAAAGGATTTGCCGGATGTGGTCAAAGGCTTGTCGCTGGAGCTACACAAGGGCGAATTTCTTGCGCTGCTTGGCGGCAACGGCACGGGCAAGACCACCAGCATGAAACTCCTTGCCGGACTGAAAAAGGCGTATCGCGGCGAGCTGACCATCACCGGCACGGTTGGGATGCTGCCGCAGAACCCGCAGGCGCTCTTTGTGAAATCCACAGTGCGCGCAGATTTATTGGAGATTTTACCAAAATCCGAACGCAAAACCGAGCGGCTTGCACAAGTTGTCTCCCTCTGCAAGCTGGCGGAGCTGCTGGACCGCCATCCGTATGACCTTTCCGGCGGCGAACAGCAGCGCGCAGCGCTGGCAAAAATCCTGCTTCTGAACCCGGACATTCTGCTCCTTGATGAGCCGACAAAGGGACTGGATGCGGAGTTCAAACAGGTTTTCGGGCAGATTTTGCGGACGCTGCAAGCATCCGGTGTGGCGATTTTGATGGTCAGCCACGACATTGAGTTCTGCGCGAAATACGCCGACCGCTGCGCCCTGTTTTTTGACGGAAACATCGTCACAGAATCTACCCCAAAAACGTTCTTTTCTGGCAACAGCTTCTACACGACGGCTGCGAACCGCATTGCGCGCGATGTGCTGCCAGATGCGGTCACGCCGGAGGACGTCATTGCTGCCTGCGGCGGTGCGGTCGAACCGGAGGCGGCTTTACCGGAATATCAGCGCATCCCGTCCGCACCGGAGAAAGCGACGCGGACGGTGAAAAAGCTTCCGGTCTGGCGAAAAATCCTTGCCGCCGTGTCCGGTGCCGCTTCGCTGGTGCTCATCGCGCAGGCCATCGGCGTGACGGATTTGACAAAGCTCATCGACGCAAACGGCATGACCGCGCTGGCAGGTGGGCAGCTCAAGCTCTACGGCATTTTGCTTGCCGCGCTTCTTGTGTTTGCGCTATCCATTGGCCGCAAGGCAGACAGGCCGGACTATCTGGTGCAGACGCCGCTTGAAAAGCGCAAGCTCCAAAAGCGTACCGTGACTGCCACGCTGCTCATCCTGCTTTTGATTCCTCTGACGCTGTTTGTCGGCGTGTACTACTTCGCAGGGCGAAAATATTACTTCATTTCGCTGCTCATTTTGCTGGAATGTATGTTGCCGTTCTTCCTGATTTTCGAGGGCAGAAAGCCGCAGGCACGCGAGCTGGTGCTCATTGCCGTGCTCGTTGCGCTGAATGTGGCAGGGCGCGCTGCGTTCTTCATGCTGCCGGAATTTAAGCCGGTCGTTGCGATGACGATTCTCTCAGGCGTGGCTTTTGGCGGCGAAACGGGATTCTTAGTTGGCGCAATGACGATGCTTGTCTCGAATATGCTGTTTTCACAAGGACCTTGGACGCCGTGGCAGATGTTCTCGATGGGGATTATCGGCTGGCTGGCAGGTGTCTTGTACCGCAAGGGCGTTCTGCGGCGCGGGCGGCTGAGTCTCTGCATCTTCGGTGTCATCGCCTCCACCGGCCTCTACGGCGGCATTATGAATCCCGCGTCTGCCCTCCTGTGGTCCAACACGATCAACTGGAAAATTATCCTGAGCTATTACGTCACCGGCATCCCCATCGACCTCGTCCGCGCCCTCGCCACCTTCCTCTTCCTCTGGCTCACCGCCGAACCCCTGCTCCAAAAACTCGACCGCATCAAAACCAAATACGGCTTAGCGGAATAGCGCAAAATAAAAGCCGGACCATCCTAAGCAGATGGCCCGGCATTTTTATCAGATCAAAAATTTCCATGGAATTCCCGCCGCGAATTGGCATTCATAATGGGCGCGGAGGCGGAAAAACTACGGGTGAAGGAAATCGAGAGATGATTTCCCGAAAACAAACAAGGAGATGCAACAACATGACGAACCGTAATTCTTCCAACATCAACGTCCCGGAAGCCCGCGACGCAATGGACAAGTTCAAGATGGAAGCCGCCTCTGAAGTCGGCGTCAACCTCAAGAACGGCTACAACGGCGACCTGACCTCCCGCGAAGCCGGCTCCGTCGGCGGCCAGATGGTCAAGAACGTGTGCCCCATACGAACTGCGAGATTTACGAGAAAAAACCGGATCATGGAGGGGCATATGCAGGCGGTGCGGTACATAGTGCGGATCAGCGTATAAGAAAGTCAGCACGGGCAAGTGGAAAGTCATCCGCTGTCCGTGCTGACTCTTTAGATTGACCTACAGTTCTTCTGTCTTGAACGTTGTATACCCCTCGTAATAATAGCTGTGGTCGATGCCTTTCATAAAGACCTCGCGGCTATTCACATCGTCCGTCAGCGCGGCTTTCAGCAGCACTTTGATCTCCACGTCCTTAATCGGGCTGCGCTCCATTGCAAGCAGATAGTCCTCCTTATCGACGTTGCTCCAATCCACGACCTGACCGATGCCGTTTTTCAGCATCAAATCAAGCCAGATGCGCATACTGCGCCCGTTGCCCTCGCGGAACGGGTGCGCGACGTTCATTTCCACATACTTTTCGATGATTTCATCAAAAGTACTCTGCGGCATTTTTTCGATGTTCGTCAGCGCCGCTTCCAGATACATGAGCGGAGCAAAACGGAAATTGCCTTTCGCCAAATTCACCGTGCGAAGTTCACCTGCGAAGTCATAAATGTCCTCAAATAGCGCCTTGTGAATCGCCTTGAGCGACGCAAACGTGCCGACAGGCAGCTTGTCCAGCGTGCCGCTCTCAAACAGCCATACGGCCTTTTTCTTGCTGATCCGCTCTTCCTCGCGCGCAAGGTCGGCAGAACTCGTCAGTCCCAATTTATTTTCCAGTGCCATGATGCACCTCCAAATGTTTTCTCGTGTCACTACTTGACATAGGGACAGAATTACGTCATGAGCGATACTTCGATTCGCACCCCCGCGTGGGGGTGACGTTTCCCGCTGGGAACCCCGCGCTGATACTGGTTGGCGAGAGGCTGCGCCACGTGGCAGGCGCCCAGTGGGGCAACAAGAAATACATGAATAAGATGCACTTGTAGGCGGTTCTGGACAACACCTTCATTGTCGGCTGACTTCATTCAGCCGAGTCTGCAAGCAATTTTGCGCATAAATCTTGACGAGTCCTGTGTGGATGGCCGTTTTGTGAAACAGTTGCATGTCGAATACCGTAACTACAGATTTTAGACTACTCTGAAATTACACTACTCTCAAACAGATACACAACAATGGTTCGCGCCATTTTGGTTTAGGACTACTCTGAAATTACACTACTCTCAAACGCAGGGTGAAACCGGCCCGCAAGGCCCAACGTTTAGGACTACTCTGAAATTACACTACTCTCAACCCCAAAATACTGCGCAAATCCGGTCTGCGTCGTTTAGGACTACTCTGAAATTACACTACTCTCAAACTCCATCCGGTCGGCCTCGATGTTCGTCAGAGTTTAGGACTACTCTGAAATTACACTACTCTCAAACCCCTAGCAGAGCCGCACCGGGCACCAAAGCGTTTAGGACTACTCTGAAATTACACTACTCTCAAACGAGAAATACGGCCCGGAAGCGGCAGCACGCGTTTAGGACTACTCTGAAATTACACTACTCTCAAACACTGGAACATGGCCCGGCGCGCAGGGCTTGGTTTAGGACTACTCTGAAATTACACTACTCTCAAACCTCAAATCCCAAATCGGCGTCAAAACGCCGATCAAGAAGTTACGAGCTTCCGGGACAAGGCTGAATGTAATTTCACATTTTAATATTAAAACTCACAAAGATCGTTGTCAATCGTTACGCGCTGCTCCAGCGGCAATTTTTTTCTGTCTACACAGTCCAAAAGCAGCACATGGTAGCCGTGCACAGATACGGTCTCCAGAAATCTTTCAACAGGGTCATCCGCGAAGAAACTGCGCAGATTGAGAATCACAAACAACTTATCCTTATCGAATTCGCGAATGAGTTGCCCTTGGATAACTCCGACCAGCTGATCTGCGCGGCAATCTTCCGGGAAGCATCATGACAGCCGTAATGCGGAACAAGCTCTGCCTGCGGAGAGTGCTTGTTGTCACAGAAGATGACCTTGATTTTCCGCTCAGTCAGTGCCGAGATAAGGCAGCCGGTCATGGAGACCGCCGGATTTTCAATCATGACCAGTGCAATTTCGTCCAGAAAAATCCGGCGTATATCCTCTCCGCGAACGACCATATAGCCCATCTTCAGATCCAGCTTGCAGCGGCTGGAGATCACGACTGTGCGCCAACTCATAGCAGTTCTAGCAAGTTGTCGCTTTGAGTAGAGAACAGTCCGGCGGGAGAATAGTCGATAATGCGAATATTGCTATATTTTTTCGCCAAAGCAGAAAGCTTGTTGCTGATGATCATTCTTTCGGCAGTCTTGCTTTTACCAATGGAGGATAAATCGCAACTGTATGATTTGCCATTCATCCATGCGATCAAACTGAGCAGGCAATCTATCTGGTCGAGAATAGTGGCAGACTCAAACTTGTCTCTGGCTTCCTTCTCTGCCAATAGTCGGCTTGGGTTTTTGGGCAATTTACAATATGGGCTTCTTTCTAGCTTCTTAAGGAGTTCTTCGTATAATGTGAGATTTTTTTCAACGGAAATGCCATCATGTTTTTCGTCTGGAACGATAGTACTGCCATTCTTGCGCTTACGTTGAAGTACTTCCAACGCCTTTACATGGCGTTCCTGATCTTTATTTAGCACCAAGGGGGATAACGAGTTAAATACATTGTAATCCTCGTCGTATTTGCTTGCTAAAGTCATACGTATCCCATCGAATGAGAACACAGTATCAATTTTCAGCTTCCGTCCGCCAAGCAGGATTTCCATTTCCTGTGGCTGCGTGCCGGTGATTCTTTCGATCGTTTCGGCGGTCCGACGCTTCGCATATCCGGCATCCGTTGCAAATTGACCGGTGTCCATCAGATTGATCGGCACGAACATGACCTCATGTCCTTTTTTCACAGCAAACCTCGCGAGGACAAAGAAAGAGGCTGTCGGCTTATTATATCCGCCGTATTTCTCCGTTGGAAGCCCCGCTTTCAGCGGGATGAGTCCGGCTTTTTTCTTAACAGGCTGCTGGTCAAACAGACCACCTTTTCTGCAAAATGCATATTTTGTCAGATGCACTGCATTTTTGCTCACCATTTTACGGACAAGCGCCAGATCTTCACCTCCGCGCCAGTAGCAGTTCCTAGCGTACTCCTGCCGCTTTCCAAAGAGCTTCTTTATCTGAACGTTATAGCCGCTCTCCAGAGAGAACCACTTACTTGTAAAGCGCTCGTGATAAACATTTCCAACTACAATATTCAGATAGGCGTCCTTTGCATGGTGCAGATCGTTGACACTTCTGCACTTTGGCAAATCAAACTCTTGCCGGAATTCCGATACAATGCCTGCTTTGACATATATGATCTTAGCATCCGGAAAACGTTCTTGCAGCAGCGCTGCAACCGTCTTTGTAGACTGCCGCGTTTCCACAAGCTGTCGATTGATAAATCTGAGCTTCTCGTCATTTGAAAATGGTGTTTTTCTTGTCAGACGGCGGTATTTTTCATCCGTCATCAGGCCGTTATTTTTCAGATACAGCCAATAGGACTGCATTTTGCTGCGAATGTCGGCGGAAACGGGATATGTATCCGTTTTCCTTCCGTTTTCTTTTGAATCGACCAGAACCAGATTGTTCAGAAGGCTATCGTCTTTCACATAACACTGCGGGTAGATATGATCCAGGTTATAGGTTCCATCGCTCAACCTGCTTAACTCGATCGTGCGGCCGGTATACGCGCACTTCCCCATTTGAAGATAATAGAGAAACAGTCTTCGATCCTGAAGCCGGTTGTCTGCCATAGCCCCCATAGACTCAAGTTCTTCCGTGAAACGGCGGGCGTCGTCTGTTTTGATTTTCTTATAAAGTGCCAGCAGTTGGTTCTTGCGGCTTTCTGTGCGCTTGCCTTTTTGTTCTGCCGTACCACCGCGTGCCATTTCGATGAAGATCTTCTCGGGCGGTCTACCAGTCGCTTTTACGACATCCTGCACAATATCCAACGTTCGGAAAATCGGCCGTTTGACTGCGTTCGATACATACATCTCATTCAGCCGCTCATCAAGGGACTTCGGATGTGCCGCATAATACGCCCGGCTTATTTCGCAGATCGTATCCGAGAAGGTATAGCGGCTGGATAGAAGCTGCATCAGGTTTTCGTTGGTACACCACAGCAGCTCCATAATGCTGTATGCTTCTCCATCAGAGTCTTGCGCTGTGCCGTAAATACCAGTCAGGAAACGTCTTGACAGTCGGCCGAATCCCTTAAAGTTCTGATGGAGAATGTATGAAATGTCGCTGTCCTGCAAAGTCAGATAGTGTGCGCAGAGCCACTTTCTCATTCTGGTTTTGTCCTCAGAATACGCCATATGCTGAATGATAGACTCGACATCATCTTCGGACAATACGCCGTCTGCAAGCAGCCGACGAAATACATGGTAGGGTTTCAGACTGGATTTCACACTTTCATCCAATCCTGACAACGTATCCTTATCATCCATGCAGCCGCGTCGAACCAAATATGCTTGGATCTGATGTACTGTTACGCGGGCGCGCTGTTCAAAAAGCTCGGTATACAGCCCCTGCTTGACATTCACAGGAATCGGTGTTCCATTGATTTTCAGATTGTTCAGCTCGTTCAGAACGCAGAATCTGCTGTACAGCAAAGAAGCCTCCGGTAAAACGTCTTCATTGGGAAGATATGTGCAGCGATTTGTCATGCGAGCAATAAATGCTTTCTCGCTTTTGTCCAGATCGACCTTGTCTGCAAAATTCCATGGAAGAATCGTTCCTTCGGCTTTTCGCGCGATCCATGCGTTTTTGCCGCCTGCTTTCAGCGGACCAACAAAATATGGAACTCGGAAATCAAAAATCGAAAGAATCTTATCATATATGGCGATGCCGTCCGCGTCTTTTTCGCGCAGCATCGGGAGATAGGTTTGTGCATTGTCCAAAATTGCTTTCAATTCATATCGGTAAAGCTGCTGCGGAATCACGCGGTTATCCGCATCCTTCTGCTTTGGCAAAAACGTACGCAGCTGAAGCCGCAGCATCATATCCTCATAGGCAGGCTTGTCGGTATCGCTGACAGAAATACCTTTTAGCCGTTTGGTCAGGAAGTCGCAGAACTCGTCTTTCCCGGAAAACTTCAATTTTGAACTGTCAGCACCGCGCAGTGATTTGATATTATGGCTGTAGCAGAGGTAGTTGTCCTGTACGGCATCGCGGAAGATTTCGTTGTATTTTTCCTTGCAGTATTTCTTGACAAACTGCTTGAGGTATCGCAGATCGCACCTATGCTGTTCGTAAATTCGTACCTTCGCCTCAGAGATACTGTCAAAACCGCGCATAGCAGCATTTAACTGTGCGCAGTTCACAATTTTGCGCAACTGCTCCAGAAATTCTCCATCATCACCAAGCTCTGATACAATACAGGAAAAAACGTCGTCATTCATCGTAAGCGAAACAGCGTCAATTTCCGAATAGGCCTTGTTGCAAAACACAACCGCAGGCTTCACTTTGCTACCTGCCAACAGTGAGACCACAGCTTCTGTATTGAATGGGAAAGTATCAGTTGGTTCTTTGCTTATTTTCTTTCTGCCGAAGATCTCTGATTTGAGCAATTCACTTTTTTTCTTAATACCGCATTCGGTACGCAGCACATCCTCGATACGCGTCGGCACAATGTCGGAACTCCACGGCAGCACATAGTCCTGTTCCTGCAAAAATGTACAGAATTCTTCATAAACCTTCGCAAAGTTTATGATCTCATGGATATTTTCCGGCGCAATGTCAAAAAGGGAATGGCCTCTGTTCGCAAGCAGCCACGCACAGGCTATGTACACCAAACGGATATCATGTGCGGTGTCTGACGACATCAAATCTACGATCAAGTGGTGGATCGTGGGATAGCGTTTATGATACTCTGTATCCGAAAGGCCTGTACCGCTGAATAGCTGCACACCATACAGTGTGTCTTCCCGAAACAATGCACTACTTTTGCGGCGAATGAAAAAGTGCGGGTCGATCTTGACGATTTCAGCGGCAAATAAATCCTCTAACAGCCTCATTCGCTGCTGCCGCCGATCCACCCTGCGCCGCCCAGTACGGTAGAGGCGTCTGTCTGCGGAGGTACTCGCTGCATTAAACAGTGTGGTTCCCCACATTGGCTCCCCACCGAATTTCTTGAGCGCATAGTGGTGATCTGTTACTGCATATCCAATTGAATCGGTACCAATATCAAGCCCAAGATAGTAAGCTTCGCTGTTTTTCATGTTGACATCCTCCTGAATGTGTGTTACCCTATAAATAGAATTACACTACGAGTTCAAATAAAAACTGTTTCAACGCGCCGGGTCGCACCGGCAGCACAGTGTGTGCGCAAAAAGACCTCTTAGGAGGTCTTTTTTATTTCCCCCTATGTTTTGTGCATATTGTACCATTATTTCTATAAGCATTCAAGGCTCGTTGTTGGAAACAACTTATTCAGGCTGGGTATCTATAGCCCGGCTGAAAGAGCGCACAGTTGAAAAAGCATTAGCAAGCGCCACCCGTGTGTCCCAAAAGCAACTATCTCCTCGTTACTTCAATCTATATTTTTTCTCCGCCCCTCTGCCGACGACCTCGATCAGCCCTTTCTCGTTCATCTGGCGGGTCAGCAGATAGGCTCTGGTCTTTTTGATATGCAGCAGCTCCTGCAACTCCTCGTCGCGCATTTCACCGTATTCCTTGAGGTAGTCCAGAACGATTTTCATCTGCGGCGTAATGACCGGCGCGGCGGGCTTTGATTCTGCCGCAATTTCTGCGCCCGCAGAAACGGCGTTCATGTTCGGCAGCACGATTCTAAATGCATTTGTCGTTGCCTCGATGCTGGGCTGGACGGGGCAGCTTGCGTAGAGCTTGAAAATGCGGCGGATGCCGGTGCCGTAGCTTTCAATCAGGCGCAGACGATGAAAGATCTCCGCCAGCTTCTTATTACTCGGCTGAGAAACGCCGAGACGGATATCCTCCGTGGAAAGACCGGGCAGGAGACCGCCCAGAGAAATAAACTCCATTTTGCTGTCGTTCACGTTGATGATAATGCTGCCGCTGAAGCTGTAGTCCCGATGCACCAGCGCATTGAGCAGCGCTTCGCGGATGGCTTCCTCGGGATAGTCCTGCTTATCCGTGCGGACGACACCCTTGATGGTAGAGACTGTCCTGTTGCACAGCGCCAGATAATTGATCGAGTTTTCAAACTGCTTGAAGATCGATCCGCCAAACTCCTTGCTGTCCCGGAACTCTGTACAGGATTCATCGTTGAATACGGCGATTTTCGTCGTGTGTTGGCACTGGTCGGACAGAAGCAGCGCCAGATTGGTGTACTGATCGTCGTGAATGTTCCGAAGCCCCAGCGCAATGTACTTGTCGTCTGAAAAATCCACCTTGTACCGCTTGAACGCAGCCGCTGCTTCGTCAAAGGTCAGATCCTGCTGCACGGTACGTATTTCTTCAAACACATCGCCGTCCGAGTCCTTAATCATCTGCCGGATCTGCTCCGGCGATGCCTGCACACTCGTCGCGCCCTGCCGGACGTAAACGCCAGCGGGCTTCAGTCCTTTGCCCTTCAGATAATACGGCTTATAGCTGCCCTCACCGACTTCAATGCGGATGACCTTGTTCTCCTGCAGCACATAGCGCACGAACATCGTCACATCCGGCTGGATCGCGTCGCGGATGCCGTTCGTCAGCCGCGTGTATGTCTCGTCCACATTGTCAATACCTGTCACATTGCCCTGATCGTCAATGCCGATATAGATCACACCGCCATCCGTGTTCGTAAAGGCGATGACTTCCTTGTAAATATCATCTGTCAGCTGGGATTTAAATTCCATGCGCTCGTTTTCGTACTGCATCAATCACACCTCCGTGTTGGTTATTTTTATTATACCACTATTTTCACTCTGCGCAAGTGAAAAATGGTGAATATAGTGAAAATTCACATAAAGATTTACAGAAAGTGAAAGCATAAGACATCCTCACTTATACAAAGTATCCCGTCACAATGTCTTTTCGCACGGACCCCGTTTTTTCTGGAATTCCCGCCGCGAATTGGCATTCATAATGGGCGCGGAGGCGGAAAAACTACGGGTGAAGGAAATCGAGAGATGATTTCCCGAAAACAAACAAGGAGATGCAACAACATGACGAACCGTAATTCTTCCAACATCAACGTCCCGGAAGCCCGCGACGCAATGGACAAGTTCAAGATGGAAGCCGCCTCTGAAGTCGGCGTCAACCTCAAGAACGGCTACAACGGCGACCTGACCTCCCGCGAAGCCGGCTCCGTCGGCGGCCAGATGGTCAAGAAAATGATCGAGTCCTACGAGCGGAACATGAAGTGAGTCTTTTCCTTCGGCACGCCGGAGGCGAAGACGGGGAGCTGCCGCAGGGCGGCAGCTCCTCTGACTTCCTGTTACATCGCAAAAGCCCCGCGTTCCGGCCGGAACGCGGGGCTGCGCTTATGCGTTTTATTCGATCACATCCGCTCCGGCGCGGAGAAGCCGAGCAGGTCGATGCACGTTTCCAGAACGCCGCGCGTCAGATCGATCAGCGCTGCGTAGCTGGCCTGCCGGGCCGGATCCGGCTCGGTGAGGATCTTCACGTCGTGGTAGAACTTGTTCGCCGCCGTCGCCAGCTCGTAGATATACGCGCAGATCGTGTTCGGCGCGGAATCGCGGTACGCGGACCACAGCGCGTCCGCCATCCGGCTGAGCACCAGCATGAGCTGCTTCTGCTCCGCGCTGCAGGCGCTCAGCAGCTGCGCGGGCGAGACGGGCTTGCCGTATTTGGCCAGGATCGACTTGATCCGCACGATGGTGTAGAGGATATAGGGCCCCGTATTGCCCTCGAACGAGGAGAACCGGTCGAGGTCGAACACATAGTCCTTCGTCGGCATATTGCTCAGATCGCCGTATTTGAGCGCGGCCATCGCGATGCACTTCGCCGTCTGCGGCAGCTCGTCGTCGGAGACGGTCTGGTTTTCCTTGATCTTGCTCGTGACGTAGTCCGTCACGTCCGCGATCAGCGTCTCCAGCCGCATCACGCCGCCCGCGCGGGTCTTGAAGGGCTTGCCGTCCTTGCCGTTCATCGTGCCGAAGCCGATGTGCCCGAGCGCAGTCTCCGGCCCGACGAGACCGGCCTTCTTCGCCACGCGGAAGATCTGCTCAAAGTGCAGATTCTGCCGCTTGTCAGTCAGATACATGTATTTCTTCGGGTGATAATC
>CDZG01024602.1_pt1 | contig 41610 bp, 35 predicted proteins | sample 557741 | NCBI WGS metagenome assembly CDZG01 (sample SAMEA3182086, study PRJEB8094) | gut metagenome | biome: human; feature: gut; material: Stool; isolation source: human stools | place: Canada | collected 2013-01-21
AAAAGAATTGTTGGTAACAAGCAATATGGTGGTGCCAGACAGTATATTCCGTTGAAAGTAAATGCTGCAGGTGTAATGCCTATCATTTTTGCTCAAGCAATCATGTTTATTCCTATTACCTTTATTGGTTTTTCAAATGTAGATCATGTGAGCGGTTTTGTGCGTGCATTTACTGATCATACAAGCTTCTGGTATAATTTCGTATTTGCAATAATGATTATACTATTTACGTATTTCTATACTGCAATTACGATTAACCCAACTCAGATGGCTGAGGATATGAAGAGAAATAATGGTTTCATTCCAGGTATTAAACCAGGAAAGAAGACTGCAGAATATATTGATGACATAATGTCTCGTATTACATTGCCCGGTTCTTTCTTCTTGGCTTTAGTAGCTATTATGCCTGCATTTGCTGGTATTTTTGGTGTGAAAGCTGAATTTGCTCAATTCTTTGGCGGTACATCTCTGTTAATTCTTGTAGGTGTAGTTCTTGATACACTTCAGCAGATTGAAAGTCACTTATTGATGAGACACTATGACGGTTTGTTGAAGTCTGGACGTATTAAAGGACGTAGTAACGTAGCTGCATATTAATCTTTTATAAAGATGATATTTCTTAAAACGGAAGATGAAATAGAGCTGCTCCGTGAAAGTAATTTGCTTGTCGGGAGGACATTAGCTGAAGTTGCAAAGCTAGTAAAGCCTGGAGTTACTACACGGGAACTGGATAAAGTGGCAGAAGAGTTTATCAGAGATCATGGTGCTGTTCCTACTTTTAAAGGTTTTCCAAATCAATATGGTGATCCATTTCCAGCTTCGCTATGTACATCGGTAAATGAACAGGTAGTGCATGGTATTCCTGGGGATATAGTACTGAAAGAAGGTGATATTGTGTCGGTTGATTGTGGTACTTATATGAATGGATTTTGTGGTGATTCTGCCTATACATTTTGTGTGGGAGAGGTAGATGAGGAAGTTCGCAAATTACTTAAAGTTACTAAAGAGGCATTATACATCGGAATAGAAAATGCCGTTCAAGGGAAACGGTTGGGTGATATCGGATATGCAATACAAGAACATTGTGAGTCCAATTCATTCGGTGTAGTGCGTGAGTTTGTTGGTCATGGCATTGGCAAGGAAATGCACGAAGACCCTCAGGTTCCTAATTATGGAAAACGTGGTTATGGAACTATGCTGAAGAGAGGTCTTTGTATTGCTATAGAACCGATGATTACGCAAGGTAGTCGTCAGATAGTAATGGAGCGTGATGGTTGGACGGTGAGAACAAAGGATCGGAAGTATGCAGCTCATTTTGAGCATACAGTGGCTGTTGGAGCTGGTAAAGCTGATATCCTATCATCGTTTGAGTTCATAGAAGAAGTATTAGGAGATAAAGCAATTTAAAAAATTAATATGGCTAAGCAATCTGCAATAGAACAAGATGGAGTTATTGTTGAAGCATTGTCTAATGCAATGTTTCGTGTTGAATTAGAAAACGGACATGAGATTACTGCACATATTTCCGGTAAGATGCGAATGCATTACATTAAAATCCTGCCGGGTGATAAAGTAAGAGTCGAAATGTCTCCTTACGATTTATCGAAAGGAAGAATTGTATTTAGATATAAATAAAATTAAGATATGAAAGTAAGAGCATCTTTAAAGAAACGTACGCCAGAATGTAAGATCGTTAGACGCAATGGCCGTTTGTATGTTATTAACAAGAAAAATCCTAAGTATAAACAACGTCAAGGATAATATTATTATTTTTGCAAAAAAAATAATTTAGTATATGGCTATAAGAATAGTTGGTGTCGATTTGCCTCAAAATAAGAGAGGTGAAGTTGCGTTGACCTATATCTATGGAATAGGTCGTAGTAGTTCAGCAAAGATTTTGGATAAAGCTGGTGTAGATAAAGACCTGAAGGTGAAAGACTGGACGGACGATCAAGCTGCCAAGATTCGTGAGATCATTGGTGCAGAATTTAAAGTAGAAGGTGACCTTCGTTCGGAAGTTCAATTGAATATCAAACGTTTGATGGATATTGGTTGCTACCGTGGTGTACGTCATCGTATCGGTTTACCAGTGAGAGGTCAGAGCACTAAGAATAACGCTCGTACTCGTAAAGGTAGAAAGAAAACCGTTGCAAATAAGAAAAAAGCTACTAAATAATAATTGTTGATATGGCAAAAAAAACAGTTGCAGCAAAGAAGAGAAATGTGAAAGTTGACGCTAATGGACAGTTGCATGTTCATTCATCTTTCAACAATATTATTGTTTCTCTCGCAAACAGTGAAGGGCAGATCATTTCTTGGTCATCTGCCGGTAAAATGGGATTTAGAGGTTCTAAGAAGAACACTCCTTATGCAGCGCAAATGGCTGCCCAAGATTGTGCAAAAGTTGCATTTGATCTTGGCCTGAGAAAGGTAAAAGCATATGTGAAGGGTCCGGGTAACGGACGTGAGTCTGCTATTAGAACTATCCATGGTGCAGGTATTGAAGTTACTGAAATCATTGACGTAACTCCACTTCCACATAATGGTTGTCGTCCTCCGAAAAGACGTAGAGTTTAAGATTTACCTTTAATAAAAATGATCTTGATTTTGTTATTTGGATTACATTAATTTCTCTCTGTAATCGCGGCTGCAACAAATTGAGTTCATGAATAAAACAATTAAAATTTAAAAGAAATGGCTAGATATACTGGACCAAAATCAAGAATAGCCCGTAAATTCGGTGAAGGTATCTTCGGAGCAGATAAAGTTTTGTCTAAGAAAAATTATCCTCCCGGACAGCATGGCAATTCTAGAAAGAGAAAAACTTCTGAATATGGTGTTCAACTTCGCGAGAAACAGAAAGCCAAATACACCTATGGAGTTTTAGAAAAACAATTCCGCAACCTGTTTGAAAAAGCAGAAACAGCTAAAGGCATTACCGGTGAAATTCTGCTTCAGTTGCTAGAAGGTCGTCTTGATAATATTGTATTCCGTTTAGGTATTGCTCCTACTCGTGCAGCTGCTCGTCAGTTGGTGGGTCACAAGCATATCACTGTGGATGGTGAAGTGGTAAATATCCCTTCATTTGCAGTAAAACCGGGTCAGGTAATTGGCGTTCGTGAAAGATCTAAATCTTTGGAAGTAATTGCTAATTCACTGGCTGGCTTTAACCACAGCAAATATCCTTGGTTGGAATGGGATGATAACTCTAAGGTTGGTAAATTATTGCATGTACCTGAAAGAGCAGACATTCCTGAAAACATTAAAGAGCATTTGATAGTAGAATTGTATTCTAAATAAAATAATTAATTTCATGGCGATATTAGCATTTCAAAAACCTGATAAAGTATTAATGTTGGAAGCGGACTCTAGATTCGGTAAATTCGAATTTCGTCCGTTGGAGCCCGGTTTCGGTATTACCGTAGGTAATGCATTGCGCCGCATCCTGCTTTCGTCATTAGAGGGTTTTGCTATCACTACTATCAAAATAGATGGTGTTGAGCATGAGTTCTCTAGCGTACCGGGAGTTAAAGAGGATGTTACTAACATTATCTTGAATCTGAAACAGGTGAGATTCAAGCAAGTTGTTGAAGAATTCGAAAGTGAGAAAGTAAGTATTACAATCGAAAATTCTAGTGAATTTAAAGCAGGTGACATAGGTAAGTATTTGACTGGATTTGAAGTGTTAAATCCTGAATTAGTTATTTGTCATTTAGATTCTAAAGCAACTATGCAAATCGATATTACGATTAACAAAGGTCGTGGATATGTTCCGGCTGATGAAAACCGCGAATATTGCACGGATGTTAACGTAATTCCTATCGATTCCATTTATACACCGATACGTAATGTGAAGTATCAGATTGAACCGTTCCGTGTTGAACAAAAGACGGACTACGACAAATTGGTACTTGAGATTACTACCGACGGTTCTATTCATCCGAAGGAAGCGCTGAAAGAAGCTGCAAAGATCCTGATTTATCACTTCATGCTCTTCTCTGATGAGAAGATTACATTGGAAAGCAATGATGTGGATGGCAATGAAGAATTTGATGAAGAAGTATTGCACATGCGCCAATTGTTGAAAACCAAGCTTGTTGATATGGACTTATCGGTTCGTGCCCTCAACTGCTTGAAGGCTGCCGATGTAGAAACATTAGGCGATTTGGTACAATTCAACAAGACGGATTTGCTGAAATTCAGAAACTTCGGAAAGAAATCGCTTACCGAGCTTGATGATTTGCTGGAAAGTCTGAATCTTTCGTTTGGAACCGATATTTCTAAATATAAATTAGATAAAGAATAAAAAATGAGACATAATAAGAAATTCAACCATTTAGGTCGTACTGCTTCTCACAGAAACGCTATGTTGTCTAACATGGCATGTTCTTTGATTAAGCACAAAAGAATCACTACGACCGTTGCAAAGGCTAAAGCTCTGAAGAAGTTTGTTGAGCCTTTGATCACGAAGTCAAAGGATGACACGACCAACTCTCGTCGTGTTGTATTCAGCAACCTGCAAGACAAGCAAGTTGTAACGGAACTGTTCAAGGAAATCTCTGTGAAGATTGCCGACCGTCCGGGTGGTTATACTCGTATCATCAAGACAGGACACCGTTTGGGTGATAACGCTGAAATGTGCTTTATTGAACTCGTTGACTACAATGAGAACATGGCTAAGGAAAAGGTTGCTAAGAAAGCTACTCGTACCCGCCGTTCTAAGAAAACTGCTACTGAGGCTGCTGCTCCGGCAGAAGCACCAGCAGTTGAGGAAGCAAAAGCAGAAGAAGCTAAAGCTGAATAAATCAACTATTCTTTTCAATATAAAAGCCGTCTCTTGTGAAAGGGGCGGCTTTTTTGTTACTCAGCATTCGGATATTTGGGGAGGAAAGAAGATATATCTTTCCTAAACATTCATTAAAAGGTTCTACTATTAAACAATTAAATGAAACAAACTGTTATCTTTGCAAATAGATATGGCAAAGTTTCTAAAAGTGATATTATTCCTGATCCTTGCAGCTGCCTTTTGTGGAAGTGTGAGTGATGCATTTACCGTACAGACGGTAGATGAAATAACTATTGCTGCTCAGACTGGTTTAGGAGAAGAAGGAAATGCACAGCGAAATGATGTTCGGCAGGGAAGCTATATTCCAGCTCCGCAATTGCCATACTTGTCAGATGCAGAACTTGCAAGTTCTGCTGGAACTATTCAGTTGCTTACGTTTTCACGTGCACAGCGCTCGTATACAACAGAGTATATCCTTTCATTAAAAGATATGATAGAGCGGCTGGCTCATCGTGACGGTGCATTATCGTTGCATCGCTCGAAGTTGTTTGATACCAGCACCTCTTATCGTTGCCATCCTGCGTGTGAATATTATGTATTTACGCTCAGGCGAATTATCATTTAGACGTTTGAATGAATTCAGATTTTTTGCCTTATGTGGTCATAGACTGTACGAGGTGATTATTTGTATGTTTTATCAGTTATACTTTTATTCATTTTAAACGATTTAAATTATGGCAACTCAAGCAATTGACGCAACTATTTTTGCGTCTACACACCCCGATATCGCAAAACGCACAAGTGTTTCAGGACTTATTTTTTCAGTGGCAATGCTACTGTTAGGTGTTCTTGTATTCGCATCTACTTTTGAAATTACTGACCGCTCATCTACATTAAGCATGTTGTTGATGGTGTTGGGCACTGCATTTTTCCTTTTAGGAATCTTCCGTTTGTTCTGGAAATCTAAGGAAGTGGTATATGTTCCGACAGGAAGTATCACTAAGGAGCGAAGTCTGTTCTTCGATTTGAAGCACATGGGCAAGTTGAAAGAGATGATTGAAAAAGGTCAGCTTTCTACTGAAGGTGGTGTAAAGAGTGAAGGAAGCGGTAATGTACGTTTGGATGTTATACTTTCTCAAGATAATAAATTTGCAGCCGTTCAGTTGTTCCAGTTTGTGCCTTATACATACACTCCGGTAACCTCTGTACATTATTATACAGGGAACGACGCAGCAAGCATATCGGCTTTCTTGGCGAAGTGTAAAGTGAACTAACCCTCAGGGTTTCTGGACTTAACTTTAAAGTTATGGAGATCAGTCGGTAACGGCTATCCCCATTTTTTTCATCAGGAAACAGGCATTCATATTCTGAGCTACTCCTTCGCGCAGACGATAAGAAAAGGTCAGTTCATTACCTGCGATGTCGGCTTCGAATCGGTAATTACGGATGTCATCAGGATAAATGTCGGCAAGCGTGCCGAGCATCAGGTCGTGAGTAGCGATGATGCCATTTGCCTGTAAAGTCATGAATTGTTTGATAAGGGCAAGCGAACCTTTCTGTTTATCCATGGAGTTGGTTCCTTTTAGAATCTCATCAAGGATGATAAAAAGCTCTTCACCGGCTTGCAGTTTGTCGATGATAAGTTTCAGACGTTTCAGTTCTGCAAAGAAGTAGGATTCATTATCATTCAGGGAATCGCTGGTGCGCAGACTGGTGATGAGCTGAACAGGATACAGTTCCATACTCCGGGCGCAAACGGGAGTACCGATGCAAGCCAGCAGATAATTGATGCCTACAGTACGAAGATACGTACTTTTACCTGCCATATTTGCTCCGGTGATAATAATGAAGAAAGGACGCTTTTCTATATCAATGTCATTGTGTACACATTTGTCGCGGTTCATCAGTGGATGTCCCATAGATGTGGCACGGAGACTGAAAGAGCGGGTGGTGATAGTAGGGTAGGAATAATCCGGATGATTATAAGCGAATGTGGCCAGTGAACACAGAGCATCCATGTGGGCAATAGCTGTCAGCCAACGTGGTAGTTCAGAAGCATATTGCTCTTTCCAGCCTTCGATACGTATGATTTGACGGATTTCCCAGAAAAATAATCCGTTGAGGGTGGCATATATGTAGGCGTTGTTTCGCTGATCGAGTTCGTTCATAAGCTTGCTTAGACGCTGGATAGAGTGAGAGGCTGTTTGCTTCCCATCACCGATCCACTCTCTCACTTCCTTCAATATCGGACTTTTCATGGGTTGGTTTTCCATAAGCCGGAGCAGGTTGGCATACGTTGCCAATATTTGTAGCTTCTTACCATAGACAGCCTGCATTTTGGTAATTTTACCGGTGAAGCAGAAACTGGCAAAAACAAAGCATAACCATAGAATACCGAAAACAGTGAGCGGAATAATGCCTGCGATAGCCAATGCTATACATAAGATATTTATTCCGCCTGCCAATAGCGGTAGCATGCGGAAGAAAATATTTTTTCGGAAGACACTGGGACTCTTAGCCCATGCCTTTAATTCATCTTCATCAGCAGCTTTTCCTTTATAGAGCAGTCCCAGAATACGGAATTCTTGTCGGAAGTTCAATTCCGGTGCCAGTTCGCGGATGGCTTCCTGTCGGGATTCTATTTCTTTCTTATTTTCCAGATGCGTGCCCAGCCAATTGGCTAACAAACTCTTTCCAAGTTGTGTGCAGGTGCGGTTTATATACTGAAAAAGGGAATGTGGACCAAATACATCCAGGTCATAACTGTACAGGTGTGCCGGATCGATAAATTCTGCTCCATCTTCAAAAGAGGATGTGTCATAATTCAGCGCTGAAAGTTCTTGCTCATTGATTGCAATCTTTTTTTCCAGATAATCTTTTCGGTGAAACAGCCGGTTATGATACTTTATCAACAGGATAAAAGGCAGAAGTGTAACAGCAATGATCCCCGTTAATACTATCCAGCCTGAAGACCAGAAATATATAACTCCCGCAATTCCTGCAACAAATAGCAATAATCGCAGTGAGCCTATGCGGTAAATCTTGTTTTGTACTTTATTTAGCTCCGAACGTCCTTCTTCAGCAATGTGCTGGTAAGTGGCGGTTATTTCATTGATTGTGTCCATTCTATTGTCTCTTTGCCGCAAAGGTAAAATAAGCCTGCTTTATAACCAAATGCTTCATGTGCTTTCTCTTGTCTTAATTGAGAACTTGGTACCATATTTTGCATTCGGTTTAAGGCAGTAAGGGCAAATTTATTGGTATTTAAGTAACTTATTAACCTGCCATGGCGTATATGGGGAAGGAATACAAAAGAAAATGCAGCAGAAGAAAACATATTTCTACAAGTAGCAATAAAGAGAGGGATGCAATCTAAAGAAGCCTCTACTGATATCGTTTATAAACAGAAAAAGCGTTTAACTAAATCAGAAAAGAAATCCGATTAGTCTGTTGATTATCAATAGATAGCATTTACCAAGCATTTACTGCAAGATGTAAAAGCATTTACCGCCGTATGTAACGACCTTTACCCCTTATTGTAACGCTCTTTACCACGGTATGTAACGGCTTTTACTCCGGCATGTAAATGGAGTTACTGTGAGGGGTAAACAGAGTTACTACTTGGGAGCATGACACAGAGATAAGCTCAAAGTATAAATATGCATGAATATAAATCTGCCGTAATTGCATTTTTCTTTTTAATAATTTGCTCTTCTTGGATAAATAATGTAACTTTCGCTCAGATAAATGTGTTTTAGAAAGAAAGGCTTGGGGTATGAAAAGGTGGTGGTTATTAGGCATATTCGGGTTATTGGTTGCTTTGTATGGGAGCGCCCAGCAAGTGATATATGCCAATTTGAAGGAACTGGTGGAAGATCGTGGCGACACACTCTCCACATTGAAGATAGAGAAGCGCTCCAAGAATCAGATTTTACTGATGGGAGGTGCTGACTATCGCGTCTCGGTAGATGACAATCCTGGTCTCTGTAGATATTTAAAATCCCGTTGTTATGCGGTGAGGGATGACTCGGTGTTATACGTCAACTGTAAGAAAGTGCGTTATAAACGTTTCCGTTTTGGTGGCTGGTATGCACCTGCCACTTGGATACGGGGGAAAATTTATTTTTACGCACAGCCTGTAGGTTCTGTGGCGGCAAGTACCACGCAGCCTGCCGACGCTACGAAACTGGGTGGAGATGTAGGTACAGCCATTGCCGCTTCGGGGCTGGTGAATGCGCGGGTTTATTATGAACTGAATCCGGAAACGGGTAAAGTAGAGTTTGTAGGAAAAGACAAAATGTTGCAGTTACTAAAAAATGAACCGGAACTTCTGAATGCCTTCTTACAGGAAAGTAGTGAAAGTGCGGAAGTTACAGGTAAATACTTACTACGCTTAAAATGACTAAATGATAAATAAATCCCGGTATCACTTGCTGATATCGGGATTTATTTCTATATTGCGGCAGCTTACGGAAGTAAACCGATGACATTTTGTAACCTTTCATCCTGCATGTTATGGAAATAACCTTAAGTAACACATTGCCCCCTTATCCAACTTTCGTAGAGGGTATCCGGAGGGCACCCGACCGTGGCTATACTCTTACTCCTGCGCAGACTGCCACGGCGTTAAAGAATGCATTGCGCTACGTTCCCAAAGAACTGCACGAAACGCTTGCACCGGAGTTTATGGAGGAACTTCGCACCCGTGGACGCATTTACGGTTACCGATATCGTCCGCAAGGAGACCTCAAGGCGAAGCCTATCGATGCCTACAAAGGAAATTGTATTGAAGGTAAAGCTTTCCAGGTGATGATTGACAATAATCTCTGCTTCGACATTGCTCTCTATCCTTATGAACTCGTCACTTATGGCGAAACGGGGCAGGTCTGTCAAAACTGGATGCAGTATCGTCTCATTAAGCAATATCTTGAAGTACTGACTCAAGATCAGACACTTGTCATTGAAAGTGGACATCCACTGGGATTGTTCCGTTCTAAGCCCGATGCACCACGCGTGATTATTACGAATGCCATGATGGTAGGTCTTTACGACAACCAGAAGGATTGGCACGTGGCTATGCAAATGGGAGTGGCCAACTATGGACAGATGACTGCCGGAGGCTGGATGTACATTGGTCCTCAGGGAATTGTGCATGGCACCTTCAATACTCTGCTGAATGCCGGACGTATGAAACTTGGTATTCCTCAGAACGGTGATTTGCGCGGACATCTGTTTATATCTTCCGGTTTGGGCGGTATGAGCGGTGCTCAGCCTAAGGCCGCAGAAATGTCGGGTGCAGCTTCTATCATAGCTGAGGTGGATATGTCACGCATTGAAACCCGGCATCGCCAAGGTTGGGTGGGGCACGCCACGGACTCTATTCCTGAAGCATTCTCGCTGGCGCATGAGGCGATGGACGGCAAGAAACCGATATCCATTGCTTATCATGGGAATATCGTTGACCTACTGGAATATGCTGTAGACCGGAATATACATATAGACCTGCTTTCTGACCAGACTTCCTGCCATGCCGTTTACGAAGGCGGATATTGTCCGGTGGGAATTACTTTCTCCGAACGTACAAGTCTGTTGCACGAAAACCCGCAGAAATTCTGTGGACTGGTGAATGAATCGTTGGCACGCCACTTCCGGGCTATAAAGGCTCTTGTAGGGCGGGGCACCTATTTCTTCGATTATGGAAACTCCTTTATGAAAGCTGTTTATGATGCCGGAGTTCGTGAGATTGCCAAAGAAGAAGACGATAAGAATGGGTTTATATTCCCCAGTTATGTAGAAGATATTATGGGACCGGAACTTTTTGATTACGGCTACGGCCCCTTCCGTTGGGTATGTCTCAGTGGTAAACATGAAGATTTGATAAAGACCGATCATGCGGCGATGGAATGCATTGATCCGAACCGTCGCGGTCAAGATCTGGATAACTATAATTGGATACGCGATGCGGAAAAGAATAATCTTGTAGTAGGTACCCAGGCGCGTATTCTTTATCAAGATGCGGTAGGACGTATGAAGATAGCGTTGAAGTTCAACGAAATGGTACGCAATGGTGAGGTGGGACCTATTATGTTAGGACGCGATCATCATGATGTGAGTGGTACGGATTCTCCTTTCCGCGAAACTTCTAATATAAAAGATGGAAGCAATGTCATGGCGGATATGGCCGTACAATGTTTTGCCGGAAACTGTGCCCGTGGAATGAGCCTCGTAGCACTACACAATGGTGGTGGTGTGGGGATCGGAAAAGCCATAAATGGCGGTTTCGGTATGGTATGTGATGGTAGCGACCGGGTGGATGAGATACTTCGTTCGGCTATGTTGTGGGACGTGATGGGCGGTGTGGCCCGGCGTTCATGGGCACGCAATGAACATGCTATGGAGACGAGTGAAGAGTTTAACCGGGCACATGCCGATGGTTATCATATCACGATGCCATACGTAGCTGATGACGAATTAGTAAATAAATACGTGTAATAAATGAAGAATTATGAATGAAGAATGAAGCTGCGCTATGCGAGTTGCACCGCAAGGTAATTCTTCATTCTTAATTCTTCATTCTTCATTCTTAATTTAAAAAAGATCATGAATAAAATCATCGAATGTGTCCCCAATTTCAGTGAGGGACGTGATTTACAGAAAATAGATCAAATTATATCCCCTTTCCGTGGTAAACAAGGTGTAAAACTCCTGGACTACAGTAATGACGAAGACCACAACCGGCTGGTGGTAACTGTAGTAGGCGAACCGGAACCCCTTCGTGATGCCGTGCTCGAAGCCATCGGTATTGCTGTAAAGCTTATTGACCTTAACCATCACACCGGGCAACATCCCCGTATGGGTGCCGTAGATGTAGTTCCCTTCATCCCCATTAAGAATGTGACAATGGAAGAAGCTATTGCCCTTTCCAAAGAAGTAGGTGCAGAGGTAGGCAGACGCTATAATCTTCCTGTCTTTCTCTATGAGAAATCCGCATCCGCTCCGCATCGCGAAAATCTTGCTGCCGTGCGCAAAGGTGAGTTCGAAGGTATGGCAGAAAAGATAAAGCTACCCGAATGGCAGCCCGACTTTGGTCCTGCCGAACGCCATGCCACTGCCGGAACCGTTGCTATCGGTGCCCGTATGCCGTTGGTAGCCTACAATATCAACCTGAATACACCTAACCTGGATATCGCACATGATATTGCCAAGAAGATTCGTTTCATTGGCGGTGGCCTGCGTTATTGCAAAGCAATGGGAGTAGAGTTGAAAGACCGGGGTATTACTCAGGTCTCTATCAATATGACAGACTATACCCGTACTGCCCTTTACCGTGCTTTTGAACTGACCCGTGTGGAGGCACGCCGTTATGGAGTCAGCATTGTGGGGAGTGAGATTATCGGCCTTGTTCCGATGGAGGCGCTCATTGATGCAGCTTCTTATTATCTTGGTTTAGAGAATTTCTCTATGCAACAAGTGCTTGAGGCGAGGATTATGGAAGAATAAGGCAAGACACCAATTTATGCAGATTACACAAATAAAGTTTTAGTATGACCGAGAACCTGATAATTTTCAATGCCCGCGTTGTAACCCCCATCGGCTTTTCCGCCCGTTGCGGCAAAGAGATGGGGGAACTGTGCATCATTGATAATGCTACAATAGAAGTAACCGACGGTATCATTTCCTATGTCGGCCCTTCCCGGGGCGAGATGCGTGACGGATATTATCAACGCTATTGGCACTACAATGCCCGTGGCAAATGCCTGTTGCCCGGTTTCGTAGATTCGCATACCCACTTTGTATTTGGTGGCGAACGTGCCGAAGAATTTTCCTGGCGGCTGAAAGGAGAAAGCTATATGTCTATTATGGAGCGTGGCGGTGGCATTGTAAGCACTGTGAAAGCCACTCGCGAATGTAGTTTTATTCAACTTCGCTCTAAAGCCGAAGGTTTTTTGAAGCAAATGAGCAGTATGGGGGTTACTACCGTAGAAGGCAAGAGCGGCTACGGACTGGATAAGGAAACGGAACTTCTGCAACTTAAAGTTATGCGTAGCTTGAATAACGACGAGCATAAGCGGGTGGATATTGTATCCACTTTTCTGGGGGCGCACGCTGTACCCGAGGAATATAAGGGACGCACGGACGAATACCTCGATTTCATTATTGGTGACGTCTTGCCTTGCGTTGCCAAGGACGAACTGGCGGAGTTTTGCGATGTTTTCTGCGAACAAGGCGTTTTTTCTGTCGAGCAATCCCGCCGTCTGTTGCAGGCTGCCAAGGAATATGGTCTGGGCTTGAAACTCCATGCCGATGAAATCGTTCCGCTGGGTGGTGCCGAACTGGCTGCCGAGCTTTCTGCTGTTTCCGCGGATCATCTGTTGCATGCATCTGATGCAGGTATTCGTGCAATGCGGGATGCCGGAACTGTTGCAACTTTGCTTCCTCTTACAGCTTTTGCCCTGAAAGAATCTTATGCACGCGGCCGTGAAATGATTGATTCCGGTTGTGCCGTAGCCCTTGCCACGGATCTCAATCCGGGCAGTTGTTTCTCCGGATCCATTCCGTTGACTTTTGCCTTGGCATGCATCTATATGCGTCTTACTATTGAAGAAGCTATCACTGCCCTTACCCTGAACGGGGCTGCTGCCTTGAACCGGGCGGACAGTATTGGTAGCATCGAAGTAGGCAAGAAAGGAGATTTTGTAGTGCTGAATTCCGATAATTACCATTTCCTGCCTTATTATGTCGGTATGAATTGTGTAAATACCACCATTAAAGAAGGAGTGATTTATCCTGTATTGTAAAACCTTTAAAGAAAAATACCATGTTAGTTGATTTGACAGTGAAAGAATTCTTGAGTAAAGTGGCGGGCAGTGATCCCGTCCCCGGTGGCGGAAGCATTGCTGCCTTGAACGGTGCCGTAGCCTCGGCGCTTGCCGCTATGGTTGCTAACCTCACCATCGGCAAGAAGAATTATGAAGAACACGAGGAACTTATGAGCCATATTGCTTCTCTCGCACTGAGAGAGAAAGACGTATTCGTAGCTGATATAGATCGTGACTCGGAAGCCTATGATGCCGTATTTGCCTGCTTCAAGATGCCTAAGGCTACCGATGAAGAAAAAGCTGCCCGCAGCGCAGCCATCCAGGAAGCTACTAAGCATGCCGCCCTCGTACCCATGCAAGTAGCTCGTAATGCTTACGAACTGATGTCGGTGATTGCAGACGTTGCCCGTTTAGGAAATCGTAATGCAGTGACTGATGCTTGTGTGGCCATGATGTCCGCCCGCAATGCTGTGCTGGGCGCACTGCTGAATGTCCGCATCAACCTGGGTTCCATCAAAGATAAAACCTTTGCGGATGAACTTCAAAGAGAAGCCGATGTATTGGAACGCTTGGCTTGTGACCGTGAAAAAGAAGTATTGGATGTTGTTAACCAAGAATTGCGAGTATGAAAAATGTCTATCATGTAGGGTCCGGTGAACTCACATTCGACATCATCGAACGAATTATCAACGAGAATCTTAAACTGGAACTGGCTTCCGAAGCCAAAGAACGGATACAAAAATGCCGCGACTACCTCGATCATAAGATAGCCGAGTCCGAAGAACCTTTGTACGGCATTACCACAGGCTTCGGCTCCTTGTGCAGCAAAAATATATCTCCTGACGAATTGGGTACTTTGCAGGAAAACCTGATTAAGAGTCATGCTTGCAGTGTCGGTGAAGAGATACGTCCTGTCATCATCAAATTAATGATGCTGCTCAAGGCCCATGCCCTTTCTCTGGGACATAGTGGCGTACAAGTCATTACCGTGCAGCGTATCCTCGATTTCTTCAATAACGATGTGATGCCCATTGTCTACGACCGTGGTTCGCTCGGTGCATCCGGTGATCTGGCTCCCCTTGCCAATCTCTTCCTGCCGCTTATCGGTGTGGGCGATGTTTATTATAAAGGTAAGAAGCGTGAGGCCATCAGTGTCCTCGATGAGTTTGGTTGGGAGCCGGTGAAGCTTATGAGTAAGGAAGGCCTTGCCCTGCTCAATGGTACGCAGTTTATGAGCGCCAATGGTGTGTTTGCCATTCTGAAAGCCTTCCGTCTTTCCAAGAAAGCCGACCTTATTGCTGCTCTTTCCCTTGAAGCTTTCGATGGGCGTATCGATCCTTTCATGGATTGCATCCAGCAAATCCGTCCGCACCGGGGACAAATCGAGACAGGCGATAATTTCCGTAAACTCCTGGAAGGCAGTGAAATCATTGCTCAATACAAAGCCCATGTGCAAGATCCGTATTCTTTCCGCTGCATCCCCCAAGTGCATGGTGCAACGAAAGATGCCATCCGTTATGTCTCTTCTGTCTTACTGACTGAAATCAATTCCGTAACGGATAATCCAACCATCTTCCCTGATGAAGACCGCATCATCTCCGGTGGAAATTTCCACGGTCAGCCGCTTGCCATTTCTTATGACTTCCTGGGTATTGCCCTTGCTGAATTAGGTAACATTTCCGAGCGACGGGTGGCACAGCTCATTATGGGACTGCGTGGTTTGCCCGAATTTCTGGTGGCCAATCCCGGTCTGAACTCCGGTTTTATGATACCGCAATACGCTGCTGCCTCCATGGTCAGCCAGAATAAGATGTATTGCTATGCTGCCAGCAGTGATTCCATTGTTTCCTCCAACGGACAGGAAGACCATGTCAGCATGGGAGCTAATGCAGCTACCAAATTGTATCGCATCATGGACAATCTGGAACATATTCTCTCCATTGAATTGATGAATGCCGCACAGGGGATCGAATTCCGTCGCCCGTTAAAGACCTCTCCTGCTTTGGAACGCTTCCTGAATGAATATCGCAAGGAGGTCCCTTTTATTAAAGACGATATTGTCATGTACAAAGAGATTCATAAAACAGTTGCCTTCCTGAACCGCACAAAGTTCGATTACTAATCGTTATTCTTGCCAATAAATATGCTATATCTTTAATAAATATTAATATAGCGAACCTAACAAGAAAACTCAATCTATAGGTTGAGTTTTCTTTCTATATTTGCCCAGTTTTATTCCGAAAGAGGACATTCCTCTGCTTGAAATCTAAAAATCTAAAGAAACAATAGAATGAAAACGGGCGACAACATGAAAGAGCACCCTTCGAGGTTGGAGTTACGGGAGCGTATCGTTGATACTGCTCTGCAATCTTTTGTTACCCACGGTATCAAAAGTATTACGATGGATGATATTGCGGCAGCACTGGGCATCTCCAAACGTACTTTATATGAAGTCTTTGCTGATAAAGAAACCTTACTGATGGAGTGCCTCCGAAGGGCTCAGGACGAGGGGGATACGTATGTGAAGGAAGTCTACGAAAAAGCCTCTAATGTACTGGAAGTTTTGTTAAAGCTCTATCAAAGGAGCATTGAGAAGTTCCATAATACGAATAAAAAGTTCTTTGAAGATATCAAGAAATACCCCAAGGTATATGATATGTTGATAAAACGTCGTAACCGTGACTCTGAAGAGACAATTGCTTTCTTTAAATTAGGCATAAAGCAAGGCTACTTCCGCGATGATGTTAATTTTTCTATTGTAAACCTGTTGGTGCGCGAACAGCTCGACTTGCTGATGAATACAGATCTTTGCAAAGAATATTCTTTTCTTGAAGTGTATGAGTCCATCATGTTCACCTACCTTCGGGGAATTTCGACAGAGAAAGGAGCCCGAAAACTGGAGGAATTCATTCAGGAGTACCGGCAGAAGCGACAGACCAGTTCGGAATGACCCAATAATCTTTAAACATATAGATTGATTTTTTATGGACAGACAACTAATTTTAGTAGGCAAAAAGATGATGTTGACTGTGGTTTTGGCGTGGGCTGTAGGCTCCGTGCAGGCACAGGAAACAAAAGAAACCCTAACCTTGACCCTCGACAAAGCACTGGAAATTGCACTCAGCGATAATCCGACCATAAAGGTTGCCGAAGAGGAAATAGCCCTGAAAAAAGTGGCTAACAAGGAGACTTGGCAAAGTTTGTTGCCAGAAGCCAGTATTGGCGGAACATGGAACCATACGATTACGGCAGCCCAGATGAACCTCGGCGGTCAGTCTTTCAAAATGGGGCAGGACGATTCGAATACAGTAAGTGGAACTTTGAATATCAGCTTACCGTTATTTGCTCCTTCGGTCTACAAAGCAATGTCTATGACGAAAACCGACATAGAATTGGCGGTAGAAAAATCCCGTGCTTCTAAGCAGGATCTGGTGAACCAGGTTACTAAAGCGTATTATCAGTTGATGCTGGCGCAAGATTCTTATGAGGTTTTGCAGAAGAGTTATAAATTGGCGGAAGATAATTATAACGTGGTTAATGCAAAATACCAGCAGGGAGCCGTCAGCGAATTTGATAAGATTAGCGCTGAAGTACAGATGCGTAGTGTGAAGCCGAATGTCATTTCAGCGGGTAATGCCGTTACCTTATCCAAACTTCAGCTGAAAGTGCTGATGGGGATAACGGAAGATTTTGATCTCAAGATTGCCGATAATCTGGCTAATTATGAGACCGATTTGTTTGCTAACCAGTTGAATGAACTGAATGAAGGTTTGGTAAACAATACCACAATGAAGCAATTCGACCTGAACATGAAGATGCTCAATCAGAATCTGAAGTCCCTGAAGACAAACTTCATGCCGACACTGGGAATGAACTATTCTTATCAATACCAGTCATTGTATAATAATAACTGGAATGTGTTCGACTATAGTTGGGGTGGGAGTTCTGCTTTGGTATTTACCCTGAATATTCCTCTTTATAAAGCCAGTAACTTTACGAAACTGAAGACCGCACGAATTCAAATCAATCAGTTAAAGGAAAACCGCACGGATACGGAGCGTAAACTGAACATGCAGATTACCAGCTACCAGAATAATATGGCAGCAAGTTCAGAGCAAGTGGTAAGTAATAAAGAGAATGTAATGCAGGCCCAGAAGGCTGTGGAAATAGCCGGTAAACGCTATGAAGTAGGTAAAGGTACAGTGTTGGAACTGAACAGTTCACAAGTATCATTAACTCAGGCTGAACTGACGTATAACCAAGCTATTTACGATTATCTGGTATCTAAGGCTGACCTTGACCAGGTTTTGGGTCGCGACTATTTAATTAATAAGTAAAAAAAAGAAAAATCACAACGATATGAAAAAAAGTATTCAATTAATTGCCTTGGTGGCAGTTGCTCTGCTGGGCTCATGCAGTGGTGGAGAGAAAGACAAGGCTACAGCCGAGAAGGTAGATGAAAAACCGAGAGTTAAACTGGCTTCTGTGACCGCACGTCCCGTAGACCAGATTCAGGAATATACCGCTACTGTTCAGGCAGAAGTGAAAAACAATATTGCTCCTTCTTCCCCGGTGCGTATTGACCAGATATTTGTGGAAGTGGGTGACCGTGTATCTAAGGGGCAGAAATTGGTACAGATGGACGCTGCCAACCTGAAGCAAGCTAAGTTCCGTCTGGATAATCAGGAAATAGAGTTCAAGCGTACCGACGAATTATATAAGGTAGGCGGTACTTCCAAATCCGAATGGGATGCAGCCAAGATGGCATTGGACGTACAGAAGACTACGTATAAGAATCTGTTGGAAAACACCGCATTACTCAGCCCCATTAATGGTGTGGTAACGGCTCGTAATTACGATAATGGTGATATGTACAGTGGCGGCGAACCGGTATTGGTAGTGGAACAGATCACTCCGGTGAAACTGATGATCAATGTTTCCGAAGGCTACTTTGCGAAAGTAAAGAAGGGGGCTCCCGTAGCTGTTAAAGTAGATGTGTATGGTGACGAAGAGTTTGAAGGAACGATAAATCTGGTTTATCCGACCATTGATCCGAATACCCGTACTTTCCCTGTTGAAGTGCGTTTGACTAACCGCGACCAGAAAGTCCGTCCGGGTATGTTTGCCCGTGTAACGCTGAACTTCGGAACGCAGGATCACGTAGTTGTGCCCGATTTGGCTATCGTAAAACGTGCCGGTTCCGGCGACCGCTATGTTTATGTATATAAGAACGGGAAAGTTTCTTATAACAGAGTGGAACTGGGACGCCGTATGGATACGGAATATGAGTTGATTTCCGGTGTGGATAACAACTCGCAAGTAGTCATTGCAGGACAGTCCAAGTTGGCTGACGGGGTAGAGGTGGAAGTAGAGAAATAATTCTTAATTAAAAAAGACAACATGAGTTTATACGAAGGAGCGGTTAAAAAACCGATTATGACCTCGCTCTGCTTTTTGGCAGTAGCGATATTTGGTCTGTTCTCTTTGTCAAAATTGCCGGTAGACCTTTACCCGGATATCGAGACCAATACCATCATGGTGATGACTTCCTATGCGGGAGCCAGTGCGTCGGATATTGAGAACAATGTGACCCGTCCGTTAGAAAATACGCTGAACTCTGTCAGCAACCTGAAACATATTACTTCCAGATCTTCAGAAAACATTTCTGTGATTACACTGGAGTTTGAATATGGATATGATATAGATGTGCTGACGAATGATGTACGTGATAAACTGGATATGGTAAGCTCTCAGCTTCCTGATGAGGTGGAGACGCCTATTATCTTTAAGTTCAGTACGGACATGATTCCTATCCTGCTGCTCTCCGTTCAGGCGGAAGAAAGTCAGCCGGCACTTTATAAAATATTGGATGACAACATCGTGAATCCGCTGGCACGTGTGCCGGGTGTGGGTACGGTGTCTATTTCCGGTGCACCCAAGCGTGAGGTGAATGTCTATTGCGACCCTAACAAACTGGATGCTTATAACCTTTCAGTGGAAACCATCAGTTCCATCATCAGTGCTGAAAACCGAAATACTCCGGGTGGTACCTTCGATGTGGGAAACAATACCTATTCACTCCGTGTGGAGGGAGAGTTCAAGGACCCCAAGGAGATGGCGAACATTGTGGTGGGCACGCACAACGGAGCTTCCGTTTATCTGCGCGATGTGGCAAAGATAGTGGACTCAGTGGAAGAGCGTGCGCAGAAGACGTACAGTAATGGTGTGCAAGGTGCTATGATTGTGGTACAGAAACAATCCGGTGCCAACTCTGTGGCTATTTCACAAAAGGTTATCGATATGCTGCCGCAGTTGCAGAAATCATTGCCGAGTGACGTGAAACTGGGTATCATTGTCAATACTTCCGATAACATTCTGAATACCATTGACAGTTTGGAGGAGACTATCATGTACGCCATGTTGTTCGTAATCCTGGTAGTGTTTGTATTCTTGGGACGTTGGCGGGCTACGGTTATTATCTGTATCACCATCCCGATGTCATTGGTAGCTTCATTCATCTATCTGGGTATTATAGACGGTGGTTCGCTGAATATTATTTCGCTCTCTTGTCTCTCCATTGCTATCGGTAATGTGGTGGACGATGCCATTGTGGTACTTGAGAATGTGACAACCCATATTGAACGAGGGTCCGAGCCGAAGCAAGCAGCGGTTCATGCCACGAACGAGGTAGCTATTTCCGTTATTGCTTCTACGCTGACCATGATTGCGGTATTCTTCCCGTTGACTATGGTGAGCGGTATGTCCGGTGTGCTGTTCCGTCAGTTGGGTTGGATGATGTGTGTGATCATGACCGTTTCTACCATTTCGGCTTTGTCATTTACACCGATGATGTGTGCACAGCTCTTGCGCTTGCAGAAGAAGCAGAGCAAGATGTTCATCGCTCTTTATACACCGATTCAGCGTGCGCTTGATGCTCTCGATGTATGGTATCAAAATCGTTTGGACTGGGCTGTACGTCATCGTATAACTATCATGGTTGGTTGTGCTGCTTTCTTTGTGGCAAGTTTGTTCTGCGCCAAGTATATTGGTACGGAATTCTTCCCGGCGGCTGATAATAGCCGTATTGGTGTGAAGCTGCAACTTCCTATCGGTGCCCGTGTAGAGCGTGCCCAAGCATTGGCTTCGGAACTGACAGATAAGTGGATGAAACGCTACGAAGGTGTAATGAAAGTTTGTAACTATACTGTAGGACAGGCTGATTCGGATAATACTTTTGCTTCCATGCAGGACAATGGTAGCCATATTATTAGTTTTAACATCAGTTTGGTGAGTCCGGGAGAACGTAAAGTCAAGTTGGAAACGGTCTGTGATGAGATGCGTGAAGACTTGAAGGCCTATCCCGAATTGGACAAGGCGCAGGTAATCCTTGGTGGTAGTACCGGTGGTATGAGTGCCCAGGCTAGTGCTGACTTCGAGGTATATGGTTATGATTTTACCGCTACGGATAAAGTTTCGGCCGAACTGAAAGAGAAACTGCTGAATGTAAAAGGTGTGAGTGAGGTAAACATCAGCCGTCAGGATTACCAGCCTGAATATCAGGTAGACTTTGACCGTGAGAAACTGGCATTACATGGACTGAATCTGTCAACTGCTTCCGGTTATCTGCGTAATCGCGTGAACGGAGCCTTGGCTTCCTATTATCGTGAGGATGGTGATGAATACGATATCCGTGTACGTTATGCTCCTGAGTTCCGTACAAAGATTGAAGATTTGGAGAACATCCTTATTTATACACCTTCCGGTGAAGGTATCCGTGTGAAGGACCTAGGTAAAGTGGTTGAGCGTTCGGCTCCTCCTACTATCGAGCGTAAGGACCGTGAACGTATTGTGACGGTATCTGCCGTTATTTCCGGAGTTCCGTTGGGTGATGTGGTAGCTGATGGTAATGCCATTATTGATAAGATGGACTTGCCGAGCGGTATTTCTATCCAGATCTCGGGTTCGTATGAGGACCAGCAAGATTCGTTCTCTGATTTGGGTACACTGGCTGTGCTGATTATCATTCTGGTATTTATTGTAATGGCTGCTCAGTTTGAGTCTTTGAGTTATCCGTTCATTATTATGTTCTCCATCCCGTTTGCATTCAGTGGTGTGTTGATGGCCCTCTTCTTCACGGGCACCAACTTGAACGTAATGAGTTTGCTGGGTGGCATCATGTTGATTGGTATTGTGGTGAAGAACGGTATCGTGTTGATTGACTACATCACCCTCTGTCGTGAGCGTGGTATGGCAGTACTTCACTCTGTGGTTACGGCAGGCCGTAGCCGTCTGCGTCCGGTATTAATGACTACGCTGACTACTATTCTCGGTATGGTGCCGATGGCTGTAGGGCAAGGTGAAGGTGCCGAGATGTGGCGTCCGCTGGGTGTGGCTGTAATCGGTGGTCTGACGGTATCTACCATTTTGACGCTGATCCTGGTTCCCGTGCTTTATTGTTCGTTTGCCGGTGTTGGTATCAGGCGTAATCGTCGCAAGATCAAGAAAGACCGTGAACTGAATGATTACTATCAGGCTCATAAGGAGAAGATGACAAAACCCAAAAAACAATAAATCAAAAAGATATGAAATCCGTATTTATAACATTTGACCAGGCGTTCTTCGAGCGCATCATGGCGTTACTTGATCGCCAGGGGTGCCGTGGATTCAGCTATTGGCAGCAAGTGCAGGGACGTGGCAGTAAGACGGGCGAGCCGCACTATGGGAGTCATGCATGGCCCAGTATGTGCTCTGCTATTATTACTATTGTAGACGAAGCTAAAGTAGACCCGTTGCTCGATGCACTTCACCGGATAGACGAGGAGACCCAGCAACTCGGTCTCCGGGCATTTGTCTGGAACATTGAGAAGACGATATAGTTGTGAGGAAGAAAGGGAAATCTTACAAAACGTGAAGATTTCCCTTTCTTTTTATGTCTTTTCCCTATCTTTGCAGCTCCTTTATGGGCAACATGGAAAAGAATTATCTGAAATATACTTGCATTTGGGCATTGATTATATTGGCGGGATTGTTACTGATGTACTTCCTGCCCAGTTTTACGGTAGGTGAACACGTGATGAGGCGTGTCGACTTGCTGGGTGACGTGCGTACTCAGAAAGATATTGCGGAAGAACCGGACAGTTTGCTTCCGCCCCCGCCGAAGGTGAAACCTGCTTTTGTGGATACCTGCCGTGCGGGTATGACGTGCATTGAAGACTACAGCGACTCTACTCTGCGTGGCATGACACCTTTTTACCGGGCTTTGGATGAATTGGCGCAACGCCCCCGCCGGGTACGTATTGCCGTTTTCGGAGATTCCTTCATTGAAGCGGATATTCTTACTGCGGATTTGCGCAATATGTTGCAGGATAAATATGGTGGTTGCGGAGTAGGTTTTGTAACCATTACTTCCATGACCAGTGGATTCCGCCCTACTGTGCGCCATTCGTTTGGTGGTTGGCAAAGCCATTCTGTAATGGACTCTACTTTCTTTGACCGCAAGAAGCAAGGTATTTCCGGACATTACTTTGTTCCCCGTCCTGGTGCTTATGTGGAATTGAAGGGACAAAACAAATATGCTTCACATTTGGATACGTGTGAACAGGCTTCTATCTTTTTTTATAGCAAAGGGGAGGTTACCCTTTCTGTGAATGTCAACCGGAATGAAAAGCAAACCCGTACTTTCCTGGCTACAGATGACTTGCAGGAAATGCAGGTAAATGGAAATATAGGTTCTGTCCGTTGGACGGTTGATGAGGCGGACTCTACCTTATTCTATGGTTTGGCTATGGATGGCAAAAAAGGAATTATTCTGGATAACTTCTCGTTGCGTGGCAGTTCGGGCTTGTCTCTGCGCTCCATTCCTGTATGGATGATGCATGAATTTAATGAGCAGCGTCCTTATGACCTGATTATCTTGCAATACGGATTGAACGTTGCTACTGAACGTGGACGGAATTATGACAAATACATTGCAGGTATGCAGACCACCATTGATCATTTGAAGGACGCATTTCCACAAACAGGTATTTTGATAGTTAGCGTGGGTGACCGGGACTATAAGACGGAAGATGGTACCCTGCGCACAATGCCCGGTATTAAAAATCTGGTGCGTTACCAACAAAACTTGGCGGCAGATAACGACATTGCTTTCTGGAATATGTTCGAAGCGATGGGAGGAGAGGGAAGCATGGCAAATCTGGTACATGCCAAGCCTTCTTTGGCGAATTATGACTATACGCATATTAATTTCCGGGGAGGTAAGCACTTGGCAGGTTTGCTTTATGAAGCGCTTGTATATGGAAAGGAACAGTACGACAGGAGGAGGGCTTATGAAGCGGAATAAAGTTTATTTTTTAGACACGGCCTCTCTTCTCTTTTCGTCCCTGAAGGCTATTCTCACTGTCGCCTTTCTTTTCTTCTGCACTGTTTCCCTCCGTGCACAGGATTCTGTTCCATCCTGTCCCCTTATCAGCGAAGCCACGGCAAATTGTGATACGCTCCGTTCCTATTCCCAGCGTACGGATACTGTTGCAGTTCCTCAAATAGCTTTTCCTTCCGGCTTTCAGCAACTTGGTGAGAATGAGTTGACGGATAGCCTTGGCATTCTCAATCCTTTTTGGGAAAAGTTGCGTCTGTTGCATGCCGGCTTTTCTACAGATACCATCCGTATCGTGCATATCGGTGACAGCCATATCCGTGGGCGTATCTTGCCCCGTACTACCGGAACGCTGCTGACAGAAACTTTTGGTGCTATTTCTTATACTGATATAGGTATCAACGGTGCTTTTTGTACCACCTTTACCCGTCCTGACCGCATATCTGATATTGTCGCCCTGCATCCCGATCTGGTTATACTTTCTTTCGGAACAAACGAAAGCCATAACCGGCGTTATAACACTATCTTGCATTATCGACAAATGGATGAACTGGTGCGTATGCTTCGCGACAGCCTGCCCAGTGTACCCTTACTGATGACAACTCCTCCCGGTTCCTACGACAGTTTCCGGAAAAGTCGCCGCCGCACCTATTCCATTAATCCCCGTACTGCAATTGCCGTAGAAACCATGCGTCGCTTTGCTGATGACAATGGTCTTGCCGTGTGGGATATGTACGAAGCTGTGGGCGGAAGACAACGTGCCTGCCCGAACTGGCAGGAAGCCGGACTGATGCGCCCGGACCATGTGCACTATCTTCCTGAGGGATACGTATTGCAGGGAGAATTATTTTATCAAGCCCTTTTAAAAGCCTATAATGATTATGTGGGATATTGACTTCAACTGTCTGCGAGATGTATTTGTGTATGATCCGCAAGCGCCGATGATATTCAGTAGCGGCATTTTCTTGTGGTTGTTTGCAGCATTTATTCTGATATATCTGCTGTTGCAACGCCGTCTGACTGCACGCTTGTTGTTTGTTACCGCATTCTCCTATTATTTCTATTATAAAAGTAGCGGCACTTACTTTTTCCTGTTGGCGCTTGTCACGGTGGCGGACTTCTTCATAGCCCGTCTCATGGCGGTCAGTACCGTAGGCTGGCAACGTAAAACATGGGTAGTGGTGAGCCTTTTCATCAATCTCGGTTTGCTTTGTTACTTCAAGTACGCCAATTTCTTGGGAGATGTTTTTGCTTCGCTTGCGGGCGGTACGTTTCATCATTATGATATATTCCTCCCTGTGGGCATCTCATTCTTCACTTTTCAATCGCTCAGTTACACGATCGATGTGTATCGCAAAGATATAACCCCTCTTACCAATTTGCTGGACTACGCTTTTTATGTTTCCTTCTTCCCGCAGTTGGTGGCAGGCCCTATTGTGCGTGCCCGTGATTTTATCCCACAGATACGCCGCCCTTTGTTCGTATCCCACGAGATGTTCGGAAAGGGTATATTCCTGATTGCAAGCGGTCTGTTCAAGAAAGCGATTATTTCGGATTATATCAGTGTGAACTTTGTAGAACGTATTTTTGATAATCCTACGCTCTATTCCGGAGTCGAGAATCTGATGGGTGTTTATGGATATGCTTTGCAAATCTATTGCGATTTCTCAGGTTACAGTGATATGGCTATCGGAATAGCTTTGTTGTTAGGTTTTCATTTTAATAAGAACTTTGACTCTCCTTATAAGTCGGCCTCTATTACGGAGTTTTGGCGGCGTTGGCATATCTCACTTTCCAGTTGGCTGAAAGATTATCTTTATATCTCTTTGGGTGGAAACCGGAAAGGAAAAATCCGTCAGTATGCCAACCTTATCATAACCATGTTTTTGGGTGGTTTGTGGCATGGCGCTTCCTGGAATTTTGTCATTTGGGGATTGTTCCATGGCATTGCTTTGGCGGCACATAAATTCTGGATGACGCTGACCGGAAGAAAGAAAGGGGAAGAAAGCCACGGCATCCGCCGTTTCTTTGGCATACTTATCACGTTCCATTTTGTTTGTTTCTGCTGGATATTCTTCCGCAATGCCGACTTTTCCACTTCATTGGATATGATCAAACAGATCTGTACCACTTTCCGCCCGCAACTTTTTCCGCAATTGATTGCAGGCTATTGGGAAGTGTTTGCACTGATGGCATTGGGGTTCTGCCTGCATTTCTGCCCCGACCGTTGGGAGAATGCTTGTTGTAAAACAGTGATCCGCCTCCCCCTGATGGGAAAGGCGGTTCTGATGCTTGCTTTAATTTACTTGGTAATCCAGATGAAGAGTACGGAGATTCAGCCTTTCATTTACTTCCAGTTCTGATAGTCTCACTCTCAAACTCTTTCAGTTCTGCCAGTCCTTGCTCTACTTCTTTGATTTTTTGTTCGTGCAGCTTCAGTTTCGTATAACTGTAGATGCAGCCTATAATCATTACTGCCAATACAGGTAGGAAAGCGTAGGGATTGGTAATTTTACTCTCTGAAATCATAAAGATTATTACGGAGCCAAGGCCGAGAATGGTACCGTACTTCTTGTTATAGCTATAGAATTTTCTATATTTCAGGACTGTACGGGTCAACTCATTCACTTTCATATAATTCAGCTTAAACTTGGATAAACTATAAAGGATTACTGATTGAAAAAGCAAAGCCAAAAACATTACAGCTTCCAGAAGTATGAATGAACTCTGTTTCATATTGATTCCCAGAAATCTGTTTGCGGGCAGTACAATCAGGGCGACGAGCAGGAGGATATAAAGTCCTCGTAATTCCTGATTATAAATACTATCATAAGCCGATTTTGTTTTACTTGCAACCATTTCTTCAATGATTCTCTTATTCAATATCTCATTCTGTTCCAAACGCTCGTTCAGGACATTCCAACTATTTTTCATTTCATCTAAATTCATCATTTTTCAGTTTTAAGAGTTAGACATGTTTTTCAGATTCTCTTTGATGCGATAGAGTTTTACGGCCACATAATTCTTGGAGATCCCCAATATATCAGCAATTTCCTGATGACTCCGTTCTTCAAGCCAAAGCAAAATCAGCGCGCGCTCCAGTTTGCCCAGCATGTTTATCATGCGATAAAGTTCACGGAGTTGGGATGTCTTTTCTTCTTCATCGGCAAAGGCTGATTCCAGATCGATAGTGATGGGAACCACGACCGGTCTTGAATTGGATTTGCGGAAAAAAGATATACAGGTATTCAACGCAATCCGATAAACCCAGGTAGATGCTTTGCACTCGCCCCGGAAGCGAGGAAAAGATTTCCATAAGTTTATCACGGTCTCTTGATACAGATCATTGAGACTGTCACTGTCTGTGGCATAGATATAGCAGACCTTGTAGATAATCTGTTTATATTCTGTCACGAAGTCAACGAATTGCTTTTCCAACTTTCTAGTGTCCATAATTTAACTCTTTACTTCATTAGTCGCATGACAGAGTATTCGATTACAAGCTTTGAGAATAATTATTCAGATACGAATTGAGCGAATTATACGGATTTGCAATTAAATGAATCCGTATAATCCGCTCAATCAGCGTTATGAGAAATGATACTGAGTGGTCTTCCTGTATTTTATCAGTCCACCTCTACTTCATCAATGAACATATAAGCTGCTTTTCCTTCGCCTGCATGTCCTTTCGGCAAGGCAGGGCTACGCTTGATAACAACTTTCACATACCGTGCTTTTACCGGATCGAAAGTTATCTCATAGTTTTCCACACCCTTCTTATCAATGTTTGTTTCTGCCGGAATATCTTTAGCAGCTACTTCGCGGAACTCTTTGTTATCGTCAGATATAGAGACTACCAACCCTGTGCTTCCCATAATCCAGGCACTCATATCAACAATGGCATTCGTAGCTACCCGCTTGATTTCCGTTTCCTGTCCCAGGTCGATGATGGCTTCCACATCACCACCTACAAAACCTAACCAGGCTCCGGTGGCATAGCTATCATTTCCCTTCATACCATCTACTAAGGTGATAGCACCTCCGAATTTATACTTTTCCGAAGGCTGGAAGGTCAGTTCAATAGGGCAATATGTAGCCTTATTGAAAGAAATCTTTTTATTCACCACTTTGCTCTTTCCTTCCGGGCGGATAACCACTGCCTGGAAATCTGCTGTTTCAGTAATGACAACAGGCTCTATGTATTTCAATGAAGCTGTAGTCGGTTCGGTCCCATCTAATGTATAATAAATAGGAGCGTCATCAATAGTACTCAATGTAACTACTACTGCTTTTTTGGCAACATCCGGTGTGAAATCGACCTTCAGGTCGAATACATGCTTGGCATAGTTGAAGCCATCTCTTTGATAGAACTTCATCAAGCTTGCCAGACGTGTGGTGAAATCTTTGAAATCTTTCTTTTCGGGCTGTGTCCATTGTACTTCGGCAAGGGCAGCCATACGGGGCAATACCATGTATTCCACGTGTTCGGTGGTGGCTATATACTCTGTCCATAAGTTGGCTTGGGCACCAATAATATGTTTTTTCTGTTCTTCATTCAGGTCGAAAGTAGGATCCAGGCTGTACACCTTTTCTATGGGGACATATCCACCGATACCCAGCGGTTCATCCTTGGTGTCTGCCGTTTGATAATAATCGAAATAGCAATAGGTATTGGGCGTCATAATTACATCATGTCCCATTTGTGCGGCTTTTATGCCTCCGGACGCTCCGCGCCAAGACATCACTGTTGCATTGGGTGCTACATCGCCTTCCAAAATTTCGTCCCAGCCGATAATCCGGCGTCCCTTGCTGTTCAGGAACTTCTCGATACGTGTCATGCAATAACTTTGCAGGCGATCTTCTGCTGTATGGTTTTTATCCGCTTTCAGACCTTCCGCTTTGATGCGCGCCTGACATTTCGGACATTCTTTCCAACGGTCACGTGGAGCTTCATCGCCACCGATGTGTACATACTCCGATGGAAATATTTCGATGATTTCACTCATTACATCTTCCAGGAATTGCATGGTTTTGTCATTGCCGATGCAGAGCACGTCTTCAAATACGCCCCAACGAGGACATACTTCGTATGGTCCACCTGTACATCCCATTTCTGGATAAGCAGCCAATGCGGCAAGCATGTGTCCCGGCAGATCCACTTCCGGAATTACTGTGATGTAGCGCTCCTGCGCATACTTTACAATTTCTTTAGCTTCTTCCTGTGTATAGAAACCACCGTATGGCGTATTGTCATACTCTTGTGTGTTTCTTCCGATTACCGTGCGGCTGCGTTGAGAGCCTATTTCCGTTAGTTTCGGATATTTCTTAATCTCAATACGCCAGCCCTGGTCTTCCGTCAGATGCCAGTGGAAAGTATTCATATTGTGCAGTGCCAGTAAATCTATATACTTCTTAATGAATTCGATGGGGAAGAAGTGACGCCCTACGTCGAGGTGCATACCGCGGTATGAGAATCGCGGTTCGTCCTTAATTTCTCCTGCCGGTATCAGGATGGTTGCTCCTTTGGCTTCGGCGGGGATGGATTTACGCAAAGTTTGAATACCGTAGAATACTCCGTTTTCAGTCTGGCCGTTGATGCTGATACCTTCAGGGGTGGTAGTCAGCACATAGCCTTCTTTGTTTGCAATGTCCGGGTCGAGTCCCAGTGTAATTGCATTTTTCACTTGCTCGCCTGCCGCGATAGCTTTTGTTTTTGGTGCATAACCTGTGGATTGCCGGATGTACTCCGACAGGAACTCTGCGTTGCGTTGTAGCAAGGCATTGTTTTCGGGATAGGCGATGAGAACATTTCCGTTTAGTTTGAACGGATTTCCTTGTGTCAGACTTACCTCCTGGGGGAGAGGTATTACTTGATAGTTGGCTTCTTGCTCTGTGCCGCACGAAGCGCATACCAAGGCAAGAGCACCCGCGAGGAGTGCGTGGTTAAGTTTTTTCATCATAAAATTGATTAGTATTAGTAAGTACTTTGCAAATATAACGAAAAAATATTAACCTCCGAACTTTCTGAATCAGTTTAGATTGGCACTTTCCTACTGTGCCCTTATCCCCTCGTCATCCTATACTCCTTAGGCGACATCCCCGTATGCTTTTTAAAATACCGTCCGAAGAACGACTGGTCGGGGAAATTATAGCGGTCGGCTATCTCTTTCAGCGATAGGTTGGTGGATTGCAGTGCCACTTTAATTTCCAGCATCAGGAATTCATCAATGATTTCTTTGGCGGAAATATTGCCTGCTTCCCTGGTGATGGCTGAGAGGTAGCGCGTGGAAATGCAGAGTTGTTCGGCATAGAAAGCCACATCCCGCTGGCTGGTGCAGTGCGTATGTACCAAGTGGATGAACTTCTTGAATAATTGCCCTTTCCGGTTGCTCCCTTCCAGTTGTTCTTTGGTGAAGTACCGCTGCACCTTATCATAAGTATCCAGAAAGAATATCTGAAGCAGGTTCTGGGCAATGCTTTCCTGAAACCTGTTTTCCTTGTCGCCATAGACGGCGGCGCTTGCACCTATCAGTCCCGTGATGGCCCTTATCGCTTCGGGATCCGTATGGGTATAGCACGCATTTTCTTTCATGAAATGCATGAAAGCCGGGTCCAGACGGAAGCAGGCAACTTTTATCATTTCGCCCGAATAAGCGAAGTAATGTACCCGGAAATCCTTCGTGGCCGATTTCAATGAAAGAATGGAACCGGGCAGCAACATTACGTTCGTATTGGGAACGATGTGATATTCCTCTAAATCTATACTAAAATCCGCTTCCCCTTTGGTACAATACAGGAGTGCACCGTTGGTCAGTTTGATGAGGCGGTTGCGGTAAAAGTCCAGATCGTCCTCTCCGGCTCTGAATGTTTCTGCTTTGGTAGTTAATAATGGATTCATACTTGTCTTTTTGAGAATTTTGATGGTACAAAGGTAGGATATCTTTTTCAAACGTTAAGTGGCCTGTTCCGAAAATGAACAATGGAGTGCGACAAATGAAACAAGTTATTGTTCAAAAACGGTATACCTTTGCCGCCGACATTTAGAAAAAGAAGTTTTTTCATTTAAAGATTGTAGTATGATAACAAAGAAGAGATTGACAAAGCAGATGATGACGCTCATCTGTAGTGTGACATTGGCAGCATGCGGACAAGCTCCCACCGTGCAGACCAATTCAGAGTATGAAGTGATGGGAATCACGACTTCCGACAGAGAATTGCAAACTACCTACTCAGCGAGTATCCGTGGACGACAAGACATCGACATTTATCCGCAGGTATCCGGTTTCCTGACTAAGCTTTGTGTGGAAGAGGGGCAGTCCGTCCGTAAGGGGCAAGTGCTGTTCATCATCGATCAAGTGCCTTACCGTGCCGCTTTGCAGACTGCCGAGGCCAATGTGGAAGCAGCCCGCGCAAGTGTGGCTACTGCGCAACTGACGTATGACAGTAAGAAGGAATTGTTTGCACAGAACGTAATTTCGGAGTTTGACTTGCAGACGTCTTACAATAACCTGTTGACAGCAAGGGCGCAGTTGGCGCAGACGGAAGCGCAGCGTGTGAGTGCTGCCAATAACCTCTCGTATACCGAAGTGAAAAGCCCTGCCGACGGGGTTGTAGGTACTCTGCCTTATCGTGTGGGTGCTTTGGTGAGTGCCAGTTTGCCTAAACCGTTGACTACGGTTTCCGATAATTCCGATATGTACGTGTACTTCTCGATGACGGAAAACCAGTTGCTGGATATGACCCGCCGCTATGGTTCCAAAAACAAGGCGCTCGAAGAAATGCCTTCCATTTCACTGATCCTGAATGATAAGTCGACGTACCCCTCACAGGGAAAGATAGAGACCATCAGCGGTGTGATAGATACATCGACCGGAACCGTCAGTCTGCGTGCCGTATTCCCCAATAAGGACGGATTGTTGCAGAGTGGAGGTTCGGGCAATGTGGTAGTCCCTGTTCAAAAACGGAATTGTATCGTTATTCCGCAAGCGGCCACTTATGAGTTGCAGGATAAAGTGTTTGTATTTAAGGTGATAGACGGCAAAGCACAGTCTGCTCCGGTAGATGTGACCCGTGTGAACGGAGGAAAAGAATATATAGTAGATAACGGTTTGAGTGTGGGCGACATCATCGTGGCCGAAGGAGTGGGCTTGCTGCGTGAAGGTACGCCGATACAGCCTAAATCAGCATCTTCAGCCGCACAGCCAACTGCTAATCAACAAACAAAGGAGGATTAATCCATGAATTTAAGAACATTTATTGAACGCCCGGTACTTTCAGCAGTCATATCTATTACGATTGTCATCTTGGGCATCATCGGGCTGTTTACCCTGCCCGTAGAACAATATCCCGATATTGCCCCGCCTACCGTCATGGTTAGCACCAATTATTTCGGTGCCAGTGCGGAAACATTGCAGAAGAGCGTTATCGCACCGCTGGAAGAAGCTATCAACGGTGTGGAGAACATGACTTATATGACTTCCAGCGCGACTAATGCAGGTACGGTTTCCATCACTGTTTATTTCCAGCAAGGCACTGACCCCGATATGGCGGCAGTCAACGTGCAGAACCGTGTGTCCAAAGCTACGGGACAGCTCCCGGTGGAAGTTACCCAGGTGGGTGTGACGACCATGAAGCGCCAGACCAGTATTTTGCAGATGTTTTCGCTGCACAGTCCCGACGACTCTTACGACGAAAACTTCCTGTCCAACTATATCAGCATCAACCTGAAACCGCAGATACTCCGTATTTCAGGTGTGGGCGATATGATGATTATGGGTGGTGACTACAGTATGCGCGTCTGGATGAAACCCGATGTGATGGCGCAATACAAACTGATTCCGTCGGATGTATCGGCAGTGCTTGCCGAGCAGAACATCGAGTCGGCTACCGGTTCGTTCGGTGAGAACTCGGACGAGACTTACCAGTATACCATGAAGTATAAAGGCCGTCTCATCACACCGGAGGAATTCGGTGAAATCGTTATCCGTTCTACGGAAGACGGCGAAGTGCTGAAACTGAAAGATATAGCGGACATCGAGCTGGGTAAGGACAGCTACGCTTACAAGGGTGGCATGGACGAGCATAACGGCGTGTCCTGTATGGTGTTCCAGACGGCCGGTTCCAATGCAACGGAAGTGAACCAGAACATCGATAAATTGCTGGATGAAGTGCGCAAGGACTTGCCGAAAGGCATAGAACTCACGCAGATGATGAGCTCCAACGACTTCCTTTTCGCTTCTATCCATGAGGTGGTGAAGACGTTGATTGAGGCTATCATCCTCGTTATCTTGGTGGTGTATGTCTTCTTGCAGGACATCCGTTCCACACTGATTCCGCTGGTGGGTATCGTGGTTTCGCTGATTGGTACGTTTGCTTTCATGGCAGTGGCAGGATTCAGTATCAACCTGATAACGCTGTTCGCCCTGGTGCTCGTGATTGGTACGGTGGTGGATGACGCCATAGTCGTCGTCGAGGCGGTGCAGTCGCGCTTCGACGTGGGGTATAAGTCTTCTTATATGGCAAGTATCGACGCAATGAAAGGTATCAGTAATGCGGTTATCACCTCTTCGCTGGTATTTATGGCGGTGTTTATTCCGGTGTCGTTCATGAGTGGCACGTCCGGTACGTTCTACACCCAGTTCGGATTGACGATGGCGGTTGCCGTAGGTATCTCGGCCGTTAACGCTTTGACGCTGAGTCCGGCGCTTTGCGCCCTGTTGCTGAGACCTTATATTAATGAAGACGGCACGCAGAAGAATAATTTCGCTGCACGTTTCCGCAGGGCATTCAATGCGGCTTTTGATGTGGTGGTTGAGAAGTATAAAGGTGCGGTGCTGTTCTTTATCAAACACCGCTGGCTGTCGTGGTCGTTGCTGGCTTGCTCGGTGGTGTTGCTGGTGGTTCTGATGAACTCTACGAAGACCAGTCTCGTGCCCGATGAAGACCAGGGGGTGCTGTTTGTCAATGTAAGCACGGCTCCGGGTAGTTCTCTGAAGACGACGGACGAGATTATGCTCCGCATTGAAGAACGCCTGGAAGGTATGCCGCAGAAACTGCATATTCAGAAGGTGACTGGTTACGGCTTGTTGTCCGGACAGGGAAACTCGTTCGGTATGATTGTGGTGAAACTGAAACCCTGGGATGAACGAACGAAGAAAGAAGACCAGGTGCAGGCGGTCATCGGACAGATTTATGCCCGCACGGCAGACATCAAGGATGCTACGGTATTCGCCATTGCTCCGGGTATGATTCCGGGTTACGGTATGGGTAACGCTCTCGACCTGAATGTGCAGGATAAGTTGGGTACGGATGTGAATACATTCTTCCAGACCACCCAGCAATATCTGGGCGCCTTGAACCAGCGTCCCGAAATCTCTATGGCCTATTCTACTTTCGACGTGCGCTATCCGCAGTGGATGGTAGAGGTGGACGCTGCCAAGTGCAAGCGTGCCGGCATCACTTCCGATGCGGTGCTCTCCACGCTGTCGGGCTACTACGGTGGACAGTATGTGTCCAACTTCAACCGTTTCTCTAAAGTATATAAGGTGATGATTCAGGCCGACCCGCAGTATCGTATGGATGAAAGTTCATTGGATAACGCTTTTGTGCGCATGGCAAATGGTGAGATGGCTCCGTTGAGCCAGTTCGTTACGCTGACGCGTACGTATGGCGCCGAGACGCTGAGCCGTTTCAATATGTACAACTCCATTGCGGTGAATGCCATGCCTGCCGAGGGATATAGTACGGGTGACGCTATCCGTGCCGTGAAAGAAACGGCGGAGATAAGTCTGCCGAAAGGTTACGGTTACGATTTCGGTGGTATCACCCGTGAGGAAAACCAGCAAAGCGGTACGACGGTGATTATCTTCGCTATCTGTATTCTGATGATTTACCTGATTCTGAGTGCGCTTTATGAAAGTTTCATTGTTCCGTTTGCGGTGATTCTGGCTGTTCCGGTGGGGTTGATGGGTACGTTCCTGTTTGCTAAGATGGCGGGATTGGAGAATAATATTTATCTGCAGACTGGTTTGATTATGTTGATAGGTTTGCTTGCCAAGACAGCTATTTTGTTGACGGAGTATGCTGCCGAACGCCGAAAGGCAGGCATGGGATTGATTGCTTCCGCAGTCAGTGCGGCCAAAGCCCGTCTTCGTCCTATCCTGATGACGGCACTCACCATGATCTTCGGTCTGTTCCCGCTGGTGGTAGCTACCGGAGTAGGTGCTAACGGTAACCGTTCGTTGGGTACGGGTGTAGTAGGTGGTATGACTATCGGTACACTGGCGTTGCTTTTTATCGTTCCGGCTCTGTTTGTCACCTTCCAGTGGTTGCAGGAATGTCTTCGTCCGGCACAATCCATGCCGACCAAAGATTGGCAGATTGAGGAGGAGATGGAAGTGAGTAAGAAAGAAATAGAAGAATCACATAAATGATTGGTGTAGCATTGTACTACAGTAGTATCTTAATTCTCCTCCTCCAGTTGGAGGAGGAGTACCCGTAGGGGGAGGTGGTAGGTAAGCAATAAAATACCTATTAATCATAAAAAAGGAATTCTTTTTCACCTACCACCACGCCCTTTGGGCACCCCTCCTCCAACTGGAGGAGGGGAATTGAGATACTCCGGTTGTACTAATTCATCATTTTCTAACGAAAAAAACAATATAAATAATGAAGAAACAAATCATCACTTTAGCTGTCGCAGCCTTACTGTTGAGCAGTTGCGGCATCTATACCAAATATGAACGTCCCGAAGTCAAGACCGACGGACTTTACGGGCAGGATGTAGAAGTGGAAGACACCACCTCTATCGCCTCCCTCTCCTGGCGGGAGTTGTTCACTGACCCGCAACTGCAGTCTCTCATCGAGCATGCGCTGCAAGGCAACACCGACTTGCAGTCCGCTCACTGGCGCATCAAGGAGGCGGAAGCCACTCTTTCTTCCGCCCGCCTGGCGTACCTGCCTTCGTTTATGCTGACCCCGCAAGGTGGTGTCAGCAGCTTCGACAAATCCAAAGGCTCCTGGACGTACACCGGCATTGCATCCGCCAGTTGGGAGATTGATATTTTCGGCAAACTGACCAATGCGAAACGCCGTGCGAAAGCTCTCTATCTTCAAAGTCTGGAGTATGAACAAGCCGTCACCACATCGCTGATAGCCAATGTTGCCAATATGTATTATACCTTATTAATGCTCGATGCCCAATACAACGTCTCTGCCGAAACCGCCGTGAAATGGCGCGAAAGCGTGAAGACCATGCGCGCCATGAAAGCGGCGGGCATGACGGATGAGGCGGGAGTAGCCCAGACCGAAGCGAATTGCTACATGGTGGAGGCTTCTTTGCTCGACATCAAGCAGCAGATTCGTGAAGTGGAGAACTCCCTTTCCATTCTGTTGGGCGATGTGCCCGATGCCATTGACCGGGGAAAACTGGAGGGACAGGACTTTCCGCAAGAGCTTGCTGTCGGCGTGCCTTTGCAGTTGCTTTCCCGCCGTCCCGATGTGAAGAGTGCGGAACTCTCGCTGGCGCAGGCTTTTTATAGCACCAACTCCGCCCGTTCGGCATTCTATCCGTCCATCACACTGAGTGGCACGGCGGGCTGGACCAACTCTGCCGGAAGCATGATTATCAATCCCGGAAAACTATTGTTGTCTGCTGTCGGCTCGCTGACGCAACCTTTATTCAATAAAGGTCTGAACATGGCACAACTGAAAATAGCCAAAGCCCAACAGGAAGAAGCTAAACTTTCGTTCCAGCAAGCCCTGCTGAATGCAGGTAGCGAAGTGAACAATGCACTGACGCAGGTGCAGGTGGCCCGTGATAAGACGGAGTTGCGCGACGGGCAAATCACTTCTCTGGAAACCGCCGTGCGTAGTACCCAGTTACTGATGAGGCATGGTAATTCCACCTATCTGGAAGTACTTACCGCACAACAATCCCTGCTCTCTGCCCAACTGACGCAGATAGCCGACCGGTTCGATGAAATACAGGGAATTATTAACCTCTATCAGGCTTTGGGCGGTGGTAGGGAATAAAATCTAACATACTCTCTCTTCTTCATCCCCTTTTGCTCCTTTTTTCGGATTTCATAACCCCGGTGAAAGTGGCGAAAGGGGATTTTAACGTTATTGCCGCTGTTGCAGATACTGTTCTATCTGTCCCACAACCGCATCTTTCAGCAACACCTTCTTATTCTTATCCAGCAAATACAAAGTAGGTATTGCTTTCAAATCATACAGGTTCTTTTCCTTAATCATTAATTTCTTATCATACCCGTTTATCCACTCCTTCGGGAAATCGGACAGATGTCTTTCCCATTCCTCTTTATCTTCATCCGGATAAACAGACAGTATCTTTAAGTTTCCAGCTTCAAGTTCCTTGTTGATGGCAGGGGCTTGCTTCAACTCCTTAATGCCTTCCTCGCAGGCATGGCATCCCGGATTGTTGATGAATAACAGCGTGTAGTCTGCCTTTACTCCGTATAGCGTACCGCTCTTTCCCGATACCAGCGTATAGGTGAAATCTTCCGCTTGTCTTCCCAGGCGGTTCTGTTCTGCCAGTTCCCGACGTCCTTTCGGAAGTATCTTCTCCGTATCATTCAACACCCTGCTTTCCAGCATAGCATCCAGCACCGGAATGTAAAGTTCTTCATTCCGCATGGGCGAGTTCGGGTCATACAAATACTTTTCGGCTAAGTCTGTATAATAAAAAAATACGACTTTCTTTTGATCCGCCATCTTATACATTTGCTTTATGGCAACTATCGCAGTAGTGTCCGGGACTACCTTCATAATATCTATAAAGTCCACCCATGCCTGTTCCGTAACATCCGGCAGGTTAATATAAGTGGTATCGGTAAAATCCATATTGTCCCAGTAGTGCCGTACCAGATAATCTGCACGCAATTCGGGAGTATTCAGCATGGCTGGTATAATAGGAAGCGCGAATTTTTTCACGGTGTCTGCCTGAAGTGTTGTTCCCTTGTTGTCATTCGCTTTCCGGCTGCCGCATGAGGCACATAGAATCAGGAACAGGAAGAAAATGTTGAGATAAGTTTTCATAATTCAATTACTTATATATTGAAAGACAAAGATAATGCAAATGTTTTAATTACCATTTGTTAAGTATCAACAAATTAATGAAACCTACCTTTGCACCGCTTTTTTAAAACAATGAGATATGCAAAGGGATAATTTAGACTTCAAAAACATGAGTGTGAGTAAGTTGTTTACAAAACAACTTTTCCCCACGTTGCTGGGTATGGTATCATCCGCATTGTTCACTGTTGTCGACGGGATATTCGTAGGACGTGGAATAGGTAGTGATGCTATTGCCGCGGTGAATATTGCGGCACCTATTTTTATGATAGCGGCCGGGTTGGGACTAATGTTCGGTATGGGCGGAGGAATTCTTGCTTCTATTAATCTGTCTCGTGGCAAATTGGTGGTCGCCAATATCAATGTCACGCAGTCAATCGTCATGCTGACGATTGCCAGTATCATTATGGGAATACTGTTGACTGTGTTCCCCGAAACTGTAGTTACTTTATTGGGAGCCGAAGGGCGTCTGACGGAATTGTCGGCGGAGTATTTGTTTTGGTTCTCCATATCCATTCCGTCCACGGTTTTACTGGTGGCGTTGCCGTTCTTCGTGCGTCTGACGAACCCTAACTTTGCCATGTGGGCCATGCTGGCGGCCACTGTTGTCAATATTATACTCGATTATATCTTTATCTTTATTTTTGAGTGGGGATTGTTCGGTGCTGCTATTGCCACTGACTTGGGAGAACTGGTGGGGACACTTTTACTCTTGGGTTATCTGCTTCGCTCGTCCGTATCCGTTCGGTTTGCCAGGCTGAAGATGAGTATCAAGAGCATCCGACTGACACTGAGGAATACATGGTATATGCTGAAACTGGGTGTTGCGTCCTGTTTAAGCGAAGTAACGATTGCTGTCATGTCCATTGCAGGCAATTATGTGTTTATGAGCCATTTGGGAACAGATGGAGTAGCAGCTTATAGTATTGTTTGCTATCTGTTTCCTATTATTTTCATGGTGTTCAATGCTATGGTTCAGTCGGCACAACCCATTGTCAGCTACAATTACGGTTGCGGACAGTTATTGCGATCCAATAAGGCGTTGCGTTTATGCATCGTTTCCGCTGTTGTGTTCGCTTCGCTGATCGGCGGAGTGTTTGTCTGTTTCTCCGGCGATATCGTTTCCTTATTCTTGCCGGACCGGACGAGCCATGCCTGGCAGTATGCGGTTGCTGGTTTGCCTCTGTTTGCTGTTGATTACATTTTCTTCGGGATCAATGTAATCACAATAGGATACTATACCAGTATTGAACGTATTAATCTGGCGATGAGGCTTACACTGCTGCGTGGTATCTTGCCGGTCTTGTTCTTCTTTATACTGCCTGCATGGTTTGGTGTGACGGGAATCTGGCTTGCGGTGGCGGCGGGAGATATTACTACAACAATACTTATTTTGCTGTGCAGAAAGAAGGTTTAGTATAGATCAGGGCCGACGCATTAAAATGGCTGTCCTACGACAGATATTTCTCATCCCATCCCGCTTTAAGTCTTTTAAGATTCATGCTTCCTTTCGTAGTCTTATCATTCTTCAAAACTGTGAGCGCCATTTTTTGTAACTGCAGAAAAATTTCTTGCTGCATTCTGTATTTTCTTGCTGTAGTCTTCCCTGAAGGTTACAGTTGCCAATGCAGGTTGTTTTCAATGAACCAATGCTGTCTAATAGCATTGGCTATTTCCTCCGGGTTACTATTTTCAAGTGAAGTTATATAATACCTCGTTTCTTCAGTGCGTTCGCCCGTTGCCATAATAATCCTTTCGGAGGTATGTCGGGTTACTCTATTGAGAATAACATCTTTGTTTTCATACCCGTCAATGATTGTCATGGCTGGCTCATAACTGTTTTTTGATTTTTCTTTAAAGCTATGATGTAGTTTGAATTCCGTTCAATAAAAGTAAGGAAAATAATTTAAAAACAAGAAGTATACAACTAAGAATCAATAAGACGATAAAGTATTTAATACTTACGATATAGTAAATTATTTAATGCGCCGGCCTTGTTTATCTAAAACATGACAATACTATATGTATAATGTCAACAAACTATATGTATTTAGTTAGCAGTATTAATTTGTAGCAAATGACTCAAAATAATTGCAAAAGGTATATCTGTGATGGTAACTTCGTGGCATCAATCACTAAACTAACAATTAAATTATGAAGACAAAATTTATGCAATTCATTGCTTATCTTTGGGAAGGCTGGGGAGAAGTAACACAAGCAGTAGAAAATCAGCCGGAAACGATTTCTTTAGCAGCTAACCCTGTTGCGGAGCCTGTGAAGCCCTCACCGGTCAGTCTGACGGATCGAGTAAACCGTTTCCTGCAATCCGCTTATGATTTCCGTTATAATCTGTTGACGGAAGGAACTGAATACCTTTTGCCTTGAGGCCCATGCACGAGGAATTGCATGTTGGGGCAAGGATATCAGCCGTTATCTTTATTCCACTTGTGTTCTTGCTTACCATCCTTTCCTTCTTTATATGGATGAACTTCCTGCCTGGGATGGAGTGGAACTGACTTCAAAGGGAAATGTTACTCGTAAAATGTCGGAAATGGGATTGCTGAATTTTGATGAGTTTGATAAATATCCTGCTTCTAAAATGCCCTTATTGAAGAATCTGATGCAGATGGCGAACCTGAATCTTTGCAAAGCCTATCAAAGGAACTATCGCAACTTGCCACGTATTGCTTCTTTTATCGGTACGAGCAATCGTTTTGATTTGCTTTCCGACCCTACAGGGAGCCGCCGTTTTCTTTGTGTGGAAGTGAAAGGGAAGATCGATTGCTCGCATATCGAGCATAAACAAATCTATGCCCAGTTGAAATATAAACTTCTGGAAGGAGTCCGGTATTGGTTTATAGCGGAAGAAGAGTTTGAGTTGAAGGAACATAATAAGAGATTTCAGCGTCGCAGTATGATGGAGGAGATTCTTAATGCTTGTTTTCGCCCTGCCATGACTGAAGATAAGGATGAAATGGTACAATGCCTTTCTGCTGCTGATAATATTGTTTCGCGAATAACGTTGGAAAAATGCGGGTTTATGACGAAACATTGTGCCATTGTTTTTGAGTTTTAAAAAAGGACTTTTTAATATCATGTAGAAATTCCTATTATTCAAATAGGCTATTTGGGGATATGTGAGAAGGACGTAATGGCTCCAATTTTAATTGGTGGAAGCCTTTCGTTTTTCTCTTTTCTTTTTCATCTCTTACTTTTTCTCTTTTCTCTTCCTTCCAGTTTTCTCCTTGCTAAATATCTGTTTTCTCCGTATCAAATTCGGTTAAAACTATCAAAATCATCTCTTCAACCGAATTTGTACCGAGTTAACACCGAGTTTGTACCGAATTATCTTTGTATAGTCTCTGGCTGCAACAATGTTTGAATCTCCTTCGTATCCTTCTCTCCTGCCTCGCGCGTATGTATATATATAATGTATACCCTTCCGTGCCCGCCCACGCCTCCTTTCAAAAACATGTTCTACAACATCCTTGTCAATCAAACAGTTACAAAATTGTTTCAAAAAACCTGTGAAAAAA
>CDZG01012630.1_pt1 | contig 41128 bp, 33 predicted proteins | sample 557741 | NCBI WGS metagenome assembly CDZG01 (sample SAMEA3182086, study PRJEB8094) | gut metagenome | biome: human; feature: gut; material: Stool; isolation source: human stools | place: Canada | collected 2013-01-21
AGGAAAAAGAGAAATTGTTCTTAGGAATAAATGAAAGAACACCTATTATAACTTTATCTGCATAAATCACATTCTGGAGAAGGTCCGGGTCTGTTAAATCACCACATCCCAATATAAATCAAACAGATACAAAGATTGTGAAAGATGTTTTTGCAATATAAATCTTACTTCAACATATGATATGATTTCAGTTCTGTTCGCAAGGCTTTTGCCTTCCCGTCTGTCAGTCGGTCCAACAAGTTCCAGAAGTGTTCGTTATGACTCATTTCCTTCAGATGACAGAGCTCATGCAAGAGAACATAGTCAATCAGATGCCAGGGAAGAAGCATTAAGTAGAGAGAAAGGTTGATATGCTTGCTCGATGTACATGAGCCCCAATGCGTCTGACTGCTATTGATTTTTACTTGTTTATAAACAAAGCCGTATTTCTGAGCCCAAGCCGATAAACGTCCGGGCAGGTATCGTTTGGCTTCATGGCGGAATGCACTGGCCAGCATTTGTTTGAGGAGTTGTTGGACTTCGTCGTCGGCGAAGTTGGTGGCCTGAGGACAGGAGATTTGCAAGACACCATCCTTGAGGACCATGTAGAAATTATCCCTTTCGGTACGGACAATCCGTACCCGAAAAGTAGCCGTCTGCCAATCGGTCTGCTCATTCAATAAAGGTCTGGCCGGATGTTTCTTCAAAGCCGCCTTGATTTTCTCCCGGTTACCGAGGATAAAAGTCAGCATTTTCTCTTCGCTTCCCCGAACCGGCATGGTTGCAAATACCTGACCGTTGGTTATTTTGAGCGTATAATTACGTGCCCGCTCACTGTAACGGATAACGACCCGTCCTAATTCCTTATCATCAAAATACTTTTCCATAATTCTTAGGCAAAAGTAATACTTTGGATCTAACAATAATACATCCGAATTTGTTATCTTTGCAGGCGAATTGAAAATAAGGACAAACATATATAAGTAGATAAGTTTGTTAGTTTTCGGGCGACTAAGTTGGATGCTTACAGTTACTTAGAAACAAGCAAACTAAAGAAACGAAATAACAGATTACTTATCATATATAAAAATTACAATTATGGCTAAGAAAGCACTTTTAATGATTCTTGACGGTTGGGGTTGTGGCGACCACAAAAAAGATGATGTCATTTTCAACACTCCAACACCGTATTGGGACTCTTTATTGGCAAACTATCCTCACTCTCAGTTACAGGCCAGTGGTGAAAACGTAGGTCTTCCCGACGGCCAGATGGGTAACTCTGAAGTAGGTCACTTGAATATCGGAGCCGGTCGTATTGTTTATCAGGACTTGGTAAAGATCAACCGTGCTTGTGCAGACAATAGCATTATGCAGAACAAAGAAGTGGTTTCAGCTTTCTCGTACGCCAAAGAAAACGGAAAGAATATCCACTTCATGGGTTTGACTTCCAATGGAGGTGTTCACTCTTCTTTCGATCATTTGTTCAAATTGTGTGATATTGCTCAGGAATACGGATTGAACGGACGGACATTCATCCACTGTTTCATGGACGGTCGTGATACAGACCCGAAGAGCGGTAAAGGTTTCATCAAAGGACTGACTGCTCATTGCGAAAAAACAGCCGGTAAGATCGTCTCTATCGTAGGTCGTTTCTATGCAATGGACCGCGACAAACGTTGGGAACGTGTGAAGGAAGCTTATGACTTGCTGATCGAAGGTAAAGGCAAGCAGGCAGATGACATGGTAAAGGCTATGCAGGAATCGTATGACGAAGGCGTTACCGACGAGTTCATCAAACCGATCAATAACTCAACTGTAGACGGAACTATCAAAGAAGGTGATGTAGTTATCTTCTTCAACTACCGTAACGACCGTGCTAAGGAATTGACAATCGTACTGACACAGCAGGATATGCCGGAACAGGGTATGAAGACAATCCCGGGCTTGCAGTACTATTGCATGACTCCGTATGATGCTTCATTCAAAGGCGTACATATCTTGTTCGACAAGGAAAACGTACAGAACACACTGGGCGAATACTTGGCAAACAATGGCAAGACTCAGTTGCACATTGCCGAAACAGAAAAATATGCACACGTAACCTTCTTCTTCAACGGTGGTCGCGAAACTCCGTATGAAAACGAAGACCGTATTCTGGTTCCGTCTCCGAAAGTAGCAACTTACGACTTAAAACCGGAGATGAGTGCCTACGAAGTAAAAGACAAACTGGTAGAAGCTATCGGTACACAGAAATACGACTTCATCGTTGTCAACTATGCCAACGGAGATATGGTTGGTCATACAGGTATTTACGAAGCAATTGAAAAAGCAGTCGTTGCTATCGACAACTGCGTAAAAGATACTGTAGAAGCAGCCAAGGCAAACGGTTACGAAGTGATCATCATTGCCGATCATGGTAACGCTGATCATGCCCTGAATGCAGACGGTACTCCGAATACAGCTCACTCGCTGAATCCGGTTCCGTTTGTTTACGTAACAGAAAACAAAGCTGCCCAAGTAGAAAATGGAGTATTGGCAGACGTAGCTCCTTCTATCCTGCACATTTTAGGTATGGCACAGCCGGCTGAGATGACAGGAAAGGATCTGATTAAATAATCATTCATCAAAACCATAAAGGGCGTGCCGAATTCCCCTTTGGCGCGCCTTTATTTTATCTATGGAAATACAAGTCATCCAACATAAAATCTACGAGATCAGGGGTTATAAGGTTATGTTAGACTTTGATCTTGCCAGTTTATACGGAACAGAAACAAAAGTATTAAAGCAAGCTGTCAGACGAAATCTCAGGCGTTTCCCTTCCGACTTCATGTTTGAACTGACACCTGAAGAGTTTGATAGTTTGAGGTCACAAATTGTGACCTCAAACAAAAGAGGAGGTACGCGATACATGCCTTTCGCTTTTACCGAACAAGGAGTAGCCATGCTCTCCTCCGTATTAAACAATGAAACAGCCATCGAGATTAACATCTCTATCATGCGTGCCTTTGTTTCCGTACGTCAATATGTCTTATCGGCAGATACAACCATTCAGGAAATCCGCGAATTAAAACAACGGATGAAAGCCTTAGAAGAAGGTAATGAAGATACAATGGCTGCTGTTAATGATCTGAGTGAGGATTTCCGTAAAGAGTTGGATGATATTTACCTGGCATTATCTCAGTTGGCCGACCAACACAAGAGACAAGCCGAGCAAAAAGAACATCGGCCCGTAGGATTCATTCATTATAATAAACCGAAAGAGAAAGAATTATGATGATTCAAATAGAGGACATCGTTGTTTCAAGCGATATCCTGACAGAAAAATTTATATGTAACCTGGAGGCTTGCCTAGGTGAATGCTGTATCGAAGGCGACGCCGGCGCTCCCGTCGAGAAAAACGAAGTAGCCGAACTGGAAAAGGTTCTTCCGGTTGTCTGGAACGAACTTTCTCCGGAAGCACAAGCGGTCATCAAGAAGCAAGGGGTTGTTTATACCGATCAGGATGGTGATCTGGTAACTTCCATTGTGGGCAACAAGAATTGTGTCTTTACTTGCTACGATGAGAAAGGCTGCTGTTATTGCGCCATCGAGAAAGCCTACCGTGAAGGGAAATGTAACTTCTATAAGCCTATTTCCTGCCATTTATATCCGATACGGATTGAGAATTACGGTCCTTATACGGCTGTCAATTATCACCGTTGGGATGTATGCAAAGCTGCCGTCATTTTAGGAAAGATGAAAGGTGTTCCGGTCTATCAGTTCTTGAAAGAACCTTTAATCCGGAAATTTGGTGCAGACTGGTATCAGATGCTCTCGGACTGTGCTGAGGAATGGACGAAGCAGAACCGAGGCGAGGATGAAGAAAAATATTGATAGCATGGAGAATTTCAAAGAAATAGGATTAGAGAAACTGGAACAGACGTTTTCCTTGCCCGATGTGGTCTCTTTGTGTGAGGGAGAAGACAGCTTAGTCATCCTCGACCAAACCCAGCTTCCTGCCCGGGAAGTCTTCCTTAAAATCGACAACGAAGAAGAACTCATCGATGCCATTGTCCGTTTGAAGGTCAGAGGAGCACCGGCAATTGGCGTAGCTGCTGCTGCCGGACTATATGTTTGTTTTGCCCGTACGTTGGCGAATATAACTTCTGCCCAACTTATACAAACAGAATTCCTGGCTTTGGCCAACCGGATTCGCGCCAGCCGACCGACAGCCGTTAATCTTTCGTGGGCACTTGATCGGATGACAGTTCTATTCAAGCAATGGATAGCTGGTAAAGACAAGATAAGTTCAACCGATTTCCAAGAGATAAAAACGCTTTTACGGGTAGAAGCTGTCCATATCAAAGAAGAAGACATCGAGATGTGTAAACAGATTGCCCGGCATGGTGTCGGATTAATTGCTTCAGGAAGTCGCATTCTGACACATTGTAATGCCGGACATTTGGCTGTCTCCCGCTATGGAACAGCCTTAGCTCCGATTTATCTGGCTCAGGCTTGCGGACTGAATCCCAAAGTCTATGCCGACGAGACAAGGCCTTTACTCCAGGGTGCCCGTCTTACCGCCTACGAATTGATGAGATTCGGAGTTGATACTACATTGGTCTGTGATAATATGGCAGCTTCATTAATGAGTCAGGGAATGATCGACATGATCATGGTGGGTTGCGATCGGATCGCTGCCAATGGAGACGTAGCCAACAAGATTGGTACTTGCGGCTTGGCTGTTCTGGCCCATTATTATAAAATCCCCTTCTATGTATTAGGACCAACCAGTACCTTTGATCCGCATACACCAACAGGAAAAGATATTGTTATCGAACAACGGTCGGCTTCAGAAGTAACCGATTTGCATTATATACACCGGATGGCGCCCGAGCATGTTGGAGTTTATAATCCGGCATTTGATGTTACACCGACAGCCCTGGTAACGGCTTATGTTACAGAAAAAGGCGTATTCCGACAAATTCAAGATTTTCAGTAGGACAACGTTTTAATACCTTATACAATGAACACATTCACAAAACTTTCCATGCAGTCCTCATCGGATGCCAGGCTTTATGGGCCGTTTCCTGCGCTTCAGGAGAAAAGAAAGCAGAAACTAGCAGCCCAGTTGTAGATTACACAGCGTATGTCGATCCGTATATCGGATCCGGAGAACACGGACATGTATTTGTGGGAGCCAGCGTACCTTTCGGTATGATTCAGGCTGGCCCGCAGAATATCCACAAAGGATGGGACTGGTGCTCGGGTTATCATTATTCGGATAGCGTAATTATCGGTTTCAGCCATACACACCTGAGCGGAACGGGTTGTGCCGACTTAGGCGACGTGCTGGTTATGCCGTTCATGGGTGAAGTCCGTACCAAACGTGGAGAACAAGACAATATCGAAGGAGCTTGTTCTTCTTACTATTCACATGCAAATGAAAAGGTAGCACCGGGTTATTATTCTTTGCTGATGGATAACGGCGTGAAAGCCGAATTATCTGCTACCGAACGTGTAGCGATCCATCGTTATACCTATCCGGAAGGCGAAAGCCATTTACTAGTCAATCTGAAAGAAGGTAACGGCGACCGGGCATACGATACCTATCTGAAGAAGATAGACGACAATACCGTCGAAGGTTATCGTTTCTCCAAAGGATGGAGCCCGCAGCACAAGGTATTCTTCGTGATGAAGTTCGAACAACCGATCCAGTCGTTACAAGTATTCAACGATGATATACCGGCAGGTAATGATGAATTAACAGGAGAATCCGTAAAAGGTATATTGACTTTCAAAGATGCACCGAAAGAAGTAAAATGTAAGATTGCCATTTCGTCCGTCAGTTGTGCCAATGCACAGGCAAATATGGATGCTGAACTCGCAGGATGGGATTTCGACCAAGTCTGCCAACAGGCAAAAGAGAAATGGAACGATCAGCTGGCCTGTGTTGATATCAATACCAACGATGAGCGGGCAAAGAAAATTTTCTACACCAGCATGTTCCATGCCTTCATCGCTCCGACTTTATATTGCGACGTAAACGGTGAGTTCCGCGGACATGATGATAAAGTCTATAAAGCAGATTCTTGGACAAACTACTCTACCTTCTCTTTATGGGATACCTACCGTACGTTGAATCCGTTGTTCACCATCATCAAACCGCAGTATGTTCCCGACTTTGTCAATTCCATGCTGAGCATTTACGACCAGCAGGGCAAATTGCCGATCTGGCCATTGGTTGGTGGAGAAACCGAATGTATGCCAGGTTACAGTGCTATACCTATCATTGCGGATGCTTATCTGAAAGGAATCAAAGGATTTGATGCAGAACGTGCTTTCAAAGCGATGACTTCTTCGGCTACATACGATAAGCAGAAAGGTGTTCCTTTCGTGATGGAAAAAGGATATATTCCTTGTGATAAAGTACACGAAGCAACTTCTATCGCCATGGAATATGCCGTTGGCGACTGGGGCATTGCCCTGATGGCAAAGCAAATGGGTAAAGAGGCCGACTATCAGGAATTCTTCAAGCGTGGTCATTATTATGAACAGTATTTCGACAAGAGCATCAACTTCATCCGTCCGAAGATGGACGACGGTTCTTGGCGTACACCGTATGATCCGTTCCGTTCAGTACACGGCGTAGGTGATTTCTGCGAAGGCAATGGTTGGCATTATACTTTCTTCGTACCCCAGAATCCGGAAGGACTGATTGCCTTGATGGGTGGCGACGATGCCTTCAATGCCAAACTGGATTCTTTGTTCGTAGCCAATGGAGATATGGGTGAAGGTGCATCGGCCGACATCAGCGGACTGATTGGTATGTATGCACACGGAAATGAACCGAGCCACCATGTAGCCTATCTGTATCCGTATGCCGGACAGCAATGGAAAACAGCCGAGAAAGTCCGTTACATCCAGGATGAGTTCTATACCGACAAACCGGAAGGCGTGATTGGAAACGAGGACTGCGGTCAGATGTCGGCTTGGCACATCATGTCGGCTTTGGGATTCTATCAGGTCAACCCGTCACACGGTATTCTGGTGTTCGGTAGTCCGCAGTTCAACGAAGCCACGATCCAGTTGCCCGAAGGCAAGACATTCGAGATCGTTGCTCACAACAACAGTCACGTCAATATCTACATCCAGTCTGTTACCTTGAACGGACAGCCTTATACAAAATCATACATCACCTACGAGGATGTCATGAAAGGCGGTAACCTGACCTTCGAAATGGGCAGCACGCCGAACAAGGAGTTCGGAGCAGCTCCGGCTGACCGGCCGAAGTCTCTCTAATCGACTATAAAGACTTTCTATATTAAATCCCCAGAATCAGAATCTCTACAATCCTGATACTGGGGATTGTTTCATTTATTGGATTATTAAACCGTGTCCAGCAAACAATCCTTAAACAAAGAAAGGTATTCCCAAAGAATTTGTATCTTTGCGATTTAAATCAACGGATCATAAAAAACGAATCATATCATACTATGGCATTACAATGTGGCATTGTCGGACTTCCGAATGTAGGGAAGTCCACTCTTTTCAACTGTTTATCGAATGCGAAAGCACAATCGGCCAACTTTCCGTTCTGTACGATCGAGCCGAACGTAGGTGTTATCACCGTACCGGACGAACGCCTGAACAAACTGGCAGAAATTGAACATCCGCAGCGTGTCATCCCAACTACGGTCGAAATCGTAGACATCGCCGGACTGGTGAAAGGCGCCAGCAAAGGAGAAGGATTGGGAAACAAGTTCCTCGCCAATATCCGAGAGACAGACGCCATCCTGCATGTGCTGCGCTGCTTCGACGACGATAACATCGTTCATGTGGACGGTTCCGTAGATCCGGTAAGGGATAAGGAAATCATTGACATGGAGCTTCAAATCAAAGACTTGGAAACAGTAGACAGCCGTATCGCCAAAGTACAGAAACAAGCTCAGACAGGTGGAGACAAGCAGGCAAAAATAGCCTATGAAGTATTATGCAAATACAAGGAAGCCTTGGAACAAGGCAAGAGTGCCCGTACCGTTTCATTCGAAACTAAAGAAGAAGAAAGAGTGGCACACGATCTCTTCCTCCTGACCAATAAGCCAGTTCTCTATGTCTGCAACGTGGATGAAGCCAGTGCCGTAAGCGGAAATAAATACGTAGAAGCTGTTCGTGAAGCTGTCAAAGAAGAGAATGCCGAAATTCTGGTGGTTGCCGCTAAAATAGAAAGCGAAATCGCCGAACTGGAAACTTACGACGAACGCCAGATGTTCCTGCAGGAAATCGGTCTCGAGGAATCGGGTGTAAACCGTCTGATCAAGTCGGCCTACAAACTGCTGAATCTACAAACCTTCCTGACTGCCGGACCCGATGAAGTCCGTGCCTGGACCTTCCACAAAGGCTGGAAAGCTCCACAATGTGCCGGTGTGATCCACACAGATTTCGAGAAAGGATTTATCCGCGCTGAAGTCATCAAATACGACGATTATATTTCTTATGGTTCAGAAGCGGCTGTCAAAGAAGCCGGTAAGATGAGCGTCGAAGGAAAAGAATACATCGTACAAGACGGTGACATTATGCACTTCCGTTTCAACGTATAATAAACATACATCCCGTGTGTGCTTCACCAGCACCACGGGATTTCTTAAATATACATATATGGTACAGCGATTTGATTTCTTAGTTATTGGTTCCGGTATCGCCGGAATGAGTTTTGCCCTGAAAGTGGCACATAAAGGAAAAGTAGCCCTCGTCTGCAAATCCGGCCTCGAAGAAGCAAATACGTATTTTGCCCAAGGAGGCGTAGCGTCTGTTACCAACCTGCTTGTTGACAACTTCGACAAGCACATTCAAGACACCATGATCGCGGGTGACTGGTTGAGCGACCGGGCAGCCGTTGAACAAGTTGTCCGTAATGCTCCACAACAAATCAAGGAACTGATCAGTTGGGGTGTAGATTTCGATAAAGATGCAGAAGGGAACTTCGACCTGCACCGTGAAGGCGGTCACTCCGAATTCCGCATCTTGCACCACAAAGACAATACGGGAGCCGAGATTCAGGACAGTCTGATCCGCGCCGTACAGACACATCCTAACATCACTGTTTTCGAGAACCATTTTGCCATCGAGATTCTGACACAACACCACTTGGGTGTAACCGTTACCCGCCAGACACCCGACATTGAATGTTACGGTGCCTACATCATGGATATGAAAACGGGTAAGATTGATACCTTCCTATCCAAAGTTACCTTAATGGCAACCGGAGGTATCGGAGCCGTTTACCAGACAACTACCAATCCGCTGGTAGCAACCGGTGACGGTATTGCCATGGTTTACCGTGCAAAAGGAACCGTGAAAGATATGGAATTTGTTCAATTCCACCCAACGGCCTTATATCATCCGGGTGATCGTCCTTCATTCCTGATTACGGAAGCTATGCGTGGTTATGGAGGTGTTCTGCGTACAATGGATGGAAAAGAATTCATGCAGAAATACGACAAACGTCTCTCTTTGGCTCCGCGTGATATTGTAGCACGTGCCATCGATACGGAAATGAAGAACCGTGGTGACGACCACGTCTATCTGGATGTGACGCACAAAGATCCGGAAGAGACCAAGAAGCACTTTCCGAACATCTACGAAAAGTGCCTGAGCTTGGGTATTGACATCACGAAAGATTATATTCCGGTTGCGCCTGCTGCCCATTACCTATGCGGAGGTATTAAAGTCGATCTGAATGCCCGTTCGTCAATCAACCGACTGTATGCCGTAGGTGAATGTTCTTGTACCGGATTACACGGAGGTAATCGTCTTGCTTCCAATTCCCTGATTGAAGCCGTAGTTTATGCAGATGCTGCAGCTAAACACAGTTTGAGTATCCTCGACTCACTTTCTTATCAGGAAAACATTCCGGAATGGGATGACGAAGGAACTCGCCTGCCGGAAGAGATGGTCTTAATCACCCAAAGCTTGAAGGAAGTCGGACAGATTATGAGTACCTATGTAGGTATTGTCCGTTCAGACTTACGCCTGAAGCGTGCTTGGGATCGTCTGGATTTATTGTACGAAGAAACAGAAAGTCTGTTCAAACGGTCTATTGCTTCCCGTGAAATCTGTGAATTACGTAATATGATCAACGTAGGATATCTGATCACACGTCAGGCTATCGAACGTAAGGAAAGTCGTGGTTTACATTATACACTGGATTATCCTCCTGTTCCGCACGAGCATTGAGATTAATAAGGTATATATAATAATAAGTAAAGAGGTACTAAGTTTTTAGTACCTCTTTCTATTTTCTATATCTCCTAAAACCAAATCTTAAAACGAGTCACAGCATCCGAATAGGTTTTGAGAGAGAATGAACAACCATGCTTCTGCAATACTTCACGGATAAATATCAATCCGATACCTTGCCCGTTGGGTTTTGTTGAGAAGAAAGGACTAAAGAGTTTTGCTTCCGTCTCTTTTGAGATGCCTTCACCCGTATCTCCTATTTCCAGACAAAGCGGCTGTTTAGTTGTACGAATGAAAATGTCTCCATCTTCCCCAATGGCTTCTACGGCATTCTTGATGATATTAACCAATACTTGCTCAAATAGAATCGGATCCAGTTTAACTAAAGGCAAGTCTTCCTCCAGTCCAATATGAATCCGGATCTGTTTACCAACACACTGATTTTCCATGAAACGTTTACAGGAAGAAACCAGCTCATTCAAGGAAACGGATTTAACTTGTGGCTCTGGAATACGGACTACATCAGCAAAATTCGTAATGAAACGGCTCATTCCAAAACAACGTTCGATCAGCACCCGCAAGACATCGCTTACTTCTTCCATGTCGTCCATTCCACGAAATGACGATTCCAACGTATCTAGCGTAGAAGTAATCCCGGCAGTTGTGTTGTTCACCTCATGCGAAATCATGCGAATCACCTTTTCATACGCCTTTTTCTCTGCCTTAAATACCTCATGTGTTAATACTTCTATCAGATAGAATTCATGTCGCAGTCCCCGATCCATAAAGAAAGAATGCGAACATTTATAAATATTGGCATCGCTCAAGCGAATACTTCGGGAAGCATCAAGTGGTATGTCTCGGATTTCTTCGAGTAACGGTTCTGTACATAATACCAGCTGTTGACCGACCAGATCTTTCTCGTTAGCCAAATGTAGTAGTCGGCAAACCGCCGGATTGGCTGACAAGATCCGTCCGTCAAAATCAAGGATCAAAACACCCATCGGAGAAGCTTGTATCAACAAATCAAGGAAATGATTTTGTTCGCGTACATGGAGACGTTCGTTCTTCAGCTGCTCCATCATCCGATTGAAAACATCCACAATACGGTCTGTTTCTTTCTGCCCCACGTATCCCAGACGCGAACTGAAGTCCTGTTCTTTCAATAAGTCCATACCATTTCCCAACGTATAAAGCGGTTTGATGATACGGCGATAGAAATAAAACAGATAACCCAGTAGCAAGATAATCCAGCCTTCAAGGGCAAAGAATATCCATTCTGTATATTTGCCGCTCCAAAGACAGCCGATCAAAGCAAACAAGATCGCCAGCAACAACAGGAATCCGAGGAAGATACTCTTTAATCGCATATCTTAATCCCATATTTCTCCAGTCGCCGGTACAAAGCAGCCCGGCTGATACCCAAGGCTTCGGCGGTACGCGACAGGTTATGTTCATATTTATCCAATGCCTGAAGGATACTTTTCCGTTCCAGCTCTTCGAGTGTCAAGCCTTCCAACGAAGTAGAAGCTGAAGAAGTCAAAGCGGATTGCGGCATACCGAACTGTTCGAAGTCGGAAGCTTCAATCCGTTGCCGTCCTGAAACCAATAAAGTTCGTTCTACCAGATTCTTCAATTCACGGATATTACCCGGGAAAGGTAATTGCTGCAAATAAGTAAATGCTTCGGAAGCAAACTCAACTGGCGGCAAACCATTTGTCTCTGCCAGCTTTTGGGCGAAATGACGCACCAAAAGCGGAATATCTTCCCTTCGCTCCCGTAAGGCTGGTAAATGGACGGTGATCAGATTAATACGATAGAACAAATCTTCGCGGAACGTATGCTCACGTACCATTGCCGGCAAGTCCCGGTTTGTTGCACTGACTACCCGAACATCCACTTTCCGCGGACGACTATCGCCCAACACTTCAAAGGTCTGATCCTGCAATACCCGCAATAACTTCACCTGACTGGATAATTCCAGGTCACCGATCTCATCCAGAAAGATTGTTCCTTTATCTGCCATCTCAAAACGACCGGTCCGATCCATATACGCATCAGTAAATGCTCCCTTCTTATGTCCGAACATCTCACTCTCGAACAGACTCTGCGACAAACCGCCCAAATTTACTTTTACGAAAGGTTCCTTCGCCCGGCGGCTGTGTGTATGGACGGCTTCGGCAATCAGTTCCTTTCCCGTACCACTTTCTCCGGTGATCAAGACTGAAGCAGTCGTCGGAGCAATACGTGCTACTGTATCCAGCAGACTTAGCAACGCCGGACTTTTCCCTATGATCTTATCGAAACATGGATGTGTCTGCGTTGTCGCTGCTTCTTCTTTTCCTACCGGAGCATATAATTCCAAAGCATTACGGATCGCCTTTAGCAATACCAGATTATTCCACGGCTTCGTGATGAAATCGAAAGCACCGGCTTGCATACCTTGTACGGCCAAAGAAATAGAACCCCATGCCGTCATCAGGATTACGGGTAAATCAGGGCGCAGTATTTTGACTTGCTTCAGTAAATGGATTCCTTCTTCTCCGGTCGTCGTGAGGGTAAAATTCATATCCATCAAGACCAACCGGAAATCTTCTTCACGTACCTTCTGAAGTGCTTCTTTCGGACCACCGACTGCCATCGGTAAATAACCGGCCCGCTTCAACAGGAACGTTAGCGAAGAACGCACTACCGCATCATCATCTACTATCAGAATCTTCGTATCTGTCATATTATTCATTCTTCTTTATTCAATACTTCTTCCTTTGGCTCATCGGCATCCAGCAAATTCATGATTACTGTAGCCGGTATGGACAACCTCGAGAAAGCAAACATTTTCTTCCCCAAATCCTTCATTGATGCTCCAATATGATAGACTTCCTGGGAATCAATCAACAGGAAACGATCATGGCAATCCCGATATGTCTTCACCTCGACAGGTGGATACTGGCTGTTATGCTTTTCCAAATCCAACTGCATCTGCGGCATGATCCGCTGCGTATAGATCGTTGCTGCCACATCTGTCCGGCGTTTGCTCAACATCAACAAGACTGTTTCATCCACATAATTATCAATCAAGACTATCGATTGTTGGGCAGACTTAATCAAATCAATAGCAAACTTATATGCATCAAAGATCTGGCCATTGAAGAAAACACCTTCTACCGGAGGCAAGGAAGTCCGGACAAAGAATTCAACCTTATCGGCCAAATCCCGAATCTGGCGGTCATGCTCACTCAGTTTCTCTTCAATCCGGCGGTGAGGATACGAGTTGATCGCATGACCCTTCAGCATATATTCTTTCAAGACCTGGTTGGCCCACTGACGAAAGCGAGTTCCCTGTTTACTTTTCACCCTGTAACCCACCGAGATAATCACGTCCAGATTATAATAATCCACTTGATAAGTCTTTCCGTCGGCAGCAGTGTAGGCAAATTTTGCCCAAACTGAATCTTTTACCAGTTCTTCTTCCTTGAATATATTACGAATATGTTTCCCTATCACGCTGATGTCTCGTCCAAAAAGTTGAGACATTTCTTCTATGGATAACCATACCGTTTCATTTTTCAAATGAACTTCCAATTTGATTATCTCATCCGGTTGATATAATATAATCTCACCTTGCTCCATGTATTTATAACCCATTTATCTGACGATCTTCTCAAATTCAGCATCTAAAGTACAATTATTCAAGAAATCATACAACGTCAGACTACGGATATTATAGAAATAACGCCAATAATAGTACAGCTCTTCTATGTGTTTCTGCTTGGCACTATCCTTTGACGTTTGGGCATCATTTAATTCCAGAATATCAATTTTCCCCACCATAAATGTTTCAATAGAAGTTCTGTAACGGCTTTCTGCCAGAGAATCCACTTCCGAGGCAATTTCCAATTGGGCAGCCTGGTTATTGAAATTCTCTACCAAAAGGAAAATATTCTGATTGAAATCCATCTGTTCCTGACGGATTTTAGAAAGTACTACTTCCCGGTTTGATTCGGCTACTTTCACCTTCCCTTTCCGCTTACCCCAGTCCAGTATCGGAATCGAAACGCCTACTTCCACCACCTGATTATCTTTCAGCGGATTATAGGCTCCCGAGAAGGAAAGATCTTTCCCCGTATAACCAACCGAGGCAAACAAATTGATGTTTCGCTGGTTTCCTTTGGCCGTTGCAACATCATAATCGGCCTCTAATTGCCGACGCAGAATATTCTTGGAGAAGGAATTATTCTCTTGAGCCCGTGCCAATACCTGCTGATAGTCCAGACGCACACCGGTAATAGCTTCGGGCAAAACCGGCTCAATCCGGTCCCGTTCACTTAATCCCAAGAAAGAACGCAGCTGGAACATCATCGAATTCAGATTCGACTGCGCCTCCGTGACCTTCCCTTTTGCCTGTAAGGCCGACTGTTTGAGTTGCATCAGTTCGATTTCCGAGATATGACCGATCTTCCGTTTGGCAATAGCTATCTCATAAAGCTTATTGGCGTTCTCCAGGTTCTGTTTGCAAACTGCCAAGTTATCTTCTGCCAGCAACAGATTAAAATAATGCGTAATGGTTGTAATAGTCACCTCTTCTACACTTTCCATAAAAGCAGCCTTCGCTTCTTCATAACGGACCGGCTCGATACGCCGCTTCCATTTCTGATCGTTCACTCCGAATATCGGCTGCGTCAAGGTGAGGCTGACCGGAACACTCATAAACTCATTGTAAGCACCTTTCCCCAATTGTCGGGTAAAATCCAGTGAGGTATTCAAGGCAATCTTACCTCCAGTCAGGGCTATATTCTGCTCTATCGAGATCTCTCCATTAAGACCTAAGACATTATTCTGTACATACGTATAAGATCCATCCGACTGTTGATATTTGGAGTATTGTTTGCTATACGAAGGCAATGTGCCGGTGAAGATAATCTCCGGCAGTTGCTCGGCCTTGTGCGTCCGATATTCCCAATAAGCCGTCTTCAATTCATTTAAAGCGACTGCCGCATCGACCGACTGCAATTGCGCTAACCGAATAGCATCTGTCAATGAAAGAGAGACAGTCCGAGTCTCCACGTCATCAGCATAGCCGTTATCACACATTCCTATGATATAAATTAAACACAAAATCCAAATTCGTTTCATATCCATTTCTTTTTCCAACAGAGGAGCAAATGCTATGCCATAAATATATCTAACTGATTATCAACCTAAGGCAGAAAACCATGGTGTTCGCTTTCGGACACTCGGTTCGGTTTCGGACGACAAAGAGAAGATATGTTTTGTAGCACAAGAGATAAAAAACAAGCTCGAAAAGTTTTTCACCAAGTAAATAAGTACTACGTTTGTAAATATCAAAAGTTTTAATCTCTTTGGAGTTTTTGATCATCTTTGTGAGCCTTTTTCAATTCATCCGTTATAAGAATGGATAATGATCTTGATTCTGACTCAGCTCTTTTAAAAACCCAAAGTCGTTAGTTAAACCAATCATATACCAGTGATTATGAATAAAACATTCTACTTCCTTATCGTTTGTATTCTTATGAGTCTAAGAATGCCTCTCATCGCCCAAACATTTGATTACAATCAGGTAAAAGCTCATCCTCGTCTATTGATGAAGCAAGGAGACGAACAAATGGTACGGAAGAGCCTGCAAAATCATCCTGAAATGCAACGTGTTTATAAGCAGCTCGTACAAGAAGCAGACAGGTTATTACTTTGTCCGACACTGACGTATCAAAAAGAAGGACGCCGATTGCTGGCTGTTTCCCGTGAGGCATTAAAACGAATCTTCTATCTTTCGTTTGTCTATCGGATAACAGAAGAAGATAAATATCGCTTACGCGCCGAACAAGAGATGGTAGCAGTCTGCTCGTTCGACAATTGGAATCCATCCCATTTTCTGGATGTAGGCGAAATGACAATGGCCGTGACAATCGGTTACGACTGGTTATACAACAAGCTAACACCAAAAACACGCAAACTCGTACGCGAATCAATCCTGCAGAAAGGTTTTGAACCCTCGTATGATAAACGGTATAACTGGTTCCTGAAAGCCGCCAATAACTGGAATCAGGTCTGCAATGCAGGATTGGTTTACGGAGCAATTGCTCTTTTGGATACCGATTATAAACAATCGGTTGATGTAATCGAACGTGCCATGTCGTCAGTACCGCTTTCAATGAAAGTTTATGCTCCAGATGGAAACTATCCGGAAGGATATAACTATTGGGGATATGGAACCAGTTTCAATGTACTGTTAATTGCCGCACTGGAATCGGCATTTGATTCGGATGGAGGACTAAGCCAGGCAGAAGGGTTTATGGATTCAGCCCGTTTTATGCAATACATGGCTGGTACAACCGGATTAGCGTTCAACTATAGTGATGCCCGCGAGACTGTCCAGTCCTTTCCCGCCATGTTCTGGTATGCTTCCAAACTGAACGATCCTTCCTTACTTTGGAATGAGAGAATTTTCCTTTCGCACGAAAACAGTCGTTTTACAGCCGAAGACGAACGGTTACTCCCCATCATCCTAATCTATGGTTCACAATTCGACCTAAAGCAAATAACACCACCTGCAGATAAGATATGGACAGGAAACGGCGAAGTTCCCGTCGCTTTAATCCGTACAAGCTGGGAAGAAGGAGAAGGTTGCTATGTAGGGATTAAAGGAGGAACGGCCTCAGCCAATCACGGACACATGGATGCCGGTTCTTTTGTGTTCGAAGCTTCAGGTGTGCGCTGGGCACAAGATTTAGGTATGCAAGAATATTACTCCCTGGAGAAGGAAAATGTAGATCTATGGAATGGAAAACAGGAAGGACAACGTTGGGATGTATTCCGTTATAATAACTTCGTCCACAATACACTGACAGTAAACGGCGAAAAACATCGGGTAGAAGGAATGGTTCCCATTGTAGAAACCTATACCCAAGACAACCGGCTTGGAGCGCTTTTAGATCTCACCTCTTTATTTGGAGGAGCCTTGAAAAAAGTTACTCGCGAAGTAGTACTTGTCAAAGAACGTTACTTACAGGTAACGGATCAGCTACAAGCTACTGATGAAGCAGCTTCCGTTCGTTGGACAATGGTTACTTCAGCAACTCCAAAGCAACTCGACAAGAAAACAATGATACTGACGAAAGAAGGAAAAACGCTACGAATGATCATCGACAGTCCTTCTTCAGCTTCATTTTCTGTGATTGGCAACACTCCTACGCACAGTTATGACGCACCCAACCCGGGTTCGGTCCGAATTGTTTTTGATACGCATGTGAAAGCCGGACGAAAAGAAACCCTGAAAGTACGGTTGCTTCCGGAATGATAGGACATATAAAAACGAAAGTAACGAATATCCATTCCGATTCTCGTTACTTTCGTTTTTGATTCTCGCCGGCTTTCAAAACAAAGGCTAAGTATTTTGATCATTTCCCGGCGTATTTTCATCAAAAGCCGGCGTAAATTGAGAAAAATACGCCGGCTTTTTACACTACTCTGCCCGCAAGGCATCGGCAGGAGCTATATGTGCTGCCTTTTGCGCTGGATACCAGACTCCTAAGACGATGATAAAGGCCAATAACAGCCAGGTTATCAACGAGACTTCAAAGAAACGGAGAAGTCGTTCGTCGGCTGCTGAAGCTGATACCAAATCGGCATACATCAGGTTTCCACAAATGAAGAGAGCGGGTAGCGCAGCCAGTGTAAGGAGCAGCAAACTTTCGGTGATGGTAAACCGAAGCAAACCGGTACGCGACGAGCCCATCGCCATACGTAATCCCAATTCTTCCTTCCGGCGATTCACACGAAACCAGAACGAACCGATAACTGCTAGGAATACATTGACCAACAAGAAGAGCATCACCGACGAAATCACCTGTTGTCCGCTCGAATTGGAAGTCCTCTCCAGGAATTGCTCCCGAATATCATTATAACTCTGTACATCAGACACCCAGAAATTCCCTGCTTGCAACTGATGACGCATCTCTTTCATAAAACGTTCTTCAAAACCTGTCGTCTCGACATTCGGGCGGATACGGAAAGTGATTTGCATTTGAACGCATGTACTTTCCGGAACAATGCCATCACGAGGCGATTCCATTAGGCTGAACCAGGCATAAGGTAACCTTTCATTGTATTCATCATTGCGGACAGATTCCGTGACAGCTACAATTTTCATCGTATCCTCTTCACTGGCTAATTCCTCGTCCACAACATTTGTCCGATGGAAAAAGAACTGGGCTATATCCGCCGAGATAATCAATCCCGGCTGTTGAATCCGCTGCTCCAGTTCTTCGGGTAAACCTCCAGCCGCAGGTGTGATATGAAATACCTGAAAATAAGCCGGAGTAACCCAATACATACGGACAAACTGTTCCACACTGTCTTTCCGAAGGTCATACATACTATTGGAATGTGTATAAGGTAATGAGTACATCGATAAAGCTACAGCTTCCACATCCGGATGCTGCCGGATACGTTCCACGATACGATCGAAGTTCTGCTTCGGTTCTTCACTATCTTCCGGATAAACGATAAACTGAGGAGAATCGGACGAACGTAAAGAAACGACAGCTTGGTAAACTCGATCGGTTTCAAACCCAACCGGGCGATGATATAACGTATATTGGGTAATGAAATAGTCAGTCATAATCCATAAAGCGACAAACACCACCATCAACTCAGCCAATATCCACAAATTACTGCGGAATTGTGCACGGATAATTTTCAACAAATGTACAATCATACGATCCATGTTTTTACAGGTTCTACATATTCAAGGCATTGACAATATTCGAGCGAATGGCATTCCACACCGGAACTAATGAAGAGAGCAGATTCAACACCAGGCAAACCACGATAGCGGACAGGAAAACTTGCCAGTTCATCAACATTCCGACCGACAAGGTAATCGTTTCTCCTACTCCCGATATCATGGTTTGATAACTACTCGCCAGCAAGATGTTCTTATACAAGCTGACTAACCCGTAAGAGAAAAGTAAGCCAGCCAGACTGCCCGGGAACATCAACAGCAGATTTTCTATAAAGATCTGTCCGAACAATGTCCCGCGCGGAGCACCAAAAGCCTTGCGGATGCCAATCTCTTCCATCCGGTCTTGGATATGCGAAGCGTTCAGTCCGGAGATATTCAAAGCCGGAACCAGCAGAAAGAGTAAAAGGAAAAGAGCAATCGCCCCGTAAGCCTTCGAGCTACTGACACCCATGATCGTAAAGGTTGTCGGTTGAATCATCGCATTCTTTACTTCGCCTTCTGCCAACGTCGTGTTATAGCGTTTGATAGCCTGATCCAATTCCGCCTGTACTGCCGGAAGATCCTTTTTATTACGCAACAAGATATTCGCCTGCAATTTTCCCACCGTCACTTCACGCTCACTGACTGATTCATTCGCCAGACTCGACATAGAAGTATAAGGAATCCATGCCTGTGCATAGGTATCTTCCAACGTACCAGACACATCTTCTACCACCCCACAGATCCGATATTCCACTTCATTCAGCTGGATAGTTTGCCCGATGACATCTTCCTTACTAAAGAACAGACGTGCCATGGAACGGCATAAAACAACCGTTCTCACGCCCGATTCAAAATCGGATTCCGTAAATGGCTTTCCATACAGGAAATGAAAATCATAGACTTGCCAAAATGCCGGATTACAGCCCATATACATAATCTTGGGTTGCATGTCTATCCCCGGAACAGAAGCAAACATCTCGCCTCCTTGAAAGAATTGAAAAAGAGGTGCAGTTGTTATAACAATGGCTTCCGGTGTTTTCAAGGTTTGCATTACTTCTTTCACAAAACGAATACCCAGACCACTGTTCCAGGTACTATTGCCCTCGTTATAGACATAAGAAATTTGATCCATATACGCCATCCGATCCCGATGTACTTCTGGCGCTATATTAGCGGTACGAATATGATACACTACCGCCAACACCATCACCATCGAAATCGCCAGTCCGGTTCCGATGATATAAACGGCACTGAAGAAACGGTTTTGTTTCATCAGTTGCCAGGCTTGTTTGAAATACAGATTTATGGTTGTCATTTTAGTTTGTTTAGTTTATTATTCATCTTTCAAGGCTTCTGTCGGATTCAATCGGGCTGCCTGTTTTGCCGGAAATACGATACCCGCTACAATCATCATGGCCAATGTCAGGAAAGCCATCAGGGAACTATGTACAAGGCGATCTATCATGGGAAGATCCATCGAAGTAGCAGTCAGCACATCCAATTGACCCAAATTAGCATAAATCAACAAGGCCGGTAAAGTGACAACAGCCAGCAGCATCAAACCTTCTCCTATCAATTGGATAAAGATAACGGATCTGGAAGCTCCTACCGCCATGCGCAAACCAATCTCCGGAATACGCTGCCGGGCACGGAACCAGAATGTTCCGACAACGCCCAGCAAGACATTAAACAACAAGAAACATACAGCGACCACATATAAACGGATATTGTCCAAAACAGAGCGTAACATTTCTTCCCGGTAATAACTCATGGGAGTGACATCAGACAGATATATGTTTCCCAGTCTCAGTTGCTGTTCCATATCTTTCCTGAACTGCTGCATAAGCTCAGGTTTGTCTGCCGAAGGTTTCATCCGTATAAACAGATTCAAGTATGTTGCTGTATTGACATCATATTGCATTAATTCATCACGACCTCCCAAATTACGATAATAAGCATAATCGTAAGAGGAAAACTCCGAATACCGCTGAGGTTCGCAGACTTCACCAATACGATAGGCAACACTGTCGGCATAACCCTGATCCGTAATCCAGATTTCTTTTCCTCGTCCTTCAACCGGACTACCATAATAAGCCTTGGCTACAGAAGAGGTGACGACGATGCCATTGTTCTCCAAGGTTTTCTCAAGTTTTTCCCACGATTGTCCGTCGGCAGTCTTTACCTTGAAAACACGGAAATACGAAGGATCCACGTCACGTACATAACCATAACGCTTTAGACCTTTGCCATGAAAAGTAGCGAACTGGTTGAAATACATATAATGGAAATGGTTTCCGCCGGTATAACATACCGATTCCACCCTCGGGTCTTTTGCCAGACGATCATATATGGTATAGAAATCCGTCATGCCGTGGGTCGTATGCGTGTCCGTTGCGTCATAATCCGCACTGGTTGCCGGCACAACACCCAGCCAGACTTTATACACATGCGAAATGTCAAACCCCAAAGGCTGTTTGTATTCCTTGTATTTCACATACAGATAATCTGCCGCATAAAGCAGACAACTGAAGACAACCAGCAGTTCCAGCAGAATCAGCACATTGGCTTTCCGCTCGTTCCACATCTGTCGAATCATTGAAGCAATCATACCATTAACTGTTTAAAGCCTCGGAGATTTGTTGCCGAGTCGCTTTCCAGGCCGGGAATACAGCCGAAAGCAGGTTTAACAATAGACACAGAATAAATACTGCGATAAATACCCAGCCGTTTACCATCTGGAGCGAAAGCTGTTCCTGCCCTAACGAGGTAATCATCAGCCAGTCGCCCATGCAGGCAAGAGCAACATACGAAAGTATAAATCCCAACAAGCCGCCAATCAATGTTACCAGCAGATTCTCCAACAGGACTTGCGACATAATACGCTGCCTTGTTGCTCCATAAGCTTGCCGCAAGGCAAATTCAGGAATCCGTTTGCGTGTCCATGCCAGGATAATACCGGAGATATTCAGTGCCGGCACCAACAGGATGATAAATGCGATCACCCCATACCGCAGAAACATTTTGCCCACCGGTTCTCCCGTATATTCTCCCACTCCCTTCCAGTTTTCCAACTGAGAGAAAGGCTGGTGCAGGATATCTGCCTTCATATCCGAAAGGCCGGCATTATAATTGTCGATGCGCTTCAGCAGTTCCTGCCGTAAATCTTCCCGGTTATGTCCTTTCTTCAAGAGCATATAGCATTCGAAGGAGCCTATGACTCCTTCCCCGTTATAAGACAGCTTCGTTCCGGCGGTATAAGGAATCCATACGTCTGCCCAGGCTTTATCAGCAAAGCGCGATACGTCTTTCACCACGCCGCACACCCGGTAAACCTGGAAGTTAATCTTCAGTTCCTTTCCTGCGGCCTGTTCGGTCCCGAAAATGGATCGGGCCACTTTTTCACTGATAACGGCTTCATGCAATCCGCTCTCAAAAGTAGCTTTCGAAAAAGGATTTCCGGCCACAAAGGTAAAGTCGTATAAGTGCCAGAAAGCCGTATCGGTTTCCAGTATGGAGGCATTGACCGTATTCCTTCCATCCATCGACAGCAAGATTTGTTTCTGCCATCTATCACGAACCACAGCCGTGACTGCTTCGGCCGACTGCAACGGATAAAAGCATTCTTTGATAAAAGGCAATCCTAAACCCGTCATGGCGATACGCCGTCCGTCAGTCTTTCCTTCCATCTTTACATGCGTGACGTAATAGGTATCCGCACGATGGCTTTCCGGCTTAAAGGCTGCTGTATTGGCTATGAACAAGATCACAAAGACCATGATCATACAAATCGCCAAAGCTGTTCCCAAGATGGAAAGCAAGGCCGCCAGCCGATTTTGCCTCAGCAACCGCCAGGATTGTTTGATATATTGGTTGATATTGGACATAGTCGGTATATTTATTGAATCTGCCGTCCATCAAAGAAATGCACAATACGTGAAGTCTGCTTCGCCTGGTTTTCATTGTGTGTTACCATGACGATGGTACGTCCGTCTTCCTGATTCAGCTTATGCAGGATTTCCATTACTTCTGCTCCCATCTTGGAGTCCAAGTTACCGGTCGGCTCGTCGGCCAGGATGATCTCCGGATTCCCGATAATGGCACGGGCAATAGCGACACGCTGGCACTGACCTCCGGAAAGCTGTGTCGGGAAGTGACGCATACGGTGTGACAGACCCACTTTCTCCAAGACGGCGATGGCTGCTTCCCGGCGTTCTTTAGCCGACACATGCGGCCGGTACAAAAGCGGCAGCTCTACGTTATCCAGTACATTGAGGGAATTGATCAGATGGAAAGACTGGAAGACAAAGCCCAGTGTCTTGTTACGGAAGGCCGCCAGTTGTTTATCGTCCATCGATGCGGTTTGTACACCGGCAATCTCGACGGTTCCGCGCGTTGGCAGATCAAGCAATCCCATAATATTCAGCAGGGTTGACTTTCCGCAACCGGATGGTCCCATAATACTCAGGAATTCACCTTTATCTACTGTCAGGTTTACATTTTCCAATGCTACAGTTTCAATCTCTTTTGTCCGATATACTTTCTCTAAGTTTGTTAATGTGATCATATTGTTTAAGTTTTAAAGTTTGTTAGTTTGTTAGTTTATAAGTTGACAAGTTAACCAGTTGACGAGTTGACAAGGTTTTGAACACCTTTCTGACCTTGTCCCCTTGTCAACTCGTTCCCTTGTTTCTTCTATTCATAATGCAATGTTTCTGCCGGATTCATCCGGGTAATCTTGTTGGCCGGAATGCGGATACCCAAGTAAATCATACCGCCCATCAACAGATAGGAAACCGATAAGGTAATCAGGAAGCGCCACCAGGTATAAGCCAGCCGATACGTATCGGGCATATCCAGATACAACATATTTACCAAGAAGATCAGCAGGAATGGTAAAGTCAGAGCCAACAGGAAAAGCCCTTCGAGGAATAATTCCCGGCGCAACTGTCTTTTCGAAGCACCCAAGGCTGCACGCAACCCGATTTCTGCCCGCCGCGACTGCGTGCGTAACCAGAAGGTACCGACAATCCCGAAGAAGATATTCACCAGCATAAAGCCGACCATGGCAATCTTTTTCTTCTGGTTATCCAAACGAGGCTTCAACATATCGGCACGGTATTCGCTGATGGGTTTTACGCTCGACACATATACATTTCCTACTTGCAAACGCTCGCTTTCTTGTTGCAAGAAGGTTTCCATTTCTTGTTGGGAATAATCCTTTTTCATGCGGAACAAACAATCATAAAATCGAATATCATTTTCCGCAACCTCATCCAAAAAATCCTGTTCTGTTCTCCACACGTAATAATAAGTAGGTTGATAAGTGTCAAAATCCATTTCTTTCAGTGGTGCTGAAACAGCGGAGACTTTCATGCTCTCCGTAGATTTCGGACCCCATTTCACTTCTCTTTGAGTACGCCCCGAACCTTCCGGAAAGAAGATCTCATCCAAGGTTTCAGAGAGCACAATCTCTCCGGGATTCTTCAGAACTTGGTCATAAAGCGGACGACCCTCTTTATCCTTGACCTTAAATACACGAAAATACTCCAAATCAACATACCGTACCCTATATGCATAAGAGGCACTGGCTGTATCCTCAACCGGCATCAAACCAGACCAGCCACGACTATACGTATAAGGGACCGCTATATTAGAAAGGCTGACCGCCTCTACTTCCGGGCATTGCCGTAAATTCCTGAGTAATTGCAACAAATCTTGGGTTGCTTGGGTATTTTGCTCTATACCCAATTCTGTTGCATCATCTGTCAATCCATAAGAAAGAAGATACGTATGCTGCGTATCCACACCTATCGGTTGCCGGTAAGTGTACGTATCAACCAACAAGGAATCGGCCATCACCCACAACATGGCCGTTACCAATAGTAATTCCAGGAAGATCCAAACATTCCCGTTTCGTTGGTTCCAAATCAAAGTCAAAAGATGCTTTATCATATAAATCCTGTTTTATCGTTATTTATTCGTTTCCTCTCCATTCTTCAAGGCCTCACAAATTGGCTTACGCGAAATCCACCAAGCAGGTAATCCTGCCGAAAGCAGATTGATCAGCATACAGAAAAGCAAGGCAAGGACAAAAGCCTCCGGGCGGAAGAGCATCTCGGCACGCAATGTTGTATCGCTTGCCTCGAGCAGGAAATCTTTACACAACGGGAATAGCGACCATGAGAGTAGCAACCCGATCATACCTCCCAGCAAAGACATTAACCCATTCTCGTATAAAACCTGCCGGACGATATTCCCACTTGTAGCACCGAAAGCTTTACGGACTCCAATCTCTGCCTGCCGCTTCCGGATGGACGATTGCGTCAGGCCCAACAGGTTCAATACCGGAACAAGCAACAAGAAAAGCATCGCTCCGCCTGTTTCCAGCCAAAAGTCTTTCCAATCCACAAAGTTCTGTCCATCTGTTCCCATCGCCTTGTCCCATTGCGTGATGGGATTCTCGAAGAAGGAGATTTCATACTTTTCTTTGGTAGCATTGTAACGAGTGATCTGCTGCTTCAACTCCTGTCGGATCACGTCAAAATCCCCCTGTGTTTTGGCCAATAGAAGAACCTTAAATGAACCCATCATATTTTCATTAAAGGAAGATTGACAAGATTCGTTCGTCGTATAAGGAATCCAAACATCGGCAAAAGCAGATGCAGCCGCTTTACTGACTTCTTCCACGACTCCACATACCCGGTAAGGTTTCACATCTAGGCGAATTTCTTTTCCGATAATATTATCAATCGTACCAAACAGCCGCCGAGCCAAAGGTTCCGTAATAACAGCCTGCGGAACTCCAGAAGCTACATCAGCTTCCGTAAAAGGCGCACCTGCCACAAAATGAAAAGAGAAGACTTTCCAAAAACCCGTATCGGTCAGTTTCACCCGATGCGCCATGTAATTCCGCTTGTCCGGCAGCGACACCGTGAATTGCATAACGCATAAGCAGTCACAAACTCAGGGGACTGTAGCGTATAGAAACATTCCTTCACGGCTTCTATCGACATATTGCCGGAATTCCAATTACCCGTATTCTCCTTCATCCTCACCAGCGTCCCATTCTCCACATAAAGCATCCGGTCACGATGTTCCTCCGGATAATAATTAGCCACCTGTACTTGTAGTACCAGCACGACCATCATAATCATCGTAATGGAAATAGCTGTACCCGTAATAGAAATCGAGCTGATGAGCCGATTCTCTTTCAGCATTTGCCATGCCTGTTTGATGTACTGTTTAATCATATCGTCAATCCATTTTAATCTTCCGTTTATTCTTATAATTGCTCATGTCTGAAACAACGACCTGATCGCCGGGCTTCAGTCCGCCAACGACTTCTACCAGTTCATAATTGCTGTCGCCCAACTGGACTTTCCGCTTCAACAACTCATTTCCTGAACGGACAAACAGCTCGTATTCACCCGGACCAACGTAATAACTGCCGTTGGCAATACGCATCACCGAATCCTTCACGGCTGTCAGGACATACACATCCGTTTTCAAGCCCGAACGAAGCCGCTTGTGATTATCCTGTTCCAAACGGACCGAGAAAGACATCACGCCATTCTTCGACAACGGAGTGACATCCGTTACCGTACCCGCCAATTCTTCCTTTCCGACTTTCACCACAGCCCGGCTGCCGGCAGCAATCCGGTCGCCATACGTATCCGCAATCTCGCCTTCAATCTTGAAATGCGACAAATCCGATACAACCGCCACTTTCTCTCCTTGCGCTACCTGCGCACCAATTTCTGTATTAACATACGTCAGAATCGCTTTCCTAGGCGCTTTGATCCGGGCATCATCGAGGGTTCGTTTGGTTTCTGCCAACGTCTTGCGGGCAATATTCAGTTCCAGTTCTTTCACTTTGAGGTCGGCATCAGCCGTCGCCTGTTCGTTGATAAACTTCTGTTCATCCTCTTCCAGTTTCAGTTTACTTACATTATAATCCAGTTCCACCTGACGAACTTTATCAGTCGTTCCGGCACCCAGACTATCCAAGTACTGTTCGTTGCGCAGTTCCACCGCTTTCCGGTTCAGTTCCATCCGAGAGACTTTCAACTGCATTTCCATTTCCGACAGTTTGCTCCGGTTCTGGATTCGCAGCTGTTCCAACTTCAGCTCATTCATCTGTACTTCATCGAGCTGCTTCTTATAATCCGTTTCCGCACTCAGCAAATCCAGGCGTAAGATCGGTGTCCCTACTTCCACCGAATCTCCCCCTTTCTTATACACTTCCAAGATGCGGGAATTAATGGGCGAATTGATAATCTCCTCGAATGCCGGAACAACCTTGCCCGAAGCACTCACCGACACATCGATACTACCCTCATCCACTACTGAGAAGACAATATCTCGTTCGTGCAGACTTTCCTGCATCAGCTGCATCAAGGCAATCACGGCTACTATACCAACTACCACGGTTCCGCCCCATTTCATCCACATCCGGCGTTTCTCCCGATTCCGCTGTTCTTTTGATATTTCTCTATCCATACGACTTTCTTCTTAAATAATCTTGTTTGCCAACCAAGAGGCAAAAGCCGTGCCAAAAAGATAAAGCATTGATATACAAGAGGAGCTTTCCCAACAAGTGTTCGGAAACGGACAATGCTCAATTGAGAATGGACAATGAACAACCAAGAACTTTTCATTTTCAATCTACATATTGATCATTTTTCGCGCGGGCGCGCTACTCTCTCTCTCAATAATAAATATACTTTTCTCTTCTTTACTTTACTATACTTTACTTTGTGCACTTTTCACGGTTAAAATCGAAGTTTTAACTGCGCAAATGAGGATTTCAGCAGTGATAATATGGATGTTGAAAAAAGCCGGCGTGTTTTGATAAAAAGGTAGGCATAAAATGATGAAAACATAGGCATGAATTCATCAAAAGATAGGCATGAATTTTTAGGTTATCGTAATCGCTTATTTTATAGCTAATCAAGCTTCATTTCTTAATCATCAACCGAGGCGACTAGATGAAGGTAAGTAGTATATAAAGAAAAAGCTTCCACCTCATAAGTACTGAGGTAGAAGCTCTCTATTTTTAGATATTGCCGTTCTCTGACTTAAAAAGCGGCGCATTCTTCAAATATCGTTATTGCTCAACTATTTCCTTTACTTCAACTTGGAAAACCAATGTTGTATAAGGCTTGATGTTATCACCATATCCGGAAACGCCATATCCCAATTGATAAGGAACCCAGACTTCCCAGATATCTCCTTCGTGCATATGCTGCAAAGCGGTAGTCCAACCATCTACCACACTACTGACAGACGTTTTAAACGGATCATCACTGTTCTCTTTCAAAGCAGAGTCAAAAACTTCGCCTTCTGCCAGCACATTATTCCGGTCACTAATAACATCTCCATCTTCATTGGTCACAAAACAACCTTTATAATAGCATTTGACTTTACTTGTATAATAGATCGTCTCCGTACCTTCACCTTTCTTCAGGATCTTACAGATGATTTGTCCGTTACCACTTTCAGAATTGATCGTGAACAAAGACGCATCCGTCTTTGCATCCTGCAAACGGGCATCGAAGGCAGCCAGATTTATTTCTTTCCAAGCCTCATCAATTACTATTTTATCATCATCATCACTGCATGCCGCCAATGTGAACAGCATGACTACCAACATCCATGTAATGTGCCAATACTTTTTCATGTTATTCTTCTACTATTTTCTTCAACAAACTTCTCATGCTTACTTTCTCAGAGATAATGCTATGCAACTGGTCGATGCTGACACGTTCCTGTTCCATTGTATCACGGAAACGGATCGTTACACAATTATCTTTCAATGTATCGTGATCGACAGTGATACAATAAGGAGTACCAATAGCATCCTGACGACGATAACGCTTACCGATTGAATCCTTTTCGTCGTACTGGCAACGAAAATCGAAACGCAACATCTGCATGATTTCTTCTGCTTTTTCAGGCAGACCGTCTTTCTTCACCAACGGAAGAACAGCCAGCTTGATCGGAGCCAACGCTGCCGGCAACTTCAAAACAACACGTGTTTCACCATTTTCCAATGTTTCTTCGCAATAAGAACCGGCCATCACACTCAGGAACATACGGTCCACACCGATAGAAGTTTCGATAACGTACGGAGTATAGCTCTGGTTCAATTCCGGATCGAAATATTGGATCTTCTTTCCAGAGAATTTCTCATGCTGGCTCAAGTCGAAGTTGGTACGGCTGTGAATACCTTCCACTTCCTTGAAACCAAACGGCATTTCGAATTCGATATCAGTAGCGGCATTCGCATAGTGAGCCAACTTTTCATGATCATGATAACGATATTTCTCGTTGCCCAATCCCAATGCCTGGTGCCATTTCAAACGAGTAGCCTTCCATTTCTTGAACCATTCCATTTCTTCACCCGGACGAACAAAGAACTGCATTTCCATCTGTTCGAACTCACGCATACGGAAGATAAACTGACGGGCAACGATCTCGTTACGGAATGCCTTACCAATCTGAGCAATACCGAACGGAATCTTCATGCGGCCTGTCTTTTGTACGTTCAGGAAGTTCACAAAGATACCCTGAGCCGTTTCCGGACGCAGGTAAACCTTCATTGAACCATCAGCCGTTGAACCCATTTCTGTAGAGAACATCAGGTTGAACTGACGAACATCCGTCCAGTTACGAGTACCTGAAATCGGACAAACGATTTCGCAATCCAGAATCAGCTGACGCAAATCCTCGAAGTTCGAATCGTTCATATCCTTTGAATAGCGTTCGTGGATTTCATTCCACTTTGCCTGGTGTTCCAACACACGCGGATTGGTTGCACGGAACTGAGCCTCATCAAAAGCATCGCCAAACTTCTTGGCAGCCTTGGCTACTTCCTTATTTATCTTTTCTTCTATCTTAGCCAGATGATCTTCGATCAAGACATCGGCACGATAGCGTTTTTTGGAGTCTTTGTTATCGATCAACGGATCATTGAAAGCATCCACATGGCCGGAAGCTTTCCAGATTGTCGGGTGCATAAAGATAGCCGAGTCAATACCTACTACGTTCTCATGCAGCAAAGTCATGCTATCCCACCAGTATTTCTTAATGTTGTTCTTCAACTCCACACCGTTCTGTCCATAATCATAAACAGCACCCAGGCCATCATAAATTTCGGATGAAGGGAATACAAAACCGTATTCTTTACAGTGCGATACTAATTTCTTAAAAACATCTTCTTGTGCCATATCGAATCTTTTAATAATCTTTTCTTGCTTGATTTATCAGCTTGCAAAGTAAGCGATTTTTTCACAATCTTTTATCACTTCTTTCTGTAATTTGTTGGAAAGCATAATGAATCTTCCATAAAAATGCTATCTTTACGACAAAATTATCTATAATAGTTGACTTAAATTATTCCTTTAATCATGATGCATTCAGAAATATCCCGTAGAAAGTTCCTGAAAAGCGCGCTGGCACTATCGGCCGCTTCTGTGATTCCTTCCTTCTGGATTCCGGCAAAAGCGAGTACCATGCCTAAGAATCCGTTCGTCAGTGCCAACGACCGAGTAAACATCGCCTTTATCGGTATCGGAAACCGTGGTGGCGAAATTGCCAAAGAATTATACAATACCGGACTGTGTAACGTAGTCGCTCTCTGTGATGTGGATATGGGAGCCAAGCATACGCAGGAACTGATCTCGATGTTCCCGAAAGTCCCCCGTTTCCAAGACTTCCGGCAGATGTTTGACCAGATGGCAGACAAGATCGATGCGGTTACGGTGGGTGTTCCCGACCATGCGCACTTCCCGATCACTATTGAAGCCATGGCACACGGAAAACACGTTTATGTAGAGAAACCGATGGCACGTACCTTCAATGAGATCGAAGTGATGATGCGTGCTGCCAAGAAATACGGAGTAGTCACCCAGATGGGTAACCAGGGCCACTCCGAAGCCAATTACTTCCAGTTTAAAGCCTGGAAAGAAGCTGGCATCATTAAAGATGTGACAGCCATTACGGCGCACATGAACAGTCCGCGTCGCTGGCACGGCTGGAACCCGCATATCAAACACATGCCGATGGGCGAGCCTGTTCCGGAAACAATGGACTGGGATACCTGGCTGGGGGTTTGTCAATATCACGACTATAATCACGATTATCATTTAGGGCAATGGCGTTGCTGGTATGACTTCGGTATGGGAGCGCTGGGCGACTGGGGAGCACATATCCTGGATACAGCCCACGAGTTCCTCGATCTGGGATTACCGACAGAAGTCAATCCGCTTTATCTGAAAGATCATAATCCGTTCTTCTACCCAATGTCTTCTACGTTGTTGTTCCGCTTCCCCGAACGAGGCAACATGCCGGCAGTAGACGTTACCTGGTACGACGGACTGGATAATATTCCGGCTGTGCCCGAAGGTTATGGCGTTTCGGAAATCGACCCGAATATCCCGACCGTTGCCGGTGGAAAGATCCAACCTGCCAAGTTGAATCCGGGTAAAGAAATCTATTCGAAGGAATTGACTTTCAAAGGAGGTTCACACGGCAGCACGTTGTCGATCATTCCGGAAGAAAAGGCCAAAGAAATGGCTTCCAAACTGCCGGAAGTTCCGAAGAGTCCGTCTAACCATTATGCCAACTTCCTGTTGGCTTGCCAAGGAAAAGAAAAGACCCGTTCGCCGTTCGAGATCGCCGGTCCGTTAAGTCAGGTATTCTGCCTGGGTGTTTTGGCGCAGCGACTGAACCGCAAGCTGGTATTCGACCGCGATACCAAACAGATCACCAACGATCCGTTTGCCAACCAGATGCTCGTAGGCGAACCGCCGCGCAAAGGCTGGGAACAGTATTATAATGTATAAGGTCTTAATATTATAAACAAACAAGGTTTCAGATCATCTTCCATCGATATGTCTGAAACCTTGTTTATTTGTACTTACGCTGATTATCGTCTTATCCAGTTCTCAAGTCTGATACCTGAGAGATACAGATATTTGTGTCAAGCAGATATTTTTCCATATTCTCAGAAAGCCATTATATCATCTTTGAAGTTCCGCGCTTTTTTCACTTCTTCAGCCAGCTTATCGGCATCCAAGCCATCCATATCACACCAAGCACCATAAAATCGACTTGCTGATACAGACTGTTGCTTTTTTTCTTGCCGCATTGAATTACTGAGTCGGGCTATTAAATCCAACTTCATTTCATTGCTCAAATCTTTCAGCAGATTCCAATAACGATCTGCATTACTAACAGATACTTCCATATTGCTATCTCTATTGGTTTAGTTGCGAAGATAAGGATTATTCTGACAATGTCAACAAAAACAAACAAGGTTTCAGATCATCTTCCATCGATATGTCTGAAACCTTGTTTGCTGATATATCCGTCCGTTTAGAACTTGATCACGCCTTTGTCTTCTTTCTTCGCGCTGTTTGTGGCACGGGTTTTCAATTTCGTGCGTTGTTGTTCGACAAGGGCATTCACGTTACCGATGAAGGTCGCGAATTTCTCATCACCGTGCATCGCAGCCAGCATGTTGACGATATCCACCAATTTCCGGTAAGCATCGTCGGCAGCTTGGCGAGCCTGCTTCGAAAGCCCTGCTTCGCGCGTAGCCTCTTCCTGCACTTTGGCATCCGTAGCGTTCAAGAATAAAGTTTCCGCATTTTCCAAACGAGTCAACCACGGTTCGATACCCAGGTCGGTGAAATCGCCCACCTCTTTCGCAGCTTTCAATTCCTGCAACAAATTATACAAGATACCACTTTCCTCGAGTTGCGGTTTGGCTGTCGGATTCCCGTATTTATCCAAAATAGCCAACGCTTTCTCGGCAGCAGCGGCAATCGAAGCGTCCGGATGGGCAGTCATCGCCTTGACGTAATCATATAATCCCGTCCACGCAAAATCGCGCGCCGCGTCGGCTTCCGTCACCCGTTTAGCCGAAGGCACCGTGGCATCCACCTTCAACGCACTGTCCAAACCGTCCACCGCCGACTTGTGCGTATTCACGCCCGTTGTCAGGTAAGTAACCGATGTTTCCGGCAAACCTTCGGCAATCAAAGCCCCGGTCGTAGGCAAATCCTGTGCATATTGCTGAATACGTTGGTGGAAAGCGAAGTCTTCTTCGATGCGAAGTCGAGTAAGGTCAAAAGCACTTATCTTTTTCATGGTACACACATTTTTAATTAATACTGAGACAAATATACGTATTCTTTCTCTTTGTCAACCAAAACTTGCCCTAAAATATCCCCGAAAGGCGATTTCCTTTTCAAAAAGCATTGTCGGGAGTCCCGAAACCCGATTTTTTCGGGAAAAAGCACTGTCGGGAGTCCCGAAACCCGATTTTTTCGGAAAAAAGCATTGTCGGGGCTTCCGAAACCCGATTTTTTTCTGGAAAATGCCCTGTCGGGATTTCCGAAAGCCAAGTTTTTCTCAAAAATGTATTTTCGGGAAGAGAGAACAGTCATTTTTCAAAGAAAAACCCTATTTACTTCACCTCAAATGGCTGGCAGAAAGAGGCGACTTGCTTCTTGCCGGTAATGACATCGACCAGCAAGCAATAATGCCCCGGCTGGGTGGGGGCTTGCCGTTCGATGACGGAAGGGCGCGACGTAACCGACAATCCGAATGGCTTGAGCGTGGTGCCGCCCTGTCCGGCGGTAAAAGGCATAACGCCTTGCTGGGTTTCGATCACGAGTGCCCCGCTGGTCGCATTATAACGGACGCAGCGTGTATCATTTGCCTTCAGTAATTCGACGGACTTGATACTGCCCGCCGGCATATCCAAGATGGAACCGATATCGCCAAAAGCCACTTCACCGTCCACGACCACCGCCAGCTTGTTAAAGCTTGTTCCGTCTCGATTATTCCGCCAGAAAACACCCAGTTCCCCACTATCCTGTCCCAGATCTTCCGGCGATCTGTTTCTATCTTCACCGCTAAAGCGTCTATATTTATTCAAAGCCCCGAGTATCCCCTCGCCACCGCCAGTTGTACTCGTCTGAACAACAATCGAAGGGAACATATTCAAGATGGAACGCAAACTAAGTGCCGCCCGCTTCTGCAGCTCCACTTCGCCGATAAAATTCAGGGGCGAGCGGGCAGCCTCGCGGTAGTCCACCTTCCGGCGGGTTTTGACGGTCACACTATCGATGTAATAGACCTTGTTTTGATCGTCATCCACGCCATACCGGAAGGAAGATGAATCTTCCGAGAAAACATCCGCCTGCAACGGGGTTTGTTTGAAAACCGGGTACGGAATCCGGACCTCCGGGTAGTGTTTTTCGGCCAAGGTAAAGGAGGTCTCCACCGTCTTCCCTTTCTTGTCGCGGGCTGAAAAGCGGAACCACGTTCCCGTCGGATAATCCTCCACGGGGATGACAAAGCCGCCCTTTTCGTCGGTTGCCCCGGCATAGAGCAACTGTTCCTTCATGTTGTGGGCATTGATCAGCATACCGGCCTCCAAAGGCTGGTTTTCAGATTTCCAGGCAGTCCCGGCGAGGAGCATCACGTCTTCTATCGGATACGGATATTGCATTCCTGCTTTCAAAACCTCCGCCACGGGGAAAAGGGCAAAACGGGCTGTAAACAACCAGTTGTTGATTTTTTCCTGCTGCTCCGCTCCCCGGCGGTTGTCGATGAGCGGGAAACGGACGGGCGACACCACCTCATTCCCGAACGACAAGGACGGATAAGCCTGCGCCGCAATCAAATCACCCTCCGGGACAATCCGGATAAACACCCGGCTGCTGTCGGGGACTTGCAAGCGGTAATCCAGCGGAGCTGCCGGCGAAAATACCGTTTGTGGCAGTTGGAAAGAGAAATCAGGCTGTTCCGTGGGCGGTAACCAGAGACTGCGCTCATTGAGCGGGCGAAAATCGCCATCGGTCAGGAAAAGGGTATAAACCCCGCGCGGATACCCCGACAAATCCAAGACGGCGGCGCGTTTTCCATCCGGCAGCGGGATTTCCGTCAGTCCCGTTTCCGCCTGGTAAAGGAACAGATGCACCTCCTTCTCATCCGAAGAAAAGATACGGCACGAAAGGCGGTCGCGGCTCACAGCAGCCTGCAAAGCCGTGCCGGAAGCCTCCGTTTGGAGCGGGAAATTGATAAAACGCCCGTCGTACTCGGCTTGCAGGCGATAAGACTTCCCGGCTTCGGGCTGGAACGTACATCTGCCCAGCCCATTTTCCGAAACGGCAATCTGGCGCAAAATCGTGTCGTTGGCAGCATCCAAAAGCCTCATCCGCTGGGGGACGACGGGAAATCCGTCTTCGTCAGACAAGTGGAAGACCATGTTTTGCAAATATCCTTCGAGCAACGTTCCGCCTTCAGGGAAACAGCGCATATCGACCAGCCGGGCACTCCGCGCCTTCGCCGGATGGACCGCTCCCAAGAAAAAAGGCGCGACGGTGAAGCTCTCCGTCTCATAATTCTGCATCAACCGCGTATAAGCTCGCAGGTAGCAGAGATTCGACAGCCAATCCACCTGGGTCGGAATTTCCAAGGCAAAATAACCTTTCGCGTCGCAAGCCGCCTTCTGGCGGAGCAACAACGAGTCGCGGTCGTCCACGCATTCCACATAAACATACCGGCTATGCGGCGAATGCGCCCGGCTGTCGGCTGCCAGCAACTGCCCGTTCACAAACAAGGTATCCCCCGGCATACACGATTCTTTTTCCAACGCCAGGAAGATACGTTCCGCCGGGAGCGACTGCGCCGCCGCCCCCCAAGCAAACAAACTGATAAGCCACCAGATATACCGCATATTTTTCTTTTAATTAAAGATGATCTACTCTCCAAAAATAATAAATTTCCCCCACTTTCCGGCTGAAAGGGCTTTTTCTGCTGCGGAAGGGCTTTCAGCCGGGAGGACGCTTCTTCACCTCCGAAACTTCCCGGCTACCCGCCGGTAGGTGGGCATCTCTACGCCGAGGCGGTCGCCCAGCGCGATCATATCGAACAGGATTCCCTGGATTTCCGATTCATGGCCGTGGGCCAGGTCTTTCTGCATCGAGGCAGTCGAACTCGGATCCAGTTTATCGACTACCATCAGATTATAGGCTACCTGATCTTGTGGGAAAGTAATCCCCAGACGACGGCCGATCTCCGTACTCTCGCGAGACAGTCCGGCGAACACGTCGCGCACTTCACCGGCATGTTGCACCTCACCCATCGGCACATCGAAGTAGGCGCCGGTACACGCCATGGCCGAAATAAACGACCACTTGATAAACGTGTCGCGGTTGATGTCCTCCGATACATCCACCTTGATACCGCATCCGCGGAGTTCTTCTGCCAAGGCTTCCAGCCGTTCGCGGGCGACAGGCTGGCTACTGCGGGCACCATAGACCAACCGGAAGACCGAACCCGACTGCGTGATCTCGCCCGGGCCGGAAATAAAGCCTACGATATAAATACAACCATCGAGCACGGTTACTTCGGGCACGAGGCGTGCCAACCGCTCGCCGGTTCCATAGACATTCAGAATCGGTACCACCAAAGTGTCCGGCGTAGCCACACGACGCAATAAATCCTGAATCGAGTCGAGGGCATATCCTTTCACGCACACGAAGATCACATCCGCTTTCCCCTCGTATGCTTCTGCCGTGCAAGCCGGGACTTTCAGCCAGTGTTCACCTTTCAAATCCGACTTCAGGTGTAATCCATGCTGGCGAATAGCTTCCAACTGTGCACCACGGGCGATGCAAGCAACTTGCTTTCCGCCCAATGCCAGGAAACCGGCAATCGATCCGCCTACGCCGCCGGTTCCGACAATCAGATAATTTTTTTCTTTTTCCATATGAAAACGATACAAATACGTTACAACACTGTCACTTCGTCCACAAAGAACCAGGCCGGATGACCTACGCCATAGTGCCAAGCCGGACACATCCCGATGGCATCGACTTCCACTTTGATATAACGCGCCTTGACAGGCTTGTCGGAAGTAACTTTCCCACCAACGAACTTGACTTGCGGGGCACGGTCTTCGGCAAACGAGAAGGAACCGAAAGGCTGATAGGTCTGGTTGTCGGTCGAGATCGAATAAGTCACCTTTTCGGGGAGAAGAATCCATTGTCCCAACTGATGAAGGAAGTCGGCTTCCACACTGCTGAATTCTTTCTCTTCACCTAGATCGAGGATGAACGAGCCGTCCACGCCTTCCCAGCCGACCCAGCTCTCTACGAAGGTCGTACCACCAAACAGGCCGTCGGTCAATGCCGTATCAGCCATCTTCTGATAACGTTCGCCCGGCTTTTGCAGCCAGATCACCTTTGCACCCAACGCCTTGCTCTTTTCGGCCTGCGGCAAGAAGCGTTTTTCGTACAGATCACAATAATCCTCGGGCGCATTGCTACGTTCGTTCAGCGACTTGATGCCGAACTTGCGGCACTGCTGACGGAAATAATCCAACTGCTGACGTACCTTGGCCACATCCTGATTCGTTTTAGTACGAGCTATTTCCAACTCAGAATAAATCAATGACAAACGAGACAACTGGACACGGTCCAAACGAACCGGATCAGAAGCCACGGCCGCCTCTGCCTGATCGAACAGCTCATCATACGTCTTACAAAGCTGATCGTTCAGCATTCCGTTCTTATGCGTTACCGGCGAATCGTAAATCCACAAGTTGGTACCGCTTGCCAGCAATCCGCCCTGCATGATCTTCTGATACTGATACAGATAAGGTGCCGCTGCCCCATAATAACCATCCATGAAGCTACGCATCAGCGAATCGGCATTCTGATACGGATCCCACATCAGCTTTCCGATCATATAAGCACGCATTTCCGAAAAGTCGGTTCCTTTAGAACCATTGACTTGTGAGAAGTGCATCGTCACGTGGTTCTTCTTGAACAACTGGATATTCTTCTGCAAGACATGGAAATTGGGGAAACACGATACCATGTTGTCGAAGTTAATTCCATAATCCCACACGAAAATATTGTTGGAGATAGCCGACCAGCCTTCGAGTGCCTCTACAAACTCACGACCGGAGGCATTATCGGTCAACGGTACTTCCCGCTTGCAGTCGATATCGCACAACATGATGTTTACGTTCGGCAGAGGTTTCACTTTCTTGGGTGGATGCATGGTAAAGAGATAAGCCAAGGTAGAAATCTCCTTGTCGGGGAAGCGTTCGGCCAGCTTGTTCATAAAACGGATATAGGCACCAGCCGGAGAACCTTCTTCCTCGTACACCTTACGGCAATTCTCACATGTACAGAAGGTATTGTTTCCGTCATTCTGACTGACCGAAATCAATTTCTTATCCGGGTTCGCCTTGAAAACAGAATCCAGTTTCTTCACCACGAAGTCATAAACATCCGGATTCGTCAGACACCACTGGCTGTGATTACCCGGACGATGTTCGCCGTTGATATATGAATAATATTCGGGATGTTCCTTTCCATACACTTCCGAAGGCATCAGACGGTCGAATGTATGTACCCACATCTTGTCGATGAAGACCTCATTCGGTTCTTCCAGACGGAACCACATCTTGTAAATCGGATCATCGCAACCGTAACTGAACGACTGGCGATACCGGAAAGCCGGTGTCTCCGACAAATGAATCTCCGGTAGGGTAATCGTCTTCGAAGGTGTCAATGTATAAGCCTGATATGCATAATACGAAACACCCATGTATTTTTCCAATAAAGTCACCACGCCATAGATCGAGCCTTTGTCTCCTCCACTCGTAATCCGCAACTGGTTCTGTTCGGTACAAAGGGTAAAACCATCTTCGCCTGCCTCTGCCGATTTTCCACCGATCACGACATCACCTGATTTCGCTTTTCCTTCCACAATCGGCAACGAAGCCCCGCTGATCCGCTGCACAAAGTCCTGTAACAGATCAGCTGCCTGACGGTTTATTTCACTCTTCTCGCTCAAGACAATCCGCGAAACCGCCTTCCCGTCTTTCACTAATGTCAATTGAGCCGAGGCATCCGCCATCCATAAAAAAGCTGAAAGGGCCACCATGCCCCATTTCTTGTAATTCAGTTTCATGTAATTTGTTTTTGTGTTTTCTAAATTTCTCCGTTTAACTTGCACACAATATTAGTACTTTTGTTCCATTCAAACAAGAAGAAGATGAAATACATCGATATTCATACGCATACAGTGATTCCCAAAACCCAAGAAAACCAAATTTCTTTTTACAACCGGATCGTCGGCCAAGAAACCCTGGGTGATTTATCCCATATAGAAATGTTTTCGGTTGGAATCCATCCGTGGTTTATCCATTCCGACAAAAGTAATGACCAGCTTCTCGAACAGCTGTGGGAAAAAGCCAAGCAACCGGAAGTCTGGATGATCGGTGAAGCCGGACTTGACAAACTTCACGAAGCACCACTCGTACGACAACTTTATCTGTTCGAACAACAAGCCTTGCTGGCTGAAGAACTTCATAAGCCACTTATCATCCATTGTGTAAAAGCCTGGAGTGAACTGCTTGCCTTACGGAAGAAAATTCGCCCGCTCTCGCCCTGGCTCATTCACGGCTTCCGTGGGAAAAGAGAATTAGCCGAACAGCTGCTGAAAGAAAACATCTATCTTTCGTTCGGTGAACAATTCCAACCGGCAGCCCTGCAAATAACCTGGCCAAGCCATCTTTTCCTGGAAACTGATGAATCAAAACTGGACATACAGGAGATATACGAAAAGGCAGCGGCAGCCTTATCCGTTCCAACAGAGATGTTAATGGAACAAATCGAACAGAACTTTTCTCTGCTCTTCTCAGGTGAGTAAAGGGCACAAAAAAAGGCTATCTTCACAGACAGCCAATTTCCATTGTTAACCTTAAATCTAATACCATGAAAAACACGATGCAAATATAGACATTTTATGTTATGTAACATAGCTCGTCAATACTTTTTCTTCTAAAATCGGCCTATTTTAACCACATTTAACCAATTCATCCAAAAATCAGGTAGAAAAGTTGGAAATATTCCTGGTTATTCGTGCTTTTGGCCGTCAAAGTCATGCAAGAAGCCGGCATAGACATTAGTCATCACATACCAACATATCCCGACGTGTGCATGCCAGCAGTCTAACCATTAATCCGCTTATAATCATGATGGCAGGAGTAGGATTATCACTACCCGAAGCGACACTTCTCAAGAAAGTCATGACTTGGCACCTGATTGCTATCTTCTTTGGAGTGATTACGCTGTTTATCATCTTCTTAGGCTACCTGTTCAACATCATCTTATAAATGTGCCTATCTTTTGATCAATTCATGCCTACCTTTTGGTGAAAATACGCCGGCTTTTTATCAAAAGGTAGGCATGAATTAAAACGGAAGTAACGAGGTTCGTTTTTGATCTTCGTTACTTCCGTTTTTGATTCTCGTTTGTTTTATTTCCGTACCAAACTAAATATTCAGTTGGTAAAATCATCTTTCACCTTTTATCTATCTTTTTGTACGACTGAAAGATGAGGTGATTCAAGCTCGTAATATTGTTTTATTTGGACTTAAGACCTATATAAAAAATAAGCTCTTTTTAAGTACATGACAAAAATTTAAAAACATCGAATTTTGGGATGTAGAGCGGGCGCAACAATACATTGGAGATTTCCTCCAATCCATACTTTACCAACGACTTAGCTCTACGGCCATGCTTCAATATCTTGATTGCTTTAATATTCAAATCCTTATGCTCACCCACAAGATACGCCCACACAAGAGCAATGCATACCACCGCCGTAAGCCGGGCGATGCGCTCAATGTCGCGCAAGTGCGTATCTTCCATGTTGAATCCGGCTGTTTTCATGGCGCGGAAGCATGTCTCAATCTGCCATCGCAGTTTATAGGTGGTCACGGCGTTTTCGGGTTTGTTGTAGCAGATGAGTATTTGAAGCTCCGGCACTCCGTCAGAGTTCTTCAGCAATGCTCCGGCAATGTAAACATACTCACCTTTAAGGAGAAACAATTTGTCGTAATGCCTTTCTTGTCCAAGTTTGAGGCCGTGAAAGAGATGCCATGCGCGGACATCCTCGCAAGACTTGGGATTCCTCAGCCAAAAGTTTTGCTTTATACGGAGATAGTAGCGGATTCTCATATTGTTGAGATACTCCACCCATTCCTTGCCTACAAACTCTCTGTCAGCAACCAAAGAGTCAATGCACTCTTTCCCGAACAGCCGTATAAACCTGTCAATAAGTTTTGTCCGTTCTTGCCAGTTAGAGTTG